>PVMK01162127.1_pt1 | contig 38654 bp, 31 predicted proteins | sample 1853481 | NCBI WGS metagenome assembly PVMK01 (sample SAMN08533507, study PRJNA380276) | Marine sediment metagenome, whole genome shotgun sequencing project.
AGGATTTACTGCTAAAAAAAGGTGGAGCGAAGCGACTTCGACAATTATTCATTTGTCATTAGACATTAGTCATTTATTGTGGCGAAGCGACTTCATTAATTATTCATTAGTCAATTGTCATTAGTCATTTTTCTACTTGGTGCACATCTTCAAGATAAATTCGGTCTGACGGTCGATATAATCTTCTAAACTGTAATGGCGTGACAGGTACCAGCGCCTGAAGGTCCACATGTGCCCCAGAACCACTATGTTGTGCGCTGCAAGCTCAATGTGTTGTTCTTTAATACCCGGCAATTCGCCTGAGGCAGCGATACGGGCCAGGACTTCCACAAACAGGCCGGTGATGCGAAGCTCGTTTTCAAGAACTCTTTTTTGCCATTGGGGTGGCAGGGACTGACTTTCCTGGTAAATGAGCAAGATAAAGTCACTCATACGATGGCAAACAGTAAAATATTCGCGGATTACCCCCGCCAGGGCTTCCCGGCCGGCTGTTACCCTGGACATGGCTTCTGTAACGCCGCGTTCCACTTCGGCGTGGATGGATTCACAGACCATATACAGGATATCTTCTTTGGAGGTGAAATATTCATACAGTGATCCAATGGAAGATCCGGCCGCCCGGGCTATCTGGCGTGTGGTCGTTTTGTGGAACCCTTTTTCAACAAACAGTAGGACCGCAGCGTCGGCGATCTGGCGGCGCCTACGTTTTACCAGATCAGGATCTTTGACCTGGGTGGGTATGTCTTTTATCCGGATCGACTCCTGCATCTTTACACTTGCCCCAGAGAAAATAAATTCTCCACTTACAGATTTACAGATATCGTTGATTAGTTGATAAGTTAAGTGGTGGTAAATATGGATTTATCCCATATTTGCAAAATAATTGAACACTTCATGTTTCAACAATCGTAACATTCTGAAATTATGACTATAATTTACCTAACCCGGATAAACCGGAAATTCGAAACAAATTCGAGTCACCAAAATTCAAATGACCCAAACAAAACCGTAGTCCCGATAAACCCGAATCAAGTAGGGTGGGCCACCGTCCCCCCCGATATTGGTCGGCATGATGGCCGACCCTACGTTAGCGTAAGACCTAAGTTTCATTTTCGATTAGACTGGCCGCCCTCCTGAGGCGGGTAAACTTTTCAGGCGGCGCTGATCCGGTTCCGGCGGAAAACCTGCTTGCCCACCGTAGCCCGGAGGGCAAAAGAGGGACACCTGAAACCTGGCGGTACTCTATTCCGAACGAGCGCTCATTCAGCTTTCATATCATGCTTCTTTTTTTCTTGTCAAGGCTTTCTAATAACAAATTTTAGATAATGAAACCATTTAAAATTATTATAAATTATATTCATTTCATGGGTTTGATGACGAATAATCGATGAACATAAAGGGGTTGACAAACAAATATGGATGCAGTAATAAATTGTCTGATATGACCGAGCGCTCGCTCATAATACACAACCCTCTAATTTTACTTTGTTATTTACAAATTGACTCATTACAAAACCACGCTTCGGGAGGAAGGTATGAATGATAATGTCTTACTGGTAGAAGAAGATGCCGGGGTTGTCACGTTAACGCTTAACCGGCCGGAAGTCATGAATTCGTTTAATTTTCCCCTGCTGCACGCATTGAGGGACCAGATCGAGTCCTTTCGGTTTCGAAGAGATTTGCGAGTGATCATCATAACGGGAAGCGGCGAAAAAGCCTTTTGTTCCGGAGCCGACTTAAAGGAGCGCGCCACCCTTGGCCCGGATCAAGTCAGGGAGTATATTTATACGATTCGAAACCTTTTCACTTCCATTGAAGAGTTGAATAAACCGGTAATCGCAGCGGTCAACGGGATTGCCCTGGGCGGCGGCACCGAACTGGCACTGGCAAGTGATATTCGCATAGCTTCATCGAATGCCAGTATGGGACTGACTGAAACCCGTCTGGCGATCATTCCCGGTGCCGGTGGAACCCAGCGCCTGCCACGACTGGTTGGCAAGGGCAAAGCCAAAGAACTTATTTTTACCGGCCAGCGCATAGATGCCCAGGAGGCCTTGAAAATCGGCCTGGTCAATAAAATTTGTGACCCACAGGATCTGCCGGCAGAGTGCCAAAAAATGGCGGCTATGATTTGTGAAACCGGTCCCGTGGCCATTGAACAGGCCAAATATGCCATCAATTATGGTCTGGAAACGGATATGCATACAGGTCTGGCGATAGAATCCAATGCTTATTGGGTATGTATCCCAACCGAAGACCGTCTGGAAGGACTGACAGCATTTAGAGAAAAAAGGAAGCCGGTGTATAAAGGGAAATAAATGCCTAAAATTTAAAATGCCTAAAGTGCCTAAAATTGAGGTATTCTGTCTATCTTAAATAAAAACATAGCACCTAACTTGCAGCACATATATTTACGAAAGGAGGCTTTTAGAGTCATGACTGAATACGATTACTGGAAAATATTTCCGAGGATGCCGAAAAAAGTAACCATTGGTGACATTACAGTGCGAGATGGGTTTCAGCACGAAGAAAAATTCATTTCCACAGAGGCCAAGAAATTTTATCTGGAAGAACTCATCTTCGCAGGTTGCCGCGACATCGAGGTGACCAATCTGGGAAATCCATTTCTGATGCCTCAGTTCAAGGACGCCGAAGAATTGCTGACCCATGTGCGCAGCGATCGTTTCAAAAAGCGCTGCGATAGAAAAGGCGTTAATTATGACGATATTACCTTTACCGCCATTACCATCCGCGAAGGGGCGGTAAATCGGGCCATTGAATTAAAAGAAAAAGGAATTGGGCCGGACCGCCTTTTGATGATGGTGTCGACCGAGGAAGAGCACCATTTCGCCAACTCCGGCACCACGCTGCCCGATTACTGGGCGGAGGCCGAACGCGCCATTAAAAAATGCAATGATGCCGGCCTGAAAATGTGCGGCACTGTCAGCACCATCTGGGGGAGTCCCATCGGCGGGGCCACCGAGCTGAAAGACGCGGTGGAATTTGCCAAACGCTTCCTGGAAATCGGTGCCCATGACATCGAACATGCCGACCATGACGGCAGTGCATCGGCCGCACAGGTCTATCGGTACTATTCCATGATTCTGGATGAGATCCCCAATCCGGATTTACACATTGCGCATTTTCACGAGACCAAGCGTGTCGCATCGGCTTCCGTTCTGGCAGCTCTGCAGGCCGGCATTATCCATTTCGAGGCCACTCTGGGGGGGCTGGGCGGACAACCGGCCAATTTTCTGGATGATTGTCCCGTCAAAGGCACCGGTGAATACTATTACGAAGATCCGCGTTATGTGGGTTTGGTTACCCTGGAAGATACCCTGGTCCAAATTGACGAGATGGGCATCGAGCATGGCTGGGATGTGGACCGTGTATTGTGGTTGGGGCGTCAGATGGAAAAGACCATCGGCACCGGTTGCGCTCCGAAGCCGCCATTAACGGCCGGACGTTAAAAGAAGGCCATCCGAAATTTGCCCGTCCCGGTTTGAAAAAAGTAAAAGCAAAATTTGGCGAGGATGCCAATCAGAACTGGCCGTCGGAATGGGATGCCACTCCGGTGCTGCCGGAACAATATCGGCCCTAATTACTCCGCCCTGAAAAATAGCGATAGCAGGTGTGGATAAAACTTAGTGGTCTTTAAAATCTGATAAAACTATTTTGATGTTGATCCGGGCGGATTAATTAATTATTTTTGAAAAAGAAGCGCACAAAGGCGTATGAGTAAAGAACAATTTGCAACCCTAAATGCACTATTTTTCAGGGCGGAGTAATTGGTAATGCATCTGGAGGGTTATGATTAAATAAAATTTGACATATACCTTAGTTTGGAGGCATAATTATAAGTAACATTGATGAATTCGTAAAAAGTCGAATTCATCAACATTCATATTTCGTGCTTCGAATTCCCGCTTTATCCGGGTGAGGAAGGTTTATATGAGATTATTGAGTGCCTTTATTGCTGTTTGCCTTGTGGCGCTTGCCATCAGCTGCGAGCCAACAAAAACCGTCTACCATGATGTGAATTTCGACTACGACGTGAATGCCGACTTCAGCCGGCTGAAGACCTATCAATGGGAATCGATGCCGGCAACTTTACGGATAGATGATTTCAACCGGGTACGGATAAGAGAGTATGTAAACAGCGAACTGGGTGCCAGAGGGTTTAAGGTGACCGAGGACAAACCGGATATGTTTGTCGTCATGTTCGGGGGAAGTTATAGAGCGGTTGATATGAGGGTATTGATGGACTATGAAGTGTATTCGGTGGGCAGACTAAAGCTCGCTTTTTATGATGCCGCATCCAACCGGGAAATATGGTGGGGCGAGACCAAAGCCGATTTATTTCATGATATGACCCCTGAAGAAAAGGACAATGTTACCCAGACCGCTGTGACTAGAATTCTTGAGTATTTTCCTCCCAAGCCCTAACCCGGATCCGCCGAAGGCGGAGAAATGACTATTGACTATTGACTATTGAATATTTGTGGATGTCGCTTCGCTCCGTCATTTATATTGTCGTTTTTTTATAACCGATCCGCCGGCTTCCAGCTCGTAGAGAGGCGGACCTTAAATATTCAATCAGTTGAAGATAGCCAGAATAGCCCGATACAGTTTTTTTGACACAAAGTGCACAAAAATAATTCCTAAGAGCCTAAAGCTTCCTACTTCCTAATCTAACATCAAGTAAAAGGCAGCGCCGTCATCGGATCTGCCTTTCTTATTCAAGGGTATTGCTCAAGTTACTGTCAGTTTGGCCGATATATGTTTAATAATGATGAAACGCCGGCCACCCATAAAGTTAAAAAATAATTAGCGGCAAAAAAGAGAGGAAATGACCATGAACGAGGAAAAAATCAAGCGTATTATGGGTCAGGTCAAGTCTTTTCCGGGGATGCCTGCCACCGCTGCTAAATTAATGAAAATGCTTGAAGATTCAGATTCAACGGCCGCTCAAATTGAAGAGGTCTTAAGATATGACGCAGGCCTCACCGCCAATATCCTCAAATTGACGAATTCCGCTTATTTCGGCATCCCTTCCAAAGTCAGCTCGGTGAAGCAGGCCATTGTGATGCTGGGCTGGAAACGGCTGCTGCAGTTGGTGATGACCATGTGCATGAGCACCATCATGAAAAAGCCGGTCGCCGGTTATGATCTACCCCAGGGTGAACTCTGGCGGCATTCGGTCGCGGTATCCGTTGCTGCTGAAGCAGTGGTCAAAGCTTTGAAAATCCCCCAGGCAGAGGAAGTCTTCACCGCAGCTCTTTTGCATGATGTCGGCAAGCTGGTACTGGGCGGTTTTGTTAAAGATGATATCGAGAAAATCGAGGCCATTGTTATAAAAGGAATTCCCTTTGAGGTAGCGGAATACATTGTTATCGGGACCGACCATGCTGAAATTGGTGCCCGTATTCTTAAAAAATGGGACTTTCCTACGAATCTTGTCAACGCGGTGGGCTGGCATCATGACCCGGAAACTTGTGAAAATTATTGCACATTGAGCGACATTGTTCACATTGCCGATACCATTGGGTTGAGAATCGGATTTGGCAGGGGGCTAAGTGGGATTAAGGTTGAGCCGTCTGTCTCAGTCACCGACCGGTTGGGACTGGAGCCCGTTGATCTCGAGATGCTGACTGAACAGACGCTGGAGGGTGTCAACAAACTTTCCGATCATTTACTGGCCGGGTAGGCTTCGCAATTGAAGATTGAAGATTGAAGATTGAATATTTGTGGAAGTCGCTCGCGCAGCGCAGGCGCTTGCGCCGCGTGTCGCTCCATCATTTTTTTGATAGGTTTTTTTTAAAATTGATCCGCCGAAGGCGGACCTTAAATATTCATTCATCAATCTTCAATCTTCATTCAAATATGGTCCACCCATTGCCATCGAAGATTTCCGTTTCTATCCGTGTAGGTCAGGTTTCCTTCCGCCAGGGCTTGGCCGAGAGTGTTATAAAGCATTTCAGGAGTTGCATCAGAGGAGCGGCTGATTCTATCGGCAAGTTTTTTAAGGCGGTCTTCGGTGCTTACCGGACCGCCGTCATGGGACCAGGAGCCCCTTCGCTCGACCTCATTTTTCATCATCAGATCATAAATCAGGACGATACGCTCAAGGTTGATTACCTGCAGCGCTTCTTCATCCGAGGCCTCGTTTTTCTGCATGCGCTGTTTAATATCCGCCAGCAACTGATTGTATTCATCTTCCCACTCGATCACAATCTCGTCCAGCATCCGGCGGTTGACCTCAGGCGTCTCCACAACGGCTCTGTTGGCATGGTATCGGGACCAGTCGTCGGTTAATATTTTAATGCCGTATTTATCGCTTTGTTCACGAACTTCAGTTCCGGGGAAGGGTGCCAGCAGATGAAACCCGAATGCCAGGCCCAGGCTTTTCATCTTTTCCCCGAAATCCATTGTTTCTTTAATGGTTTGAGGGGTCTCCCCCGGAAGCCCCAGAATAAAGGATGCATAGGGTGTAACTCCGGCCCTTTTGCACATGCCGACGGCCGCCTCAACCTGTTCCAGAGTAATTCCCTTTTTAATGGTTTTTAAAATTTGGGGATTGGCCGATTCAATACCAAAGCTTACGGCATTGCAACCGGCGGCTTTCATCCGGGTCAGCATGTCATCAGAAACCGTGTCGACCCTCGCAAAAGATGTCCAGGTGAGCTTTAAATCCCTTTTGATGATCTCATCACATACGGCCAGGCAGTGGTTTTTATTGGCCGTAAAAAGATCGTCGGCAATGTTGATTTGATGGAAATTCAAGGTGCTCAGATATGTCAGTTCATCAACAATTTTTTTGGGGTTGCGATATCGAACCCTGGCTCCCACCATTTTTCGGCCGACACAAAAAATGCATTTAAACGGGCACCCCCGGCTGGTGGTCATACTGATCGGCATTTTCAACGCCCGGTAGCGGCCCAGCGGCAGCAGGCTGCGATCGGGCAGCGGCAGTTCATCCAGGTTTTCAATACGTTCTCTCTTATCGCTATAAATGATGTTGGTTCCGCGGCGATAGATAATTCCGTTGATGTTATCAAGTGCCTGGCCGCTATTTGCCGCCCGGCACAGTTCAACAACGGTATGTTCCCCTTCGCCGATGACGATCACATCCAGCTCAGGATAGTCTTTTAAAGTCTCCCGTCCGCAAAAAGACACATGGGGACCCCCCATAACGGTTAGAATATCCGGATCGATATCTTTGATGTCCTTGATGACGCCAATGGCACTGTCAAAGGTCATGGTGACGGCGGTGATGCCTGCCATTTGGGGCTTGAAGGCTTCCAACAGGTTTTGCAGCATGGACCGGCTGTACGGGAAAACAACCAGATCGAGGACTTTGACCTCGACCCCGGACTCGGCCAGGGCCGCAGCCAGATAGGCCAGACCCAGAGGAGGGGAAGGAGTTTCTGAAATTGGGTAGAAGGGATTTATCAGTAAGACACGCATTCGGTTGTCTTGATTATCGCCTGTTGCAAGATGATCATTGTAATAAATTCGAAATCCGAATATCGAAATCCGAAACAATATCAAATGACCAAAATTCTAATGAACAAAAACAAAAGCAGTCTCTCAGGGGGAAATATGCTTTGAGGGGTTTTGAACATTGGAACATTCGAATTTCGGATTTGTTTCGGATTTCGCTTTTCGGGCTTCGGATTTTATTGAGCGGAAAAAAAGAGGTTCGAGAAAATTTCCCGAACCCCTTTTCCCTTTTGGCAATATACAGGCCCTTTAGAACAATCCACTCACTTTCCCCGTTTCCACATCCACATCTATCCGCCTGAAGGCCGGGTTGGAGCTGGTTCCGGGCATCAGACTGATGGTGCCGGCGCAGGGGCACAGAAACTTGGCACCGGAATAGATCAGGATGTCGCGAATCGGCAGTGTCCAGCCCTTGGGCACACTTTTGAGGACCGGATCATGGGTCAGGCTCAGATGGGTCTTGACCATCATGGTGGCGAAATCGTCATACTGGGGATCACCTTCCAGCATTTTGGCCTTGGCCTCCGCATCGGGCGTCCAGGATACGCCGTCAGCCCCATAGACTTCCCTGGCGATCAGATCCACGCGATCCCGCAACTTCATCTCCAGGGGGTATAGGAATTTGAAGTCGTTTTCTTCATTACAGGCATCGATCACCGCATCGGCAAATTCCAGGGCGCCTTCACCGCCCAGTTCCCAGTGCTTGGATTCGGCACAGCGTGCGCCGGCAGCTTCAGCGGCTTTCTTGACAATGGCCACTTCCGCATCCGTGTCCGTGTAAAAGCGGTTGACGCATACCACCGGATTGATGCCGGCTTTACGGATAATATTGATGCAATGGACCATGTTTTCACAGCCCTTTTCGACCAGTTCAAGATTCTCCTGGGTGTATTCATCCGCCAACGGAATGCCGGCCACAACTTTGGGGCCGCCGCCATGCATCTTCAGGGCCCGGATGGTACTGGTCAAAACCGAGACATTGGGCTTTCAGACCACTGAAGCGGCACTTGACGTTCCAGAATTTTTCAAAGCCGATGTCGGCCGCAAAACCGCTTTCGGTGACATGGTAGTCAAACATTTTCAGTCCGATGCGATCGGCAATAATCGAGGACTGCCCCACGGCGATATTGGCAAACGGTCCGGCATGCACCATGCAGGGATTGTATTCGGCCGTGCACATCATGGTGGGGTTGATGGTGTTGCGCATAAAAGCCGTCATGGCGTTGCCGACTTCCAGATCGCCGGTGGTAACAGGCTTACCGCTCTTGTCGAAGGCCACGGTGATATTGTTGAGCCTTTCTTTCAGATCGGCCAGGTCCCGGATAACGGACAGAATCGCCATACACTCGGAGCCCACCGCTATACCGAATTTGGACTGCATGGTAAAGCCGTCCATGCGGCCGCCGATGCCGATAATTATGTTTCGCATGGCCTGGGCACAAAAATCCATGATCCAGCCCAGTTCGACCCGGGTGGGATCGATATCCAGGCGCCGCATGCCGGTCAGACGGTCCAGTTGTTCATCGTTATAGTTGCGCTCGTGCTGCATGCGGGCAGTCAACGCCACCATGGCCAGGTTGTGGGCGTTCATGATGTCGTTGATATCACCGGTCAAGCCCAGAGAAAACTCGGTCATGGGGATCAGCAGTGAATTGCCGCCGCCGGCCGCAGTTCCTTTCACGTTCATGGTGGGGCCGCCGGAAGGCTGTCTTAAAGCGCCGCCGACGTTGACGCCCCGCAAGCCCAGTCCTTCCATCAAACCGCAGGAAGTTGTGCTTTTGCCTTCACCCAGCGGGGTGGGGGTGATGGCGGTTACCTCGATGTACTTGCCATCGGGCTTGTCTTGGAGTCGATTGATGATTTTAAGAAAGTCTAGTTTGGCCAGTCGGCCCATGGGAAGCATTTCATCTTTTTCCAGTCCCAGTTTGTCGCGCCACTCGTCGGGAGTCGGCATGTTTTTTTCCGCTGCTTCAGAAATTTGCCAGTCTGCCATGTTTACTGCATCGTAGGGCATAGTCGAATCCTCCTTTTATGATGTGATATTAGATTAAATTGCCTCGGTTCCCCAATGGATATTAGAAGTGGTTTCAAAACCCCATATAGCCACTTCAAAACGGATCCCAATCAACCGTCTCCCTGCATCCAACAGGTTGATAGATCCGACAACATTCTGATAACATATGGAAAATTTTCTATATCATTTGACTTTCTTTTTGGCAAGAGATTTGTTGTTTTATTACCAACCGGATCATCTGGATGAAGTCAGAGCGGTGAATGATTGACGGTCCGCTGTTCGCTATTGTCTATTGTCTATTGACGATTGAATATTGAATGTATTCTGTCGATTAAAAATTAGATAGCATTCCGCAAATATTCAATATCAATAGTCATTATTCATTCCATCCCCCCGTTTTGCAGCTGATGCAACCGGTAGTAGAATCCTTTCTGTTTCATAAGTTCGACATGGTTTCCGGTTTCGATGATCCGGCCCCGGTTCATAACAAGGATCCGATCGGCATTGCGGATTGTAGACAGGCGGTGGGCCACCACCAGCGCTGTCCGGTTTTTCATCAATTTTTCCAGGGCCTGCTGTATGCGAAGTTCGGTGGGGGAGTCTATATAGGAAGTGGCCTCATCAAACAATATCAGCTGCGGGTTTCTGGCAAAGGCCCGGGCAATAGAGATAAGCTGGCGCTCACCACTGGATAGGGAGGAACCGCCTTCGGTCAGGGCAGTATCCAAGCCTGATGCGAGCCTGTCAATCAGGGGTTGGCAACTGGAGGCTTCGATAATAAATTGTTCCTCGGCCTTGGTCAGATTATGATTTCCCTGAAATATGTTCTGCCGGATGGTGCCTGAAAATAAAAAAGGGGTCCTGCATCACCAGTGCAATCTTCGATCGAAAGGCGGAAGCATCTAATTCCCGTATATCACGATTGTTGATCAGGACACGTCCGGCGCAGGGGTCATAAAATCGGGGTATCAGGTTAATCAAAGAGGTTTTACCCGCACCGGTCGGGCCCACCACCGCAATGGTTTCTCCGGTGTTGATGCTGAAGGTTATATTTTTCAGGACATTTTCATCGCCGACATAGCTGAAATAAACGTTTTCAAATCGAACCGCCTTGATCTGCTGCAGGTCGGATAGGTTTTTACCCTTTTGAGCGTCGGGCCATGACAGCTTGTCCTGGCTGTCAAAGATAAGGAAAATTCGTTCCGCGGATGCCATGGCGTTTTGCAGGATATTATATTTTTCGGCCAGATCCCGGATGGGTCTGAAGAACATTCTGATGTAAGATATAAACGCCACCAGCGCTCCCAGGCTCAGTGCGTCGGTAATCACCCGCCCGCCGCCGTAAAATATCACGAGCGCGACAGCCACCACTGCCAGGATTTCAATCAGCGGCATAAATATTGCCAGTACATGGATCTGTTTCATCCCGGCCAAATAGTTCTCATGGTTGAGCCGTTTAAACATCCGATAATTATTCATTTCCTGTCTAAATAATTGAACCACACGGATACCGCCGATGGTTTCCGAAAACCGGGTGTTGATTTCTGCAATTTTGACACGCAGTTCACGGAATATCCCCCGAGCCCGCCTTGAGAAATTTATCGATGCATATAAAACCAGGGGTAGAACGGTAAAGGAGACCAGGGCCAGTTTCCAGTCTAAGACCAGCATGACCACGGCAATACCGCAGAGCAGGAAAAGATCTTTGAAAATCATGGAGATGACCGAGGTGAACAGTTCATGCATATTTTGCACATCGTTGGTGGTTCGGGTGACCAAACGACCCACCGGGTTGCGGGTGAAAAAGGCGGTGGCCAGATTCTGGATATGGCCAAACAGCCGGATGCGCAAATCATGCATAATCATGTGTCCCATATATTCCATGATCATTTTCTGGACGAAATTTAACATGAAGTTGATGATTACCAGGATCACGAAAACAGCTGAAATAAAAGTGATGCCGGCCACATCATCTTTACGCAGCACCGCCAGATCCGATTTTTTCAATTTGGATAGCGCCTTATATGGAATCAGCGCCGTGGTTCCCTCAACCGTGAATAACTCGCGATATTTATTAACCAGGGTTTGCTGTTGCGGATCGTTTAGATCGGTCCGGATAACTCTTTCTTCAGATTTTCCCCCTGCATCGGTTGCGAAGGTTTCCGATGCTGTCTGCGGCACAATATAGCGATCAATCGCTATTTTGGTGACATAGGGCAGAGCAAGGTCCAGGGCGGTGATCAGCAATACCAGCCCGATGGACCCGAACAGCAAAAGCCGGTACGGCCGGGTAAACGGATAAAGCCGTTTCAGAAGCTTGAGATCATAGGGTTTGCCCAGTTGGGCTTCTTCAAAATAGCCGTAATCAGACTGCATTCAGGTCCTCTTCAATTTCCTGCAGATGAAAGGTCCCGGCATAGTAATTGTTTGATGCCATCAATTGGCTGTGTGTGCCGGATTCCACAACGCGTCCCTGATCCAGGGAGATGATTTGATCGGCATGGCTGACGGCGGAAAGCCGGTGGGAGACGATGATAATCGTTTTTTGCCCTGCCATTTTCCGGATGGTGTTAATAATTTCCGTTCCGGTCTCCAGATCTACCTGGCTGATGGGATCATCGAGAACTAAAATGTCGGTTTCGTGCAGCAGGCAGCGGGCGATGGCAATTCGCTGTTTTTGGCCGCCTGACAGAATAACACCCTTTTCTCCCACAACGGTGTCGAAACCGTCAGAAAAATTTTTGATGGTATCATACAGGGCCGCTTCCCGGGTGGCCTTTTCGAGCTGCCGTTCGGTGACCTCCCGGTTGGCGAAGGCAATGTTTTCTCGGATGGTTCCGGCAAACAAGAAAGGTTCTTGAGGGATAAAGGCGATGTGTGATCTTAAATTTTGTACGTTCAGTGAACGAATATCGTGTCCGTCCAGCAGGATTCTTCCCTGTTGGACGTCATACAGCCTGGGGATAAGACTTAATAAGGTTGACTTGCCGCATCCGGGCGGACCGACGATACCCAGCACCTTTCCCGGGGCGATGGATAAATCAATCCGGGAAAGTGCCGGGGCACCGTTGACGTTCTTTCCGGAATCATAGCGAAATGTAACGGTTTCGAATAGGATATGTCCTTTAACCTGGTCAAGGGTGCGTGCATTTTCCTTATTCCTGATTGCAGGGGTGGTTTGCAGGATTATATTGATGCGGTCCAATGAGGCCCGGCCGCGCTGAATGAGATTGGTGACCCAGCCTAAAGCCATCATCGGCCAGGTCAGCAAGCCCAGATAGCTGATAAAGGCCACGAAATCCCCGGGGGTGATAGTCTGCATAATCGTTTGCCGGCCGCCTATATACAGGACAATGGCCAGACTCAAATTGGTAAAAAGAAGCATCATGGGAAAAAAAGATCCGATAATTTTGACCAGCCTGATGTTTTTGTCGACGTAGTTTTTAGAGGCGCTTTTCACTGCCGCGGCCGCATCTTCTTTGCGATCATGGGCTTTGATGATGCGAATTCCCGCAAAGCGCTCCCGGATGACCTCCGTGAGATCGGAAAAGGCTGCCTGAACCGCCTGATAGCGGCGGTGCATTTTTTTGGCGAAAAAGCGCGTGCTGATTACAATCAGCGGCATGGGGATGAGGACAAAGGCGGTTAATTTGACATTGATGTAAGCCATGAATCCGATGGAGGCCAGCCCCAGAACAATGGCATCGTTTAAAGCCACCATCCCCATGCCGGTGGCCATCCGGATTTGTTGGATATCATTGGTGGCATGGGCCATTAGATCGCCGGTCTTGACACCATCGAAATAGGAGGCCGACAGGTTTTGGAGATGGGTGAAAAGTCTGTTTCTCAGGCCCTCTTCGATCCTTCTGGAGGTACCCAAAAGGCATCGACGCCAGATATAGCGGAAAACGCCGATGGAAACTGCGATCGCAATCATAAGGAATGCGTAGAAAAGTAGTTGCCGGCCTTCGATCTGGAACGCGGTCAGGTCATCGACGACCCGCTTGATGATGCGGGGGATGAAAAGCTGAAGTATGTCAACCGTGATCAGGCTGAGTAGTCCGGTCAGGATCCTGAAGCGGTTTTCGATGAAATAGGGCTTAATTAAGTCAGTGGCGTTCATTGCACTGGATGCTCGATACTCGATGCTGGATGCTCGATATTGGATACTGGATACTCGATACTGGATACTCGATACTGGATACTCGATACTGGATGCTCGATACTCGATACTCGATACTTGTCGCTGGGTACTGGTCGCTGGGTACTGGTCACTGGTCACTGGTTACTGGGCACCGGTTAGTGGTAAATATAAGGGCAGTCGATAATAACTGCAAGCAAATTAAAAACAAGGTATAGGGTATAAGGTTTAAGGTAAGAGGGATGGGGTCGATTTTTAATTCTGAAATTTCATAGATTTTTACACTATACCCTACACCTTCTGCCTTATAATTTTATGCGCTTATCCGGTAAGTCCAAGTTACTAAAAAAGACACTCGTGGGAGCGGCTTTCAGCCGCGAATAAAAACGATCGCGGCTGAAAGCCGCTCCCACAAAATCAAATACACTTGTTCTTTCCAGATAACCGGGTAATTTTATTTCAGGTCCTTGTTATGTTCTCCCAACCCGCAATCCCTAATCCCAAATCCTCAATTGGACGCCTCTGTCTTCTGCTTGCCGAGCCATAGTCACGCTATAGCGTGACCACGGCTGGCGCCTTGTACCCTCAACCGTATACCTTACACCTTATACCTTTTAGTTGCCAGCTGCCAGCATCAAGCGTCGAGAATCCAGTATCCAGCATCGAGTATCGAGCATCGAGCAACCAGACCCGCACCCCGCAACCCGCAACACGTAGCATTGACTTTATAAAGGCCGGTTGTTATTGTAATCGTTATGGAATCAGGAAGCATTGTTGAATATATCGACCGGCAAAAAATTATGTGTGCGGTTATTCTCGAGGTTAAAAATACACGTTTGCGGTTGTTGACCGAAAATAACCGCGAAGTTAATCTTTCAGCCGGCAGACTGCTGCATAAGGATAAAGCACGCCTTGATTTAGCCATGGGTCGGGACAAGATGGTGGGTGCCCTGAAAGGGGTTGCCAATAAACGCAAGGAATTACTCAGCCAGGTGGATATCAAAGATCTGTGGGAGGTATTGAATGCGGAACAGGTCTGGATCGATCTGGCGACCATGACCGAATTTTGTTTTCCGGACAGTCCCGGTGGAGATCATGAATCAGCGGTTTTACGGGCCTTTTTTGATGACAAGCTGTATTTCAAGTTTAATCTGGATCGTTTTTTCCCCAATTCAGAAGAGCAGGTCGCCCGCTTAATTTTTCAACGGCAGGAAGAGGAGCGCAGGAAACGGATTATAGACCTGGGCGGGGATTGGTTGATGAGCCTGATGAATTCCACTGCGCCTCCGGACGAAGTCAGAGAGACGGATGCCGGTGAATTCACCGATATATTAAAATCATATTTTCTTTTTGAAAAAGAAAGCAAAGACCAAACCCTGGCCAAAGCCATGATCAGAAGGGCCGGTTTGGACATGTCCACAGGCCTGTTTCCACTTCTGGTCGAGCTGAATGTCTTTGATGAGAATGAAAATATCGACCTGCTGCGTTTTGACATCCCTACCGTTTTTTCAGCGGAAATTCTGAGCAGAGCCGATCAACTTGCCGCATCCTATCAAGGGCACCCCAGTGACGAGGTGCGCAAAGATTTAACCGCCCTTCCCCTGATGACCATCGATGGGCAATCCACACTTGATTTTGACGATGCCCTGAGCATTGAGAAGATAGGGGATCAATTTCGTCTCGGGATACATATTGTCGATGTCGGGCATTTTGTTCACAAGGGGGATATTATTGATCAGGAAGCGCTTTCCAGGGGAAGTTCCATTTATATGCCCGATCAAAAAATCTCCATGCTGCCTGCCAGCCTTGCCGAGGGGCTATGCAGTCTGAAAGCCGGTGAAATACGCCCCGCCATCAGTACGATGGTGAACTTAAGCCCCTCGCTGGAAATTATTGATTACGAGATTTTGCCGAGTCTGATCAATGTGAAGCACCAGCTCACCTATTACGATGTTAACCAGGCGGCGGATCAAAACCAGGAGGTGTTGATCCTGCGTGAAATTGCGGAAAAGTTTCATCAACAAAGGCTGGATGCAGGCGCTGTACAAATCACCGTGCCGGAGATTAACGTGTGGTTGGCAGAGCATCGGACGATTACCGTTAATCGGATCAATCGTGAAAGTCCCGGAAGGATGCTGGTCGCAGAACTTATGATTATGGCCAACTGGCTGATGGCCAAATATCTGGCTGAAAACAAGACGCCGGCAGTTTTCAGGTCCCAGCCTGCTCCCCGGGAGCGCCTTTACAAAGGCGACGGCGGTACCCTGTACCAGAACTGGATGCAGCGAAGGTTTTTGAGCCGCTTCGTACTTGGTTCCAATCCTGAAAAGCACTCCGGCCTCGGACTTGAGGCCTATGTGACGGCAACGTCTCCCATCCGGAGATATTTTGACCTGGTTGCCCAGAGGCAGATAAGGGCTGTTCTCGGCCTGGAGCAACCCTACACTTCGGAAGAAATGGACCGGATCATTCAGTTGCTCGAATTGCCCATGGGAAATGTTGCGCGGACCCAATGGGGTCGGAACAGGTACTGGCTTTTGAAATACCTTGAGCAACACATCGGTCGTAAGGAAGAAGCCATCGTTCTAAATAAACGCAGAAACGACTATCAGATTCTTCTTTCCGCCTACATGATCGAATGCGATCTTCCCATTTCCAGGGGGTTTGAGCTGAAACCTGAAGATCTTATCCAGGTTACGATTCAAAATGTCAGTGCCAGAAAGGATCTGTTTCAAGTCGCCATCGGTTAAACGAAAGGAAGGTATCAGGTGTCCCTCCTTCGCCCTCTGGGCTACGGAGGGCAGGCAGGTATCAGGTGTCAGTGAACAGAACCGACGACAGAGAATCCGGAATTCGGAAGTGGGAATTACTAGAATTCGGAAGTGGGAATGCGGAATGCGGAAGTTGAAGAGTCAGCTATGGTAAATGAAAACCCGCAAAAAATGACAGGCTTTGGATTTGAAAAATGTGGGAGCGGCTTTTAGCCGCGATAAACCAAGTTTGGCGCCATTGATCGCGGCTGAAAGCCGCTCCCACAATCAAGAAACTATGGTTTTAGGACTTAAGAAACAAACCGGCCCTATCAAGCCGGGTTTATGCTTTTCAGAGATTTCAGACAGACCTATAAAATTGCTGTTAATTCCTTCTTTCCGACTTCCGAATCTTTAGCCGCGGCATAGTCCCGCCCTATCGGACGACGACGGGTCCATCTTCCAAATAATTCCGCATTCCGCATTCCCAATTCCGAATTCGCCTTGACACCGTGTTTTTCGAAAATATATTATGCTCCGGCCGAGTCTCATAATTTAATTCTAGCATAAATCAGAGACTGAATATTTTTCTTGAAAAAATAAAAGAAATAAAATATAGGGTAATACGATAAATAAATCGCATTCAGGGGGCATCGGGATATGGGAATCCAAGAGCGCAAGGAAAGAGAAAAAGAAAGGCGGCGTCAGCAGATTATGGTTGCCGCCAAAAGGGTGTTTTCAGACAAGGGCTTTAATAAAGCGACGATGGAAGACATCGCCCAGGAAGCAGAACTCAGCCCCGGCACTCTGTATCTGTATTTTAAAAACAAAGAGGAACTTTATGCCTCACTTTCTCTTCGAATATTACAATATCTGCTCATTCGGGTTGAACATGTCAACGATGAAAAAGATGCCGGTCCTGAAGAAAAATTAAAAGCGCTAATGGATGCCATGTACGATGTATATGAGTTTGATTCCCTGATTATCATCAATATGTTTCACCTTCAGTCCAGCGAAACCTTAAAAAATCTGTCACCCCAACTGATGGAGGAAATAAAGGATTTATCCCGCAAGTCTCTGGGCTCGATCGCAAAAATATTTCAAGATGGCGTCGATCAGGGCCTATTCCATGATCACCATCCGATTGCCCTGGCAGACACATTCTGGGCCATGTTCTCCGGTGTCGTCCTCTGGCTAACCAGTAAAAAATTAATCAATAAGGAAAAGGACCATCTCAAGCAGACCCTTGAGCTCGCCTTTGAGATTTTTGGCCGGGGGATCAAAAAGACCGATTGAGCAAGAGGGCTCAATCGGGTGGAATTCGGAATTCGGAATGCGGAATGCGGAAAAAGAAATGATTGAATGTCTGATTTTCATATTTTCCGCATTCCGCATTCCAACTTCCGCATTCCTTGGTGCCTGACACCCGACACCCGACACCATCAGTTTCTTACAACATGTTGCCAATAAATTCCTTCAAAGACTTAATAGAGTTTAGTAATTTCATCCGTTTCAAATTGGGGCCAGGGTGTCGGCTGCTTGTCTTTTTCGGCTGTGATTCCGCGTCCGGGCTCCAGAACCTCACCAATGCAGGTGACGGCAATACCTGCCTTGCCGATTGCCGCCATAAGCGCTTCACAACCCGCTTCACGGCAGCAGATCAACAGGCTGCCGGAGCCGATCAGCCCCAGGGGATCAATATTCAGCAATTGACCGATTTTTCGGGTTTGAGCATAGACGGGAATTGTGTCCATATCGATTTTGATCCGATGTCCGCCGGCAATGCCAAGTTCCTCCAGAGCGGTGGCCAACCCGCCTTCTGTGACATCGTGCATGGCGCTTGTGGCCTCGAATTGAGCCGCAACTTTAGCTTCCGTCAGGATACTGATGTTGGCCAGAAACTGTCGACTGAAGTTTATTTCTGATTCGTTCATTCCAAGGTTTTTTAAACGATCACCGAATTCCCGAGCAATAATTGCGGTTCCTTCCACCGCCACGCCCTTGGTGAGCAGCACACGGTCGCCGGCGGCCATGTTACGTTTATCGATCAGATTGTTCCGGGTGACGGTTCCCGCCATCATTCCGGTTACCACCGGTCGCGTGACGGCGTCCGTAATCTCGGTATGCCCACCGCACAGGGTTATGTCCCATTTCCTGCAAAATGCTTTCAGCTCGTCGATTACACAACTTATTTCTGAAGGGGTTACACCGCATGGAAACAACAGGGTTGTCAGCAACCATCTGGGTTTGGCCCCCGAGGTTGCAATATCATTGGCATTGATCAAGACGGCGTATTGGCCAATGGAATCCGTGGCAAAGGTAATGGGGTCAGATTTGAGTACCAAAACTTCCTCGGGATCAACGTTTACCGCAGCTATATCCTCTCCAACACCCGGATTAATTATAATTGAGGGATCATCGAAAATAAACTGGTTTAAAAATTCCCGCAGAAGATCGTTGGGTAGTTTTCCGGGAGGCAACGGTATCCCCAGCCGCGCAATCGGAATCAAATTTTCTAAATGTGAAATATGACGATGTCCCTTAGCCGTATTGTTTTCAGCCGGCGCCGACGGGGCAATTAACACGGTAGTTGCCCCCTTTTTCTGAGCGTCTCGAAGAAACGCCGGGTCACCGGCCACGGCTAGAACCCGGTCAAGGGGCAAATCCATTTTTTCGGCTGCCAGTTGAACGGGGTTTTTGGTCGAACTGCGAACCAGAAGGTCCTCCCGGGCTAATATGACACCGAAATCTGATTGTCTGATAAAAGACAGCTTATCCAGCATTTTGTGAACAGACGTCCGACAGCCGTGGCTGACGATTGCCAGGCAAAGGTCTTTTTTCTCAAAATAGCGGGCGACGGCCTCGGCACCGGGGGCCGGAATGGCATTCTCGGCGGCTTTTAGCTCGTAACTTTCCAGAGCGGTCAAAACACGTTTTTTGTCCTCCGCCTTGGACAACCCCCTGACAAAATCCAGAGTCGGCATTTCGGCCGGGCATCCAATCTCGGCCCTTATGGCCTTGGCCTCATGGACACCGGTTTGAATCAGGGTGCCTTCTAAATATAAAATTACAGCTTTAATGCGCATAATTTGGGTGAGTCTTCTGATTTGCGGGCGGAGACTGTCTACATATTGGCATCAGAATCCTTGACGGATCAAGGGGGATCTCATAACCATCCGATATAGTTTAAGTTGTTGATTTTATAGAATGCTTTTTTGATGATAGAATAGCTACTGAATTACTGTAGGATATCCCCTATTTTCTCAAGACCTGACACAGTTCACGAATATACCTGTTATTCCTCCGCCTCTTTTTCGAGCTCATCCAGTTTGTCAGGCTCCGAAACAGCTATGTCCACAAGGCACTTGGGGATGGAACTCTGCTCGCACATAACTCTGATTTCTTTCTCCTGATCGCTGAATTCCATGATTTCGCGAATGGCCTCGATGTGTTCGAGCATCTCATCCGGCGGAATATTTTCCAGCGAAGGTCCTGCAGCCTCTTCCTTTTTTCGTGCGGCCGCCTCTTCTTCCAGCCTTTGTTTTTCCTTTAGCTCCGCTTCCATTGCCTGCTTGACACCATCGATCGCGCCCTGGTCAACTTTCGCCATCTCGATGATCAATTCTTCAGAGACGTTATTCTCAAAAAGGTGCTTCACCTTTTCCTCGTTGGACTTGCCCTCTACCGCCTCGAGCAGCGTTTCTACTCTGGCCCTCTCTGTGCGTTCCTTTTCCATCTCGGTGTTCACCTGTTCCAACTTCTCCCCGGTAATATCCAGCGCGTTGGTGAGCACTTCGGGGGCCACTTGTTCCTCAATGAGTAATCGGATACCTTCATCGTCGGACAGGCCTTTTGCCTTGGTAATGAGCAGATCGAGTTTTGTCTCCTCGACAATCCGTATCACCTCCGGTCTGCGCTCGGATTTTTTGAGTCTTGGCCACGTCTTTCCGACGTCGCGGATGAGCTTATTCGTTGCAATATAAGGGTCAGCTACATCCTCCGGCGTAAGTGCCGCGATCGCAGTGTTGAAATCCTTCATAAGGGGCCTTCCGACTTTGCGCGTTTCATTCATTGCCCATCTCAATTGAAGCATATTGCCCCCATGATGCGAAACATTGTAACCCGCATTGTCAAGTTCACCCGCAATCCGTTGAATCGATGCTTCCAGGTTTTCCCCTGAGAGGTCCTGCGAATCGAGCTTAAGGATATTTTCCTCGATTAACAACCAGAGAGGCTTTTTTTCTGTTGCGTCGCTTGTCGTCATTTTCCAATCTCCTTTTTAATGATTTATTATGAAACTACTTTGAAATAGGGGGCAGGTTATCACCGATATACATTTATATCGCTCTATATTCCAGTATTAAATACGAAATAAAGTTGCAAAGGTCAATAAATTGCATTCGCAGACCCTGATTGCACATTACATAAGCTAATCGAGCAATAAAAAAAGCAGATACAGATTTTTTCTGTAAATATCAAGCTTTCCATGATTGTTGGGATATCAGTTAGATCCACACCTGTTGGGGAATACCACCAACTTTCTTTGCTTTTGCAGTTTCAAGATGGTAAAGATATGCGATAATGCAAATCTTACCGGAAAAATTCAAAAATTATCAGCGCTATAGCAGGACTCGCCGCAGTCGGTATATTTATCTGGAAATTTAAAGAAACCCAATTGTTACCTGTTTAGCGGCTCCGGCATTGGCCCCAACGGCGCCGGTTGCCTTAGCTCTGAAGCCCTCCGGTTTTTTGCAACGTTAGGGTTTATTTTGGATCGATCATGAAAATATTACTGATATATCCGTATTTTCTCGAAACGCGGGTGCTCACCGCCGAAGATGTCAGTGTTGTGCCCCTGGGAGTTTATTATGTGGCAGCTGTTTTAAAGGAAAATAATTATGACTTGGAAATCTTAAACTGGCACAACATCAATGCTGCCCCGGAGAAAATCACGGAAATTCTGGTCGAAAAAAAGCCGGAGGTTATCGGTTTTTCCATCTTGCACGGCAATCGGTGGGGCGGAATAGAAATAGCCAGGATTGCCAAAAAAATTGATCCGACGGTAACCATTGTGTTCGGCGGGGTTGGCGCCACCTTCCTGTGGGAACATTTTCTCAGCCATTTCAGCGAAGTTGATTACGTGGTGATCGGAGAAGGGGAGCGCACCTTTCTAAATCTGGTTAAACACCTTGAATCGGATCATTTGCAGAAGATCGAAACCCTTAACGGTTTGGCCTATAGAAAAGACGGCCAGGTGTTTCGAACCGCTGATGCCGCTGTCGTCAACTGCCTGGACGATCTGCCCGATCCGGCCAAATATTTTACCTACCAGCATCTTTCCCTGACACGCGGCTGCGCGGGAAACTGCAACTTTTGCGGGTCTCCCCGGTTCTGGGGGCGAAATGTCAGGTTTCATTCGGCCGACTACTTTGTCGGACAACTGCAGCGTTTATATCAAAAAGGTATTCGTTTCTTTTATTTCTCCGATGATACCTTCACGCTAAACAAGAAACGGGTCATCGAAATTTGCAGAAAAATCATTGATAAAAAAATGAATATCGCTTGGAACGCCATATCCCGCGTGGATTACATCAGCGAAGAGATCATTTACTGGATGCGAAAGGCCGGTTGCATTCAGATTAGCTACGGGGTTGAAAGCGGTTCGGAAAAGATAAGAAACTTTTTACAAAAAAAAATTGCTGCCGGCGCGATACAAAATGCTTTCGACCTGACCCAGAGATACGGTATCATGGCCCGGGCCTATTTTATTTACGGCTGCCCGCAAGAAAGCCGGCAAACCATCCAGGAAACCATGGACCTGATCGACCGAATCAAACCCTTGAGGGCGGTCTTTTATATTCTTGACATATTTCCCGGCACCCGTCTGTATGAGGATTTCAAGCATCGGTTAAAGCGCACGGACGATGTCTGGTTAAATCGAATCGAAGACATCATGTATTTTGAGACCGATCCGGATTTGACCCGGGAATTGATATTGACCTTCGGACAATTCCTTCGGTCCCACTTTTATAATAGCCTGCCCGGGTTCGTTGACGCTGTGGACCTGATTGACAAAGAAGACCTCTATCCGCTGCACTCAAAATTCTTTTCACGGTTGGCCATGACCTTTGATTATGGGGATTATTCGCGTATCGAGGAGATAAAAAATAAAGACACCATCGCCGTCAAATTGTATCAACGCGCTTTAATTTATGCTCCCAATGCCGAAGCGTACCTGGGGCTCGGGGTTTTATACCAGAAACGGGGCGCCGGCCGGGAATCCATCGACATCCTATCCCAGGGATTGGCCCATTTCTGCGATGATGCCCGGCTCAACATCTGTATGGGAGCCAGCCTCATGAACCTGGAGCGATGGGACGAAGCATTATCCCGCTTTCTTGAATTTCAGGATGTAAAAGAAGCCGTTCGGTTTGCAGCGCTCTGTTACAAAGCTCTGGGGGACGAAAAAAAATCGGCGGCTTTACTACAAAGCTTCGAGCAGATGGAATAACAGGAGGTGATTTACTATAATCGGCCAAGTTGGTGCTATCTTACATTTGGAGTATTGGAGTGCTGGAGTAATGGAGTATTGTAATGTTGTCGGACACGATGGTATTAATCAATAATTGGAAGGAGTTTCTGTTTATCCTTTTTTCGTGAGGATACTGATATTCCTTGGCATCCATTCGAAAAAACTGGATTGGATTTAAATTTGTTAATTGGGCTCAAAGAACTTTTTCCAATACTCCAGCACTCCATTACTCCAACACTCCTAAAACAACCGGAGGTGACTTATGACTGTATTACCCGAAACAACAGGCGAATTTGCGAGTTCCGACGGGATTAAAATCTTTTATCGACAATACCAGGCGGAATCGGAACGGGCTTGCATGGTGATTGCCCATGGCGTGGGGGAGCACTCCGGCCGGTACGGCAATGTTATTGAGCGTGTACTTCCAAAAGGCTTCAGTGTATGGGCGCCTGACCACCGGGGACACGGCCGGAGTGGCGGCAAGCGCGGGCACGTTCTGAATTTTGTACAATATCTTACCGATCTTCGTTTAACGGTTGAGTTGGCAAAAAAAGATATGCCCGGCGGGATGCCCTGTTTTCTGCTGGGTCACAGCATGGGCGGGTTAATTGCGCTATATTTTGCCCAGCACTATCCCGAGCTTATTGACGGGGTGGTGGCCTCATCTCCGTGCCTGGGAATGGTAATTGAAATTCCCGCGGTAAAAAAGGTTTTAGGATCTTTTATGTCCTATGTCTGGCCGGGTATGACGATGGGCAGTGGACTGGACGCCACCAAAATCAGTCGTGACGAAAATGTTGTCAGCGCCTATGAAAACGATCCTCTGGTCCATGACCGCGTCAGCGCGCGTTTTTTCACCGAGTTGTTGGCGGCCATTGAATCCGTGAACCAGCAGGCTTCAACCTTGAACGTGCCAGTATTACTGCAGGTGGCCGGTGAGGATTATCTGGTGAATGCCGATTCTTCGAAACATTTTTTTGAAAAGTTGACCCTCCAGGACAAGACGCTGCATGTCTATGACGACCTGTATCATGAGATTTATAATGCACCGGAAGATCAAAAAGAGAGGGTGTTGGACGACCTGGAGACGTGGCTGGAAAAAAGAATGAATAATGTCGAATGACAAATGACGAATGAAGGAATTCTATCAATTTTTACATATCAAATGATGGAGCGAAGCGACTCCACCATTATTCATTATTCATTCGTCATTCCTATTACTCGATCACGCTGAATTCGATGGGTGCCTTCAAAGCGGGTTGAAAAGCCACCGGACCGATGATTTCCTTTTGTGCCGGGCCCTCGTTTCCCCACCAATTTTTTGCCGCTTTTACACTGCCGGTTTTGTCGAGCACTTTAATTTCCCAGCTACCGTTATTCAAAACATTATTCTGCTCGATTCGGGCATCGCTGCTCTCCAGCAGAAACCCGCCGGTGCTGTTCTCAGTAATAACTGAATTCTTTACCAGGAGCTGCGACTTGCGGGCTGCAATTCCTGTTTTTGCGGAAGTTCGAATGAGGCTGCCGGAGATTTCAACCTGGCTTTCCTCCAGCACGATGCCCCAGACATTGTCCTGGAACTGGCTGTTTTGGATGGAAACCGTCGAATTAGAAGCTCTGAAGCCAAATTCGGCATCTGATATGGTACAGTAGTTGATTGTATTTTTGCTGCGGCTGCGGTCCAGGAAAATTCCCTTCCAACTGGACGTTCCCAGACTCGATATACGGACCGGATCGTCCCGGGTACCTAAAATTTGCAGTTCTCCTTTTACAATCAAACCCAGGCTGCGAAACCAGACCACGGTCCCCGCATTCATGGTGAGGGTGACACCGGGTTTGACCACCAAGGCGCCGGTAACCAGGTAAGGACTTTTTTCAATAGTCAACACATAATCATTGGAAATCACCGGGGGCAGCACGGTGGGCTTTCCGATCCTCAGCGGACCCAGGGTATCCATCCACTGGCTGCCGACTCCTTTTTGGGATCTGAGAATACCCACCATCCTCCCGTGGGCCAGTCGATCCCGGGCTTTGATGCGATAGGCCCCGATGTAGATTCCCGGTTTTTTTTCTTTCATCGGCAGATTTTGAATCAGCGGGGGAATGCTCCAGCTGGCGACCTGGTTTTTGTCCCCGATCATTGCGACCTTGATAGTATCCCCCGGTTGAAGGAGCTTGCCGGCACCGTTATGCACCAGGGCCTGAATTTTGGGCGGCGGTTCACTGACCCCGGGCGGATTGGGAATTGTGGCAATCATTTGCATGCACAGCTCGGAAGCGGCTTTCATGTGGGTTGCCTGTTTATGGCTGAGGGCCGTCTTAAAGATGGTTGCCGCCAACCCGATCGGGCTCAGCGGGAACATCGCCCTCTTCTATATGGATGGTGTGCTCCAATTCCCACACCGGTTTAGCATTTGAAGAGCGCACCATTCTGGCTTTTAGTCCGGCCTGATTGTCGGAATATACGACTGCGTATATTTTTCCCCAGGCTGATAACTTCTCCGTAAATGACGGCATCGACCCCCAGCAATTGTCCCAGTTTCTGGGGGGAGACTTTTTTGCCTCCGGTAACGTCCGCATACAGATGATTGGCCTTCAGGTTTTCGTCGATAACAAAGGGTTCCAGATCCCGGTAGTTCAAGGAGCTGAAAAAATTATAGAACATTTTGCGCACAATCGTACCGGCTTCCGGATTGGAGGTTTTATTTGCAAAGGGCAGGATGGCCACTTTATAGGGCAACTTTTCTTCTTCAAGGACCGTAGGGGCGGGCGGGGGTTCCAGAATCCGAAACGCACAGGATACGCTGCCCGTTACGATAAAAATGGCCAACAATGCTGCGATAAAAAGGTTCTTCATTTTTTGTTATCCCAATGCCAAGAAAAAATTCGGTTGTTTGCCCTTTTGAAAACCTGCCGCCGGAAACTATCCCATAAACTATAGCGAGTTCACTCACTGCTACCAGGGTTTATCGGAATTCTTCTTGTCAGTTTCATCTTCGAATAGATATTTCATAATCCAGGAACTTTCAGCCCCCGACTCTTCAAGCAGTCGCTTGATTTCTTCTTTTTTCTCTGCCTGCTCATTTTCCCGATCCTTCTTACTTTTTCTCCAAGATTTCTTTTTTAACGAAGTTTTGGTCCGTTTTGATTTTCGGGCCAGGATCCTGGCATCTGATAATTTTTCACGGCAGATTTTCATTTTTTCTTTTATTTGCTTATTGTCCGTATCAATCAGGTAATAGCGTTCAAAATAAGAAAGTGCTTTGGCCCATTTCTTTTTGGCGAAATATTTTTCACCGTTGTCGCGGTAAAATTCTTTCATCCGGTCAATGCGTTTGAGTGCCAGTTCGTGACCGGGTTCCAGGGTCAGAACGGCCCGGTAGAGCACAAAGGCATTTTGATTCACCGGCTTGAGATATTGCTGCGCCTGGAAATGGGCATCGGCTTCTTTCAAAAGCTGAACCAGGGCTTTGATCCTGGCGGGGCTGCTGCTGGTGAGCGAGCCAGATTCGTCCGATGGCCTTGTGCGCTTCTTCATAGTAAATGCTGTCCTCTTTTATAGAGCGAATACAGACTCAATGCCAGTTGGAGCTCTGGGCCGACTCCAGACGGTGTGCCAGGGTTAACCGGTAATAATCCAAACGGTCCCAGAGAACTTCGGCTTCTTTTCCGGCCCCGTATTCCGAAAGATATTCTTTTAAATAGGCCATAACGGATTCAAGATCTTCATACTTGGCTTTTTGCTCGGTAATGGCCAGAGCTGTTTCGGCTAAATGTTCCATTACCTGCTGGGTGTATTGCGGTGGAAGATCTGACAATAAAAGCTTTTCGAGCATATTCTGGGCCGAATCATAGTTTTCGGTTTTTATCTGCTTGGCAACCGATTTTAGGGCCCATTTGACCTTTAAAGGCGTATAAGCTTGAAAATAGCCAAAATAGCCGGCAAAAATAAGCAGTAGAAAAATAGAAAGCCAAAACCCCCACCCTGATTTTGTTTCCTGATCACCTGCTTCAACCTTGCGGCCATCTTCGGCACGATCGGATATAAACGCCAGGGTGGTGTTTCCGATTTTAAGCTGGTCGCCGGTGTAAAGACGCTTTTCGGCGATGGTAACTTCGTTTAATAACAGCGGATTGGTCGTACTGACATTTCTGACGAGAAATTCATTGTCCCGCTTTTCAATCACACAATGTTTGCGCGATACCAGTGGATCTTGAAGATTAGATCCGCTTCTATGGATCGGCCCGATGACAAGTTTTGTTTCTTGAGAGGAAAGATCTTGCTTTCACCGGAAGCTGATGTGCAGATCAGACGCGGTCCGATTGCCTTCTCCCTGCCTTTTGTCTGGGTGATGACCATCGTTTTTGCTTCAAGGGGGACATCTGCAGTTACTTTAGCCGATTTTTTTTCTTCCTGAAGTATTTCTGTCATGGCTTTCCTGAAGATGAGTGTTTACTGATAGACTAATATAACGGTACAAAGTTTATATCGGCAGTTTTGTGTCAACCTTTAGTAGGAAACTGTAAATTTTGTTCATGTTTTTCAATATTTAGGGACCTGATTTTATTTTTCTTAAACCGGTTTACTGGCTTTATCCGGACCTTTATCCTATTCGTCAGATATATCGTATTTGTTTTTATTTATAATACCAGGAGATATGAATGGCGACGGTGAATTGTGATACGAGGCAACGGTGAGAAGGGAAGATCCTAATTACCATGGCCAGATCCGTGCGAGGTATTCCAGGCTCGGCCAGAGGTCTTCTTCCTGGTGCGGTTCCAGGGTAATGATGGGCTGGGGAAGGTGGTTGGCTTTCAGATACTTGAATATCAATTTAAAGCGGTCCAAATAGGAGTCGTAAAGCATCGTAAACGGAATGTTTATTCTGGAGTTTTCAGATCAGGGCCTGGTTCCGGGCCAAGCGCAATAGTTAAGTGGTAAACGCCGTGATCCAGCTTGGCCGTTACCGGTGCTTCTTCTTTCTCAAAAACTTTCATCATGCCCTTGTTGGTTGACAGCACATCGGCCGTCAGATACTGGATGCCCCGATCCTTGGACAGCCGGATCAGCAGCTTGTACAGATAGGTTGCAATGCCGATGCCCTGGTATTCCTCGTCCACCACAAAGGCCACATCCGCGTAGGGGCCTTTTTCATCCCGGATGAATCTTGCTTCTGCAATTATGTGGCCCTGACCGGGTTCTCCCCACGACACCGACAATGGACATCACCCGGCTGAAATCAATATTGACGTAACCCTGCATTTTGGAATGGGGCATGGTTTTTATGGGCGCAAAATACCGGTAGTAAACGGACTGGGTCGGAAAACCGGTAAAACAGTCGGCGCATTTCTTCTTCGTCGGATGGCTTGATGGCCCGGAACCTGACTTTTACATCGCCTTTAAAGGTGCTTTGCAGGTTTATCTCCGCCGGATAAAGGTGGGCGGATTCCTTTATAAAAATTTGATCCGGGTAGAGAATTTTTTCTTCTTTGGCCTGTTCCACAAGGCCGGCGCGATCATCCGGGTGGGCAATCTCGATCAAGGCCTGAGCGCGTTCTCTCACCGTGCGACCACTCAGGCTGGCAACGCCGTATTCGGTGATCACCATGTCCACCGATTCCCGGATACTGAACTGATTGGGAAATTCTTCAACTGACATTACAATATTTGATTCCTGGTTGCGGTTCCGACTCGGCAGGCCGAAAATGGTCTTCCCGCCCCGGGATAACTCCGCGCCGTGAAAAAGATCCATGATATCACCCGGCCCGGCAGTTACGTTGCCTTTTCCGAAGTGCAGGGCAATGCGGCTGGAAATATCTACCTTGCGCGCCGGCAGCACCGCAATAAAACGGGGATTTTCTCCGATTAGGGCCGGGGTGAACACTTTGTCGATGCCTTGAAATTCCACCAGCGGGTTGCGGTTCAGCCAGCGCATCAGCTCCGGGGTCCCAAAGGCATAACAGGTCAGTGATTTACCTCTGAAAATTTCTTTGTAGCGGTTGGTAACGGCGCCGCTTTTTACCAGATCCATCAGCGAGTCCATAAAAAAAGGTGTATGGATACCGAGGTGGCGTTTGCGCACCAGGTGCCGGCTGAGAGCCTCGAACAGGGGACCGAGAGAAAAGGCCAGGCAGCTGCCGTCCTCGATCACCGAGGCCACATTGGCGGCCACCCGATCGAAAACTTCATCCACCGGCCAGCGATCAAAATAGATTGGCTTTTCCGTGGAACGGACCAGAAAATCAAAATCCGACAGCGGAACAAATGTATCCCCCTGGGTGATGGGAATATCCGGGTTGATTTCACCGACCACCAGCGAGGCCTGTTCCATCGCCTGGCGGCCGACATCCACCGCTACTCCCAGACTGCAGTAGCCCGCTTCATTGGGTGGTGTAATCTGAACAAAAGCCACGTCGATGGGGATTCTGCCCGATTCTATTAACCGGGGTATTCTCGAAAAACTGCTCGGAATCAGATCTACCCGCCCGGCTGTGATGGCTTCGCTGGCTACCCATCCGGAATAAAAGGTTTTCAGCCGGTAGGCGTTGGAATTCAATGCTTCTACGGATATGGCATCGCCCAGACTCACCAGCTGGATCAGTTCGAGATCTTTGAGATTGGACGAATGGTGGGCCATCAGGTGTTTGACCAGGGTTCGAGGCTCTCCCACACCGGTTCCCAGGAAAATGCTCATTCCGGGTTCAAGTTTTGCCATGACTTCTTCGGGCGTTATCGTCAGTTCTTGCCACTTCGCATGTTGATCTTGGCGCATCATTTTACCTCGTTCCTCAGTAAAATTAGGTTTCAGGTTTCAGGTGTCAGGGTTCAGGGGTTCAGACCTCGCCATTCAGCTTGGGAAAATAGCTGTGACTCTTTAGCTGTCGTGGGATTGCATGAAAATTGGACCCGGGTCTGATTGAGGAATTAAAGGATTGAGGAATTTAGGAATTGAATGAATTCTATCTATTTTATTTGATTAATTTTATCCTTTAATCCCTCAATCCCTAAATTCCCCAATTTGGCGTTAATAAATATAAATCCTGAACGTTGAACCTGCTGTCCAGAACCTCTGAACCTTGAACCTCTGAACCCTGAACCTGCAAACATACTTGCACCGCAATCGATGGTGTTGTAAAGAAAGAATTGTATTTCATTTTAAAATTAGCATTTACAGCAGATATTGCAAGACGGGTCTGTATAAAATGGAACTTCCCGCCGGAATTGAAAAAGTATTGCTTCAATGCCTTGATTTTGTCTTTATGCTCCTGCCCCGGAATTCTCCTGAGCCGGATAAGTTAAGGGCTTGCAAAATTGTTTCCCATCGCGGAGAGCATGACAACATTACCGTATACGAAAATACATGCGCAGCTTTTGACCGCGCCCTGGCACAGGGCATCTGGGGAATTGAATTTGACGTGCGCTGGACCCGGGATCTTCAGCCCGTGGTGGTCCACGATCCGGACCTGAAAAGAGTTTTTGGTCTGGATATTACGATTGCAGATATTGAATTTGAGGAATTAAGAGTTCAATGTTCACAGGTGCCATTGCTATCCGAGGTGGTCGCAAAATACGGCAAGAAGATGCATTTTATGATCGAGCTGAAAAAAGAAATTTACCCGGATCCTATCCGGCAAAACGCGGTTTTCAAAGATTATTTTGCTTCCCTGCAACCCCGGACGGACTATCATCTGATGTCCCTTACCCCGGAAATGTTTGACCTGATCACTTTCGTGCCCGCTTCGACGTTTATTCCCATTGCCACGTTGAATATGTCCCGGTTCAGCAAGCTTGCGTTGGAAAAAGAGTATTGCGGTGTTGCCGGGCATTACTTTTTGCTAAATAATGCCATTTTGCAAAAACACCACCAAAACGGTCAACAGGCGGGTACCGGTTATCCCGGTTCGAAAAATTGCCTGTTTCGCGAGATCAACCGCGGGGTCGAATGGATTTTTTCCAACAATGCCGGAGAACTTCAAGCAATTGTATATAAGCTTACCAGCACTAATAAGAAAAGAGTTAAAAAATGAAAATACAGAATCTTTGCCGGAATTTAAGGCAGAGAATCATGCCCTCCTTTTGTTTCGTCCCTCTCTGGGAAAGAATTAGATCTGGTGCGGATTGTAGATTAGCTGAACAAATACATAATAGATTCAAAATATTGGCAGGATTTGACTTAGGCACGACATGTAAACTCTGACAACGTATACAGCAACCACAATATATGGGGGTCGATCTGAATTTTGGGAAAGAATAGGTTACATGATCCAATCTCAATCATTGTCAAGATATCAAATGGGGATCTGGACTAATATAAAAGTTGATAGGTAAAGGTGAATGATGGTATCTGTAATTATCAGGGAATTTCAGATCGATGTATATCACACGCTTTTGAGAGTAGCGGATTCGTGTGCTCATCTCAATGACCTGCCCCCAGTTTTTGTACCACTTGTTAAGTTAGAAACCGGGGCGTATTGTTTCTATCTGATGTAAACCAAAAAGGTTCAAAGGTCAAAGGCTGAACCACCTCTGGTGCTGGCGGTTGATAACCAAGACTGCTGTGCGGTCTGACGGTATTGTACTCCTTTCGCCAATTCTCGATTATAACCCTTGCCTCCTTGATATTGTAAAAAATTTCTCGGTTGAGTACCTCATCCCTGAGTTTCCCATTAAAACTCTCATTATAACCGCTTTCCCACGGACTGCCTGGTTCGATAAAGGCTGTTTTTATACCGACTCGCTCCAACCACCTACGAACCGCTTTGGCCGTGAACTCCGGACCATTATCGGATCTAATATTTTCCGGTATGCCATATATCAAAAACAGATTGCTCAGCGCATGCAAAACATCATCGCTTTTAATGCTGCGATCAACGACCAGCGCCAGACACTGACGGCTGTATTCGTCAATTAGTGTTAGGATTTTGATCGGCCTGCCGCCATGGGTCCGATCCATCACAAAATCATATGACCAGACATGATTGCGGTGGGTCGGACGCAGCCTGACGCACGATCCATCATTGAGCCACAGCCGAGCTCGCTTGGGCTGTTTCTTTGGAACTTTTAATCCCTCCTGACGCCAGATGCGCTCGACTCGCTTGTGGTTAACCTGCCAACCGCTATCACGAAGCAACGCCGTGATGCGACGATATCCGTACCGACCATATCGTGTTGCCAGACCAATGATATCGGAGCGAAGAGAGTCTTCATCTGTTTTACGACTGGTTTTATAGCGTTGTGTTGATCTTGGTTGCCCGATCACCCGGCAGGTCCGCCTTTGGGATATCCCCAACTTTTGCTGCAAATGCTCGATACACTTACGGCGTCTGTCGGGGTTTAGTAGTTTCCCTCCAGGCTTCTTTTAAAATCACTTTGTCCAATGTCAATTCAGCTACCGCCTTCTTTAATCGAGCGTTTTCACGCTCCATATCCTTCATGCGCTTGACCTGACTGATCCTCGGACCGCCATATTGTTTGCGCCAGCGATAATAGGATTGCTCGGAGATTGATAACTGACGACAAATCTGGCCAACAGTCATCCCTTGGGCCAAAGCAACTTCGGCTTCACGCAGCATGCCAATGATATTTTCGGGGGAATATCGTTTGCGGCTCATCCTGCCCTCCTTAGTAGATCCAAATTTTACCACAACTAACTTAATATCTGGATCAGTTTTCGGGGGGCAGGTCAGTCGATTTTGCCATGTTGTTTACTTAATCTTGACAACAAAACTTAATTTGATTATTCGGGTCTGTATAGTTCTCGCTAATGGGCGCTTCAATATTTTGGGCGGACCTGTTGCGGCGTAGCTCCTGCGAAGACGAAAGCTAATTCCGGTACACAATTATCCATTTTCGATTCATTTGCTTTGAATAAGCAATGTCTTATCTTTTTTGCGGTCAGCACACTTATTAATATGGGTAAAAATTTTTTTCCGTATTTTGGCCGGTTATGTCAAATATATTGTCTTATAGACCGATTTTGTCGTATCTTTACCAGGTATCCTTTTATCTGTATTGAAAAAATTTACAAAACAAAAAGGTGTTTTCATAAATATATTTTTTTCCAGCCGGCAATACTTTATGGAGCAGAACAGGCTATATTGGGACAGCCTCGCGGAAAATTACTGCGAGAGGGTAATTTCACCCTTTTATGACGCGGAAACTGCAGAATTATTCTACAGGGCTGTGAAAGGTCTGCATACGGATTTTCTACCAGACAGAAAGAGGGATCAGAAAGATTACTCGGTTCTCGACGTCGGGTGTGGCAAGGGGCTGTTCTTTGAGATTCTGCGGCGTGGATGGGGAGATGTTCCCTCTAACCGTCATCTAACCGGTATTGATTTTTCACCTGAGATGATCCGGTATGCGAAAGAAAAACAGACGGGAGGATCACTTGTGACGGGTGATAATACCCTGCTCCCGTTTAAATCTTCCGGCTTTGATGAGGTCTATTCTATCAACTCGTTTCTGGTTCCCGAAAGAGAGAGCAGGCTAAAATGTTTTGCGGAATCTTTTCGTGTGCTAAAACCGGGCGGGATATTTACCGGGCTTTTCCCGAGTAATGAAAACCACCTGGAACAGTCATATGCGATGAAGGAGTGTTTTCTCAAGGAACAAAAGTATACTGATGAAGACGAGGCTTTACATGCGGTCTACAAAGAATTGACCTTAAGGGGGTACGATCCGGTCGGAGGATTTATAGATGCCAAAAACGGGGAGATGCGACAGAAGCTTTATGCGAAGTATGAGCTGGAAGATCTACTGGAAAAAACAGGCTTCACGCTTCAAAAGATCGTACCTTTTTATTACCCCGTTTCGGTGATCAAACACTTCGATCTGACTGTAAGAAAAAACATCCTCTATGACTGGCTTCTTATTGCCACAAAAGAGTAATTTCTATTGCTTACCGGGTGGGATAATGTCTCTGTTTGAATCAACACTTGAAGGGTTTCGGTTCAGGAACAGTTTACTTGAGAGCGATCTGCAGGAACGCGCGACCGCTATCATGGCAAGAACCGCAAAACTTGACAGGAGCCTGACAAACAAAGAAGATGTGATCGGCTCTTTTCGAAATATCCTTTCGAGGTATGGAGACAACACTGCAAATGCTGTTAACGAATCTGCCGCTTTTGTCTGCCTCGCCTGCAAACGGGCTTTTGGGAAAAAGTGGTCAATTTTTAGCAAAGATTACAGATGGGAACTCATTCCAAGAGATACTCAGGTTCAGGCCGGTTTGATCCTGTGTGATGAAATCGAAGAGAACAGATTCATACGAGCAAGAACCGGAGAAGGAAAAACACTTGTTGGGCTTTTCCCTATAGCCTATCATTCACTATATGGCTCTGTACATGTTGTGACCTGCAATGATTATCTCGCGAACCGTGACCAACAGTGGATCGGACCGATTCTGAGAGAACTTGGTATAGATTCAGCCTTCCTTTCGACTGAGGAAGAAGGAAAACGGGAGTGTTATAATCATTTGGTGCTATTTGGTTCAGATAAAGAATTCACGTTTGATATGCTGCGGGACAGCATCAGATCCTTGGAAAAGAAACCCTGCTGCGAAAAGAGAGAATATGTTCTGGTAGACGAAGCTGACCATATTATGCTTGATGAGCTTGAGACTCCTGTTGTTCTTTCGGGACTCACAGGAGAAGTGGACGGAACGGTTGCCTACGCTGATGGACTGATCGAGCAGCTCCTGGCGAACCAGAAAGAGGAAGTGGAAGCTCTTACGAAAAAACTCCTGAAGGGAGTGGGGGGGTATGGGGACAAACGAGATTTCTATGTGCTTCTTCTGCGGCTGAAGTATTCCGGTTTAGAAAATGGATGGTTGGAGAATTATCATGAAGAGCATCCGGACATACAAAACAAAGCTGAGAAATTCGAGGCTGTCTACATTGACGGCAAAGGTTTTGTTGAACATATTGAACCGGGTTTGTTTTTCGCGGCGGACTTAGAGAAACAGTGGATTGCTCTGACTCAAAAAGGAATGAAGCTCCTTGAAGAGTTATGTCCGGAGCTTCCCGGCCTGTTCCTGATCCCGGATATTAACCTGCAGGAGAAAACTCTTCTGTCCAAGGAACTCAGCCGCTACAAATACGCGAGGGAACTGGAAAAGATGCGTACTGAATTCAGAACCAGGCTCCACCTTATCGACTTGATAAATAACCTGCTTTTTGCTCACTTAGCACTGAAACGGGATGTGGATTATATCGTGACGGGGGATAAGATAGAGCTAATAACTCCCTCGACAGGAAGAGGCGATCCTCTGAAGAAATACCAGAGAGGGATTTCTCAGGCGCTGGAGTGCAAAGAAGATGTGAAACAGACAGCAAATGACCTGATCATTGCATCCACTACGCTCACTTCGTTTTTCGGTTTATATTCAAGGATTGGAGCCATGTCCGGCACGATCACCCCGAACCAGAAAGAGATACGCAGCATATACAACATTAAATGTTTTGATGTCCCCCCGTTCAAACCGCCTCTTGTAAAACACTTTGGTCCTCTGGTTTGTAATACTGAGAGCGAAAAGAGAGAGTCAGTCATTAACGATGTTTTGTTCTATAATAGCTTTGGCCGACCGGTACTTGTTGGTACCGCCTCTATCGCTTCTTCGGAAAGTCTGAAAACGCAACTGGATGAGAGGGGCATTCGCTGTTCGGTGCTGAACGCGCGCCATGAAAAGAGAGAAGCGGAGATAATCGCGGAAGCGGGAAAAACGTTTGCTGTTACCGTTTCAACGAATATGGCCGGCCGGGGTGTTGATATTCCTGTATCGGAAGAACAAAACAGGCAACTCGCAAAACACTTCGTGCACTTGATAGCGAGATTATTACTGGACGATAGAAATGTTAAGGTTGTTTCTCATACCCAACCGGATCACGATCTGCTACGCGAGGAACTGGCGAAAAAGGTTGACGTGCTGAACTGCAAAGTATCCGGCAATAAAAAGCGGTTTAGAAAAATTTGGGTTTTAATGGTGTCGAAGAATAATGGAGATAATGCTTCACAGAAAGCGGAAGTTGTAAATATTACATTCAACACGGGGCTTGCTGTTTTGGGGGAGGAAACCGGTGATTCAGAGCGGTGGATGGTGCAACTGGCCGGGAGAACAGGGAGACAGGGAAACAGAGGATCATCACAATTTTACTACACTCCCGGGGAAAAACTCCTGCGGAACTCTCCATTCATTCTATTCTGCTTAAGGAGATTCGGAGGAAAGGGAAGGAAAAGCGGGAATGAGAACGTTTTTACTCAGTTCGCGCGTGGTTTATTTCTTAAGATGGCCTATATCAAAAGTGAACAGAACGCGGAATCCCGGAGGAGGGAGAAGCTGTTCTATTTTAATATAGCGGAAGAACATCGGAATAGAATACAGCGTTTCAGAGAGTGGGTACTGTCAGACAACTTCGATCTGTATGAGTCTGTTTATTCGGCAGTTATGTGCATTCTATCTGATATTATAAATACTTCGTGCGAATCCCGTCAAATTTCAAAAAGCGAGTTTGACGAGGCTCTTCTTAAGAGTGGAGAACTATTTAACACAGGAACGGATGGCTTAAAGAATAGTTATAAAAAGGTTTCTCACTCAAATAGCTGGCGAGATGGTCTGTTAAAACTGTTGCAAGACCATGTATTATCCTATTACAAAAACAGGAAAAGCGGTTGGAATTCATTTGAACAGAAAAAATTAGGAAAAAAGGTGCTCCTTGATGCTGTTGACAGAAACAGGGTTGACCATCTCTATGATCTAGAATATCTAAAGGACACGGCTCAGTTGTTCGGATATTCCGGAAAAGATCCTAAAGCCCTTTATGTTGATCTGACAAGTGAAAGGTTTGATGCCTGCTCGTTGAACACAGCCCGTGATTTTCTGCGTGACCTTTTCCATTCTCCGCTGTCGAATGAGCTCAGCTTGGGTGGGAAAAAAGGACCTGTTTCCCATACAATAAAGGAACTTTTGCTTTAAATTTATTTCAGATACCCGAATAATTATCGGACAATTGTAGTTAAACCAAAAAGCAAGAAACATATTCCGGTATTTTACCATAAATTATACGATCGTATTTGGATAGGCGATTTCTTTACACCAAACAAGGAGGATGTATATATGGTAACATTTAAAAAAGCGAATTTCGGAAAAACAATTACCGTTTTTGCCTCTGTTGGTGCGTTGGTCGGTTCCGGAATGATAGGATGCGGCGGTAAGGTTTCAAGGCAGCAGGACTGGATGGCAACGGACGGAGCAGCGGGCAGGATAAATCTCGACGCGGTAAAGGATGCCCTGGAAACTTCAAAAGACCCGAGTGATTTCGAAAAACGGGTCAATGAGATATACGAAGGTGATAATCTTGTCCTTGTCAGGGTGGAGGAAAAAGGAACTCAGAAAATAATATCCGGTTTTGAGGATTTGAAAAATTCGAATGCTATCGAAGAGGCGAACGACGATAAACTTTTCTCCATTTCAGTCGATGAAGAAGATTATGAAGTTCGCGGGCATGGTACCAATTACTATTACCATCACAGAAGCGGTTTTTCAACCGATGATATGCTGTTCATGTATTGGCTGATGAGTGCGTCAAGTTCAATGAACGGCGCGGTTATGTATGAGACAAGCTCGACACGCGCCGCGCAGATGGGACGTGACAGAGATAGTTACAGAGGATCCTCCGGCTACACGGCTCAACGCAGCGCGAACAAAGCTTTCTTTACCCAGCAAAAAGCGAGTAATCCTCAGGCGTTCAGTTCAAGCAGCAAAAATGTATCAAGTCAGCGGTCTACTTATCAGCAGAAACAGTTGTCCAGAATAGAAGCATCACGATCCGCTACATCATATAGCAGCATCCGGGCCGGTTCCTGATGCAAAAGTATGAACTGACTCTCACCGGTATTACCGATGATTATCAGGCATCTGACCTTGCGGATTATAGAGATGAAAACACCTTCCTCAGAGTAACTCTCTCAGGAATGCATCAGGATGATTCATTCTATATAGAAGTGCCTGCTGAATTTGCCAGCGGGTCTATTAATGAACTGTTTGAATATGTATTTCCCAGTAAACATGATCAACAAAAAGAGCGAATAAGAACTCTGGATGTTGTTGAATATCCCAATCTGCCGAATATATATATGTATCTCGTTGAACTGCTTGAATCTGAAGAGAAAGGGGAGGTCGTGCTTGACTGGAGTGTCAATTTTGGCCCGGTTCATGTGGATCCTTCAACCATGGTTCAGGAACATTGTTCTCTAACCTATGAAGAAGATTCAGAGGAATCGTATAAAACGCTTCATCTTGTTCTTGATGAATATGAAATGCCTTTTAAGGATTATGATGATTATAAGGCGTTACATGATGACAAAAAGGAGTTCCTTGGGCTCTATATGCACTATGTAATATTAAATCACAGCATTGAGACTGTTCCCTCCTCTGCCATCAGAGGAAACATTAAAGAAGCGCTCGATTATTGTTTAAATGAGAACCTGATCCTGCTTGATGAAAGCGAGGATTCAGACATATCCATTTCTGTAACGGATCAGGGTATAAAGAAGATAACCGAACTTGAAGAAGAGTGCCAGTATTATATTGATAACTATAACATTTTCGCAAGTGTCTATGTTGAAGAGGGATTTATTGATTTTGAGAGTGAAGAAGGAATTGACCTGAGAATGGCTGCTATGCGGTATGATGGATTGAATCCCTACAGGGCCAA
>PVMK01127194.1_pt1 | contig 38644 bp, 37 predicted proteins | sample 1853481 | NCBI WGS metagenome assembly PVMK01 (sample SAMN08533507, study PRJNA380276) | Marine sediment metagenome, whole genome shotgun sequencing project.
GCGATCGCCAATCAGAAAGGCGGCGTGGGGAAGACGACGACGGCCGTCAACCTGGGTGCCAGTCTTGCCGTCGCGGAGCAGCGCGTTCTGTTGGTCGATCTCGATCCGCAGGGAAACGCATCAACCGGGGTCGGGCGCAGCCCGGGCGACGAGGACCAGGAAGGCTCTTATGAGCTGTTGCTCGGCGAGGTCGATGCGGTTGACGTGATCTGCGAGACCGAGATGCCGTACCTATACGTCATCCCCGCGACGCAGGATCTCGTCGGCGCCGAACGTGACTTGCTTCAAGCAGACGACAGCGCGACGCGGCTGCGTGACGCGCTCGCCGCCGTTCGCGACGACTACGACTTCATCGTCATCGATTGCCCGCCATCGCTGGGCATGTTGACGATCAACGCATTGACTGCGGCCGACATGGTAATGGTTCCGCTTCAGTGTGAGTACTATGCGCTCGAGGGCTTGTCGCAGCTGGTGGGGACGATCGAGCGCGTGCGCGCGTCGGTCAACGAGCACCTCGAGATTCACGGCGTGCTGCTCACCATGTTTGATTCTCGCAACAACCTCGCCAACGAAGTGGCAGAAGAAGTGCGTCGTCATTTCCGCGTTTACGACACGATCATCCCGCGAAACGTGCGCCTAGCAGAGGCTCCTTCCCATGGAAAACCGGTGATTTTGTACGACGCGTCCTCGCGGGGCTCGTATACGTATTTGAACCTTGCGCGCGAGCTCCTCGATGATCTGGAGGCAGCGGCGTAGTGGCTCGCAGACGATTGGGGCGTGGGCTGGACGGCTTGCTTCCGGCAGCGCCGCCACCCTCGGAACGCTTCGCAAAGAACCACGCAGCCATCGAAGACCTGCACCGGGGGCGTATGCAACCTCGCACGCGGCTCGATGCGGGGACGTTGGCTGAGCTTGCGGCGTCGATTCGAGAACACGGCGTGCTGGAACCGATCCTGGTACGCAAGCGACATTCTGGCGGCTTCGAGATCATTGCAGGTGAGCGCCGTTGGCGGGCTGCACAGCAAGCGGGCCTCAGAGAAGTTCCGATCTTCGTGCACGATCTCGATGACGAGGGAGCGTTCGAAGCCGCGCTCGTCGAGAACCTGCAGCGCGAAGACTTGAACCCGATGGAAACGGCGCGTGCGTTTCAGCGATTGGTCGACGACTACGGGCACACGCAGGAGGCGATTGCCACCAAAGTTGGCAAAGAGCGATCGACGGTCGCGAACGCGTTGCGGCTCCTGAAGCTTCCGAAAGACGTGATGGACCTCGTCGAGAGTGGCGACCTCAGCGAAGGCCACGGCCGCGCCCTGCTCTCGGCGCCGAACGTGTCGAGCATGAAGAAGCTGGCACGTACAGCGGTGTCGAAAGGCTGGAGCGTTCGAGAAGCCGAGCGTCAGATACGCCGATTGGCGCGAGGGGACGGGAATGGGGCGACGCCGAAAAAGGCGGGCAAGAGCCCCAACGTCCGCGACCTCGAGGACCGCCTATCACGCGCACTCGGGTCCTCCACGAAGATCCACGAAAGCGGCAAAGAGCGCGGCCAGGTTCGGATCAGCTACTCAAGCTTTGATGAGTTGGACCGGATCATTGAGAAGCTGACGAAATAGACGCCGGCACATCGATCGACTGAGCTCCCGGAGGACGGCTCGCGAGCATGTCCGTCGCGAGCCGTCCTCCGGGAGCTCAGTGCGCGCGGCCTAGCGAATCCTGGCTTCGGCGGCGTCCACGGTGTTGCTCAGCAGCATGGCGATGGTCATCGGGCCGACGCCGCCTGGTACTGGGGTGATGTAGGCTGCGTGCTCGTTGGCGCCTTCGAAGTCCACGTCGCCCGCCAGCGTGCCGTCGTCGAGGCGGTTGATGCCGACGTCAATCACGACGGCACCGTCTTTTATCCAATCCCCCTTCACGAGATGGGGCCGTCCCACGGCGGCGATCACGATGTCTGACTCGCGAACTCGGTCGGCCAAGTCTTGTGTCCGCGAATGCGCGATCGTCACCGTTGCGTGCTTCTCGAGAAGCATCAAGGCGATCGGCTTGCCGACCAGGGTGCTCCGTCCGAGCACCAATGCGCGCATTCCTTTCGGGTCACACCCTATGTGCTCCAGCATCCGCATACAGCCGCTTGGCGTGCAGGGGCGAAGCGCTTTGCGTCCGACGAGCAGTAAGCCGGCATTGAACGGATGCAGCCCGTCGACATCCTTCGCCGGGTCGATCGCGTCGATGATCGTCTGGTCGTGAAGATGCTCGGGCAGCGGCAATTGGACGAGGATGCCGTCGATGTGGTCGTCGCCGTTTAGCTCGAAGATCAGCGCGAGGAGATCAGCCTCCGCTGTCTCGGCAGGTAGCCGGTGCACCCGTCCGTCGATGCCGGCCTTGGCCGCGGCGCGCTCCTTGTTCCGGACATACACCCGAGAGGCCGGATCGTCCCCAACGAGCACTACGTGCAAGCCCGGCGCTCGGTTGTGCGTTGCCGTAAACGCCTCCGCCCTCTCTTTGACCTCCGCGCGCACCTCCTTGGCAAGCGCCTTCCCGTCGATCAACTCAGCCATGGGCGGGGTCTAACAGGAGCGGAGGCGGTTCTCAAACCAGCCGCCCCGGTGGAAATCGCGGCTTGGCGTGGTATGCCGCGTGGCCATGTTCGACCCCGTCTCCCCGCAGGTTTCGTTCCCCGAGCTCGATGCGACCCATCTCGCGTTCTGGGAAAACGCCCGCATCTTCGAAAAGACGCTCGAGGGCGGCGAGGACAAGCAGTCCTTCGTCTTCTACGAGGGGCCACCGACGGCAAACGGGATGCCGCATCCCGGCCACGTGCTCACGCGCGTGATGAAGGACGTGTTCCTGCGCTACCGGACGATGTGTGGCTACCACGTCCCACGCCGTGCTGGCTGGGATACGCACGGTTTGCCAGTCGAGGTCGAGGTCGAAAAGGAGCTCGGCATCAGTGGCCGCGAGGCGATCCAGGAGTACGGCGTCGAGGCGTTCAGCCGAAAGTGCATCGATTCGGTGTTCACCTACATCGATGAGTGGCAGAAGATGACGCAGCGGATCGGCTTCTGGGTCGACTTTGATTCTGCTTACGTCACCTTCCACAAGTCATACGTCGAAAGCGTTTGGTGGGCCCTGTCGGAGATGTTCAACCAGGGGCTTCTCTACCAGGGCTACAAGGTCCTGTGGTGGTGGCCCCAAGGAGGCACGGCGCTTTCCGCGGGCGAAGTCGGCCAGGGGTATCAGACCATCGATGATCCGTCGGTGATGATTCGCTTCCCCGTGAAGGGCGAGGATAATACCTCGTTCCTTGCTTGGACGACGACGCCTTGGACGCTTCCATCGAACATCGCGCTCGCGGTCGATGCGGACACCGATTACGCGACGGTCGAGATCGAAAGTGGCGAGCGACTCATCGTGGCCGCCGCGCTCGTCGGCAAGGTGTTGGGCGACGATGTGAAAGTTCTGACGACTCGGAAGGGCTCCAAGCTCGTCGGGATGGGCTACGAGCCGCCTTTCCGATACGGCGAGCCTGAAGGCGGTCCCGCCTTCCAGGTCGTGGACGCGGATTTCGTCTCGCTCGACAGTGGCTCGGGCCTCGTTCATCTCGCGCCGGCATTCGGCGAGGATGACTTCCGGGTCTGCAAGCAAAAGGGCATGGGTTTCCTTCAGCTCCTGAAGCCAGACGGCACCTTTCCCGACGAAGTGACCGACTTTGCCGGTCGCTTTTGCAAAGAGGCCGACCGAGACATCATCCGCAACCTCCGCGCGCGAGAGGTGCTCTTCAAGGAAGAGGTCTACCGCCACGACTATCCGTTCTGCTGGCGCGCGATGCAGGACCCGCTGATCCAATACGCCCGTCGTTCCTGGTTTATCCGCACCACGCAGGAGATCGAGCGCGTCAAAGAGAACAACCAGCACGTCCACTGGGAGCCCGAGCACATCAAGAGCGGCCGCATGGGGCAGTTCCTCGAGGGAAACGTCGATTGGGCGCTCTCGCGAGAGCGCTTCTGGGGGACGCCGCTTCCGATTTGGAAGAACGACGAGACGGGCGTAGTGGAGTCTGTCGGCTCGGTCGCCGAGATTCTCGAGCGAAACCCCAATGCCTTCGCGCACTTCGAAAAGGCAAAGGCCGCAGACCCGGCGCTGCAAGACCACCTGATGGTTCACAAGCCTTGGATCGACGAGGTGACCTGGACCAAGGACGGCGAGCCGGGTGTGTACCGGCGCGTGCCAGAGGTCATTGACTGCTGGTTCGATTCAGGCTGCATGCCGTTCGCGCAATGGGGCTTCCCGCACCAGAACGCGGAAGGCTTCGAGGGTAGCTTCCCGGCCGACTTCATCACGGAAGCCGTCGATCAGACTCGCGGCTGGTTTTACTCCTTGATGACGATTAGCTCGCTCATGTTTCCGGAGCGCGCCCTTCCCCATCCCTTCAGGAACTGCGTCGTTCTCGGGTTGATGACCGACGAGAGAGGCAAGAAGCTCAGCAAGCGGGACAAGAACTACACCGATCCGCTGGTGCTCATGGATCGCGTGGGCGCCGACGCCGTTCGCTGGGCGCTCTACGCCAGTACCGTGCCTGGGCAGAACACGCGTTTCTTCGATGACGCCGCCACGGACGCAGTGCGTGAATTCCTTCTGAAAATTTGGAACGTCTATAGCTTCTTCGTCACCTACGCGAACATCGACGGCTGGAGCGCCGATGTCGACCGCCCGACGCTCGCGGAGCGGACCGACATGGATCGTTGGGTGCTCGCGGAGCTCGACTCGACGGTGCGTGCGGTGCGCCAAGAGCTCGACGACTACAAGAGCCACATGGCGGTGCGGCACCTCCTAGGCTTCGTTGATGGGCTTTCGAATTGGTATGTTCGCCGGAGTCGCGCTCGCTTCTGGGCTTTCGAGGATTCCACCGACAAGCGTGCCGCGTTTAGCACGCTTTACGAAGTGCTGGTCGACCTGACGAAGCTCGCCGCGCCGTTCATTCCCTTCATGACCGAGACGCTGTTCCAGAACTTGGTTCGCAAGGATGACGCCGCGGCGCCGGAGTCGGTGCACCTGGCATCGTTTCCCGATCCCGACGAGGCACGAGTCGATGACGAGCTTCGGCAGACGATGGAGCGGGTTCGCAACGTGGTGACACTGGGGCAACGAGTCCGGAACGAAAACAAGCTCAAGGTGCGTCAGCCGCTCGCCGAAGCGATTGTCGTCGTAGCGGATGACGCCGAGCGCGAGGCCATCGATCGGTTCGCGAGCGCGATTCGGGAAGAGCTCAACGTGCGCGCACTCGGGTTTACGCAGGAGCCTCATAGGTATGTCGAGTTCGAGCTGGTGCCGAACTTCCGGGTGCTCGGGCCGAAGCTCGGCAAGCAGGTGCCGGCTTGCAAGAAGGCGCTTGCCGAAGCCGACGGCTCGGCCCTCTACGCGGAGATGGCAGAGAATGAGAAGATCGTCGTCCAGCTCCCGGACGGCCCGATCGAGCTTACGCCGAGCGAAGTCGAGGTGCGATTGCGCGCTCGTGAAGACTTCGCAGCGGCGTCAGGCGAGGGTCAGGTAGTGGTGATCGACACGCGCGTGGACGACAGCCTTCGCCGCGAAGGTATGGCCCGTGAGGTGATCAATCGCATCCAGCGAGCCCGCAAGGCCATGGACTTGGCCTACGAAGCTAGAATCAAGGTTAGCTGGAACGCCGACGGCGACCTGGCCCAAGCGATCGAAGAGCACGCTGAGCGTATCGCCGCCGAAACCCTTGCCACAGGATTCACCCGCGGCCCCGCCGACGCCCGCAGCAACCAAGACACCGAGATCGAAGGCAGCCCTCTAAGCCTCTCGATCAGCCAGGCGTAGGTAGCTGCCCGCAGCGACAGTGACAGCAACAGGGTCAGCGTCAGTGTCCGCGTTGCTTCCAGCGGGGCCACAGGGTGGCTACTAGGAGGAGGGCTGGAATGGCCAGCAGTTGGGAGGTGCTTAGGCCCCAGAGCTCGCCGCGTTCGTCGGCGCGCCAGAACTCCAATACGAATCGGAGGATGGCGTAAAGGCCGATGAATGAGAGCATCAGCTGGCCGTCGAAACGTTTTCTAGGGCGGAGCCAGAACAGGAGGAAGCCCGTGATCGCGAGACAGCCGAACGCTTCGTAGAGCTGCGTTGGATGAACGGTAAGTGATGGCAAGTGGGGCGCCTCGAGCAATCCTGCGCGCCACTGCGATTCGCTTGCCGCAGAGAACGGCGGGAAGCTCAGCCCGAAGCGGTGCTCGGTGTGCACGCCGAAGCAGCAGCCTCCTAGGAAGCAACCCATTCGACCGAAGACCAAACCCAAAGAGATGCTGATCGCGGCGATGTCCATGCCGCGGCAGAGGGGAACTCCTTCGCGCCTCAAAAACCAGATTCCGAAAATCGACGCGGCGATGAGACCGCCGTAGTATGTGAGGCCGCCCCTCCAAAAAGCTGCCCAGGCAAAGCAGTCGCGCTCTGCCGGTTGACAGACCCCCCGCGCGGCGTCCCAGATGCCTTCCGCCTGTTTGCATTGCGCAGCTGTGATCTCCCACGCGACTTTCGTCGGGTCGGTGCACAGATGGACGTAGTCCCAGAAGTATCCGTCCGCGAAGACGTGGAGGACGCGAGCGCCAAGCACGCCAAAGATCACACAGAAGAGGCCCAGGTCGATGAACGTGTTGGGGTTGAATCCGTCCTGCTTCGCGAGGTGGGCGGCGAGCCAGGTCGCCGCTGCGAAGCCGATCAACAAGAGCGTGAAGTACGCGGGGACCGGCTCACCGAAGATCTCCGCGAGGGTCGGCAGCATTCAGCTAAACTCTAACACGCTAGCTCAGTCGGCAAGAGCCGCTGCGCCTTCGTTGCGCGCCTGCTTCTCTCGGCGTCCGTCGACCAAGCCCTCGATCAGAATCAACGCGACACCGATCGTGATCCACGCGTCGGCGACGTTGAACGTTGGGTATGCCCAGCGGTCGTTGAGGTGAAAGCGCACGAAGTCAACGACGTAGCCGAAACGCACCCGATCTACGAAGTTCCCGATGGCGCCGGCGACGATTAGCGGAACGCTGATCGCAAACAGTCTGCCCCCGCGGCCCGTGATGAACATCCACAACAGCAGCATGACGGCGCCCGCGGCTGCGACGTAGAAGACACCTTTTCGAACCAGAGTCGGCATGTCGCGCATGAATCCAAACGCGGCGCCGCAGTTCTCGGCGTATCGAAACTCGAGGTAGCCATCGATCAACACGACCGGTGAGCGCTGGGCCCGCTGGGGAGAAATTCGGCCGCGCTCGTCGGACGTACAGACCGGGTCCGCCCCTAGCGACGAGGGCTGTGAGAGCCGGTCGAGCGCCCAGTGCTTGCTGCCGAGGTCCATGGCGGAGAGGACCGCGGTGGCGGCTAGGCAGAGGATGAGCGCCTTGCGGGAGCGGGGTGTGCGAGTCACGGCGGGCGACTGTAACAGTTGGATTTCGTGGGTCAAATCACCACCGGCCGGCCTCCGTGACAGTCCGTGATACATTAACGAGATCGACCCAGGTTGAGATAAAAGGTCACAATTACAAATATTTACAAAATTGTGACACAAGAGCAGTTGCGGTCGTATCACGTTGTGTTACAAGTGGGTCATGCGCGACGGAGACGAAAAGAAGAGCCGCCAGGACGCCAGGAAAGAGCGGGTGCTTCACACCCGTGTCCCCGCTGTCCTCGAGCAGGAGCTCAAGCGGGTCGCCAATGCCTGGCGGGTCCCGGTCTCGAACGTCGTTCGCGCGTTGCTCGAGGACGCCCTCGATACCCTCGAGCACTTGAGCAGGGCCCGGGGGGATGCGGACGAGGCGACGGTTGCGCCGGAGTCGGCCGAGGAGCCAGCACAGCTCGCCGATCCGCTCGCAGGCGCTGTCGGCGTGACGCCGATCACCCTCGTGCACGACGCGGTCTGCGGCGTGACCGGAGAGAAGCTCGCCGCGGGGTCCGAGGCCTACATGGTCATGTTCGATGACCCCGGCCGAAAATTGATTACGGGCAAGGACGCCTTGCCCCAAGCATCGACACCCAACCAGGAGAAAGCCGATGACTGAGCAAGAAAAAATCCAATCCACCGTAGAAGAGAACGTCAACGCAGCTATCGATCAGGTCAGCAAGACCGCCGAGAGCGCCGCAACGCTGGGCCGCAAGGTTACGGCACTGTGGCTTGGCGTCTCGCGCACCGCAATCGAAGCCGCTGCCAAGACCCTCACGACCACCTCCGAGATGATCAGCAGCGTCGCGGAGTCGATGGGCGAGCTTTCCGACCGCGTCGAAGGCTCTACCAAGAAACCTTAATCCCAAGCCCACCAACCGTAGAACGGCCCAGGGACCGGAGTTTTTCACCGGTGCCCAGGCCGTTTCTTTGGTCCTGGGGCCCAGGCCCGTTCTATGGGCTGTTTCTACGGTCCATCGGCCCATGGGGGAGTCGTCGTCCTTCGCGCAAGTGACGGACGGCGTTGATGCCCCATCGGGTCATGAAATACGACGGAAGCGCGACGATCAGACCGCAGACGAGGGCGCCGATCCAAAGCTCTCCGCCCGTACCGGCCAGAAGCCGGCCCGCGCCGTACCAGAACTCGCTTTCGAACAAGCGCTCGATGCCACCGTCCTTGAGGGCTCGGCCCGTGTTTCCAAGCCAAGTCTTGATCGTTGCCCGCGTGACTTCCTTATCTGGATGCATCACTGCCGCGCCAACCGACCATGTGGTGTAGTACAGCGGCACGGCCGTGAACGGGTTGCTGATGAACAAGATCGGGATGCCCGATATCTTATTGGCACGGAGCAGTGCCGCGAGCGGCAGGTAGATCACGATTTGAAGTCCGAGGGTCGGTGTGAACGCGATCATCGCGCCGATGAACACGCCCCAGGCGATGCGGTGCGGCGTGTCATCCAGGTGCAGAATGTTGTGAATGACGATCTGTTTGAGCCGCCGCCAGAGTTCTTTCGGGCTCATTCGGGGTCACCCCAAGCGCCGCCTCCCGGCGTTTCGATGCGCAAGACGTCGCCTGGCGACACCTCGACGGTGACGCGATGAGCGAGCTGCTTGCCGTTGAGTAGGTTCATGCCCGGAGCCCCTGGACCGCCGCCGCGCATACCATAGGGCGGGACCACGCGCCGCTCGGAGAGCACCGAAACCCGCATCGGCGCGAGGAATTCGAGCTCGCGAATCAGGCCCTCGCCCCCTGCGTGCGCTCCCTTACCCCCAGAACCGCTCCGGAGCTCGAAGCGGCGAATCCGCACGGGAAACCGGGTTTCGAGGATCTCCGGGTCGGTGCACTTGGAGTTGGTCATGTGGGTGTGCACTCCCGACGCGCCCGGCCGGTGCTCCGTCGCGCCCGCCCCGCCTCCGAGTGTCTCGTAGTATGCGAAGTGATCGTCGCCAAAGGTAATGTTGTTCATGGTTCCCTGGCTTGCGGCGGCGAGGCCGAGCGCGCCGAATAGGACGTCCACGATGCGCTGCGAGGTTTCCACGTTGCCCGCGGCGACTGCGCGGTCGGGCTCGGGTGCAAGAAGGGAGCCCTCGGGGATTCGAACGGTGACCGACCGCATACAGCCGCTATTGAGCGGGATCGGTTTGCCGACCAGTACGCGGAGAACGTAGAGAATCGCCGCCATCGTGACGGCTCGAGGTGCGTTGAGGTTGTTGTCGAGCGCTCGGTCGGTCCCTTCGAAGTCGATTTCCATGGCGCCGCCGTGAACCGTGACCCGAACTGCAATGCGTGCCCCGTCGTCCAGGCGATCCTCGAAGCTGTGCTCGCCGTCCGATAAACCCTCGATCGCGCGAGCCGTCAGATCGGCGGCGTTGTCCTGGATGTGCTGCATGTACGCGGTGACGACGTCGATCCCGTATCGCGCGAGAAGCTCGTCGAGAAGCTGCATCCCCTTCTCGTTGGCTGCGATTTGCGCTTCCACGTCGGCCAGATTCTCGTCGGGATTGCGTGCTGGGTATGGGCCGTCGGTCAACACGTCGCGAAGGAGGGTCTCCCGGAAGGCGCCGTCCTCGACGATCCGGAGATGCCGCAGCACCACTCCCTCTTCCTCGAGGGTGGTCGAGAAAGGCGGCATCGAGCCGGGCGTCAGCCCCCCGACATCGGCGTGGTGCCCGCGCGACGCGACGACGAACCGCAGCGCACCGTCACTGTCGTGCACCGGTGTGACCACCGTGATGTCAGGAAGGTGCGAACCGCCTGCCGCCGGGTCGTTCGTGACGAAGACCTCACCCGGCTTCGTGCTGGGGTGCGCAGCGAGGACGGCGCTCACCGATTCGCCCATGGCGCCGAGGTGCACCGGGATGTGTGGCGCGTTGGCCACCAGGCCTCCCTCTGCGTCGAACACCGCGCACGAGAAGTCGAGGCGGTCGCGAATGTTGGTGCTCATCGCCGTGCGCTGCAGCACCACTCCCATCTGTTCGGCGATCGATTTGAACTGGTTGTTGAAGACCTCGAGGAGGACAGGGTCGACGCGCGTGTCGGCGATCTCGCGCTCGACGGTGGTTTCGGTGTCTCGGAGAATCAGGTAGTCGCGCTCGTTTCGAAGGGCGACGAAGCCGATATCGACGACGACTGTTCCGGTGGCATCCAACACCAGCGCGGGCCCCGGAACCTCCACGCCGATCGGGAAGCTCTCTCGGTGGTAGACCGGCGCTTCGACCAGCGCCCCCGCCGACCAGAGCATCGCGGTGTGCTCGGGTTTGCCCGTGCCGGGCTTGGCGGAAGGGAGCACCGGTTTGGCTCCTCTCAGCTCGACGCTGACCCGCAGTGTGGCGGCCTCGACAGTGTGCTCGGGTCGAATGTATCCAAACTCGCGCCGATGAAGCGTCTCGAACGCCGAGCGCATCGCGCGCGATTCTCCCCAGTCGACACCCAGAGCCGTTTCGGTGCCGCGGTAGCGAAGCGCAACTTGACGCCGGACGTTCCATCGAGCGCCGGGGCCGGAGTCCCGCTCGAGCGCTGCACGCCCGGAAGCTTCGAGCTCCGCGAACGCGCTTTGCCAGCGCTGGGGCAAGGGGTCCTCCAAGATCGAGCGCCCCGCGTCGCGCTCGCCATGCCACTCGAAGTTGGCGACCCCCATTCCGAATGCCGACAAGACGCCAGCGTACGGATGGAACACCAAGCTTCGAATCCCCAGCCGGCGCGCGATGAGGCAGGCGTACTGTCCGCCCGCGCCGCCGAAGACGACCATGGCGTGCGTGCGCACGTCGTGGCCGCGGCCGACGGACACCTTCTGAATCGCTGCCGCCATGTTCTCTACGGCAACACGTAGGAAGCCATGTGCAACGTCTGTGGCGGTTCGTTTGACGCCTGCTGTCTGGAGAGCAGCAGCGATCTCATTGAGCTTGTTCCGTGGTTTCTCTTCGTTCAACGCCAACGGAAACCGGTCGGCCGCGATGCGTCCCAGGCAAAGCGAGACGTCGGTCAGCGTGAGCTCCTGCGCGGCCGACTTTCCGTAGCAAAGCGGCCCGGGGTTCGCGCCCGCGCTTTGTGGCCCGACTGTCATGCGCTTTCCCTCGAGCTTGCAGATCGATCCACCTCCTGCAGCGACGGTGTGGAGCTCGATCATCGGTGCGCGGATTCGAACGCCGCTGATCTGACTTTCAAACACCCTCGACACTTCGCCGGCGTAACGCGACACGTCGGTAGACGTGCCGCCCATGTCGAAACCGATCACCTCTGATAGACCGAGCTCGTCTGCGACCGCGCCTGTCGCAACGACGCCCGCAGCCGGACCGGATAGCACCGCGTTGCGCCCGATGAAGCCCGACGCGTCGACCAAGCCGCCGTTGCTTTGCATCATGCGCAAGCGACCGGCACCGAGCTCTCGTTCGAGCTCCGCCATGTAGTGCATCAGCAATGGCGTGAGGTACGCATTGGCGGCTGTGGTGTCCATGCGGCCGAGTAGCCCTAGCTCGTTTGAAATCTCGCTCGACACCGAGATGTGCGTGAAGCCGACGTCCTTTGCGATCGTGGCCACTCGATGTTCGAGCGCGCCATCGCGATATGCATGTATCAACGCGATGGCCACAGATTCCGTGCCACGGATGCGCGCCTCTTCGAGCGCCTGGCGGACCGACTCCGAATCGAGGGCGTGAAGGAGCGATCCATCGGCGGTCATTCGGGCGCCAACCTCGATGACCGCATCGGGGAGCGGCTCGGGCTTTTCGATCTCGAGCGCGAATAGCTCCGGCCGCGTCTGATCGCCGATTCTGATCAGGTCTCCAAGGCCTTCGTCTGCGACGAGGACGCAGCGGCAGCCGCTCCGCTCGAGGAGCGCGTTGGTCGCCAGGGTCGTCCCCATCCGGACCTCGCTCGGCGGGATCGGATCGTCCGCCCCGAGCCCCAGAAGCACGCGGATGCCCTCGAGCGGCGCCTCGTCCGAGGAGAGCACCTTGGTAACCCTGAGGGCGCCCGTGTCCCTGTCACGGTGAATGCAGTCCGTGAACGTCCCTCCACGGTCGATCCAGAACTGGTGCCGGGGAGTTGGCTGTGACATCGAGCTTTGCATCGAAGCACGGCCATCGATGGGGTCAAGAGATCACGTACGATCTGAGCCTGGGCGTGCAGAACTCGCCCAAATAGCTTACAAGAACATCACAAATGACTGTTCCGAGGCAGACCGGGTGCAATTTTCTGGTTTTCAAATGAGTTTCCTGGACTTATACAGGCCAGCGAGTCAAGGAACTTGAGGACGATGGACACGGAAGAATTCACTGTCTCATCCGTGATATCTGCGAGCCCAAACCGTATTTATTCCGCGTGGATGGACGAACGCCATCACGCCGCATTCACGGGAACGCGGGCTACGGTGGACCCTTGGGTAGGCGGTCGAGTCGTTTCAGACGATGGTTTCATCGATGCGACGCATGTCTATCTGGTGACCGGAAGCCGGATCGCGATGACGTGGCGGACCCGGGATTTTCCCAAGGGTATCAACGACTCGCACGTAGATATCACATTTGAGCCGGTGGCCGGCGGCACCAAGGTCGAGATCACCCACACCAAGATCCCCGCGGGCCTCGGAAAAGCCTGCGAGAAGCTGTGGAAGAAGCTGTACCTCGACCCGATGACGAAGTATTTCGGTGAGCCAGAGGCGATGCGGGCCGCCTACACGGCTGCCAAGAAGGCCGGGCATCTGCCGCTCTCGGGCATCAAGGCGAGCCGGCCGGCCCCGAGGCGCCCCTTCGTTTCCCCTCCGCAGCTTCCGACCGAGGAGGTGGACGAAGAGGAGGAAGAGGCGAAGCCCAAGAAGACTCGCAGGCGAGTCGAGTCCAAGACAATCGACCTCCGAGAGCTAGCCCAGGCCCAGGCCGAGGCGCGCAAGGAAGCTGCTCGAAGGAAGGCTGAAACCAAGAAGAAGGCCGAAGCGGCACGTCGGCAGGCTGAAGCCGTCCACAAGAAGGCCGAAGCCAAGAAGAAGGCTGAGCTACTGAGGCTCAAGAAGGCGGAAGCCAAGCGCAAGGCCGCGGAGAAGAGGCAGGTCGAGCTCGAAAAGAAGAAGGCGGCCGCGAACAAGAAGGCGGAGCTCGCTCGCAAGAAAGCTGAGGCCAAGAAGAAGGCCGACGTGTTGAAGCGGAAGAAGGCGGCAGCGAAGAAGAAAGCCGACGCGGTCAAGCGAAAGAAGGCAGCGCTCAAGAAGGCCGCTGCAAAGAAGAAGGCCGCTGCAAAGAAGAAGGCCGCCGCAAAGAAGAAGGCAGCGCCGAAAAAACGGGACAAGGTAGCCAAGAAACGCGGCACCCCGAAAAAACGCGGAAAGGCTCCGAAGAGGCGCGCCAAGGTCACGAAAAAGCGCGCGGCTCCTAAGAAACGGGGCAAGGCGGCCAAGAAGAAGTTGGCGCCGAAAAAACGCGGCACCCCCAAAAAACGCAGCAAGGCTCCGAAGAGACGCGCCAAGGTCACGAAGAAGCGCGCGGCTCCTAAGAAACGGGGCAAGGCGGCCAAGAAGAAGTTGGCGCCGAAAAAACGCGGCACCCCAAAAAAACGCAGCAAGGCTCCGGCCAAGAAGGCCAAGCGTCGTTCGTCGCGACGCTAATCGAGTTGCGATTCGGCCTGGCGCCGCAAACCGTCAAACAGCAAGTCGAGGGCGCGATGCTCTTCTGCGCGTTCGATGATACTCACCTCTTGGAGATCGCCATCGCCTGGGCTTGCAGCGAGCCAGATCTGCATGCTCTCGAGCGCGGGCAACAGACCCATACTCCGTCCTGGCAACGCGAGCGCCGCGGTCGACGCTTTGGCCTCGGTCAGCGCCTCGGAGATCAGCGTGCATGCCCTAGCGGCGATCCCCGCGTCGAACGTCGTGCTCTGCCCCAGGCCCACGAGCAGCAGTCGCTCGGATTTGAGCTTCGGCGGTGTGGACATCAGGGCTTTCTCGCCGAAGCTACCGTCGAGGTAGCCGGCCATGAGCTTCCTCGAGAGCGCTCCGCACAGACGCCAGTCGATGAGCCCGGCTGCTCCGCACAGCGGGCGTTCGTCCGAGAAGAACGGCAGGACGATGATTTCAGTTTGGAGCTCGTCCAAGCTTCGTGGTGCCGCAGCGACGAAGTCGTAGGCGATCAAGGCTTGCCTAGCTCGGTGGCGATGCGATCCAGGACCCCATTGACGAAGGAGCCGCTGTCTTCCGAGCCGAACCGCTTGGCGAGCTCGACGGCTTCGTTGAGCGTGACGCGTTTGGGGATGTCGCCCATCTCACGAAGCTCTACGATGGCGACGCGCAGCACGTTGCGATCGACGATCGGCATTCGTTCGAGACGCCAGTGGTGGCTCGCGGAGCGGATGAGCTCGTTGACCTCGTCTTTGTGGTCGGCGTAAGCGCGCACCAATTGGTTCGCGAAGTCGGCCCCTTCGGACGGTTCTTCGTCAGCGGTGAGGTGGCCCCAGTAGGATTTGATCGCCTGCGTTCCACTTACGCTCGACACATCCATGAAGTACAGGATGCGCAGCGCAGCTTCACGCCCTTTTCGTCGTGATCCCATCGTCCGCAAGCTTCCTGTCGAAGATGGCCATCTCGATCGCCGTCAACGCAGCTTCACGCCCCTTGTTGCCGTGCACACCGCCTGCGCGATCAAACGCTTGGGTCTCGTCGTCTGTGGTGAGCACGCCAAAGATCACCGGCACACCGGTGTCCAACGTGACGCGCGCGAGGCCCAGCGCCGTGCCCTCCGAAACATAGTCGAAGTGCGGTGTGCCTCCGCGAATGACCGCGCCGAGCGCGACAACCGCGTCAAAGCGCTTGCTTCGCGCGAGCTGCTGTGCGGCGTACGGGAGCTCCCACGCGCCGGGCACTTCGACGACGTAAACCGAATCGCCGGACAGGCCGTGCTCCGAAAAGCACGCCTCGGCGCCTTCGAGGAGCTTGCTCACCACCGCATGGTTGAAGCGAGACCACACGATGGCAAATCGCGTGTTTGCCGGCGCCGCAACCTCGGTGAGAGGCTGGTTGCGGTCGTCGCTCATTTCGCGTCCTGTGGCTGCTGTGGGGGCGCGGGGCTCAGCTCGCCGCCAGGGGCAACCTGGAGCTGGTCGACGACATTGAGCCCGTAGGCATCGAGGCTCGGGATGCGCCTCGGTCGGTTGGTGAGCACGCGCAGCTGCTGAAGCCCGAGGTCGGAGAGGACCTGAGCGCCAAAGCCATACTCGCGCAGCACCACGCCCGGCTCTTCGGGCGGGCGACGGATCGGCTCGTTGAGGTAGAACGCGAGATCGGTGTCGGGATCGGGGTGTCCGGGCAAGAATAGGATGACGCCATTTCCGGCGCGCTCGATTGCCGCGACGCAGTCGGCGATGTGTACGCGATCGCCCATGCGCACTTGAAACGCGTCGCCAAGCACACTGCCGCGATGCACGCGTACCAGTGTTGGCTCCGAGGTGATCTCACCGAAGCTCAGCGCCATGAACTGTTCTTCGCCGCCGATTTGGACCCGGTACACGGAGGCGGTCCACGCGCGCCCCGTTGGCATTTCGACCGTCGTCCGTCGAATTCTCGTGATCAGACGTTCGCGCGCTAGCCGGTATTGGATCAGGTCGGCGATGGTGATCAGCAGCAGCCCGTGCTCCTCGGCGAAGGCGAGCAAGTCCGGGTAGCGGGCCATTGTGCCGTCGTCTTTCATGATCTCGCAGATGACGCTCGCCGGTTTCAAGCCAGCGAGCCGCGAGAGATCGGCGGAGCCCTCGGTGTGGCCAGTTCGCTGCAGCACGCCGCCAGGAACCGCCTTGAGCGGGAACACATGACCGGGGCTCACCAAGTCCGCGGGTCCCGCGTCATCGGCGACCGCGGTCAGGATCGTCTGCGCGCGGTCGCCGGCGCTGATGCCGGTTGTGACTCCTTTGCGAGCCTCGATCGAAATCGTGAACGCCGTGGAACGTGATGAGCGGTTGTCGTCGACCATCATCGGCAGGTCCAGCTGACGGATGCGATCCTCGGTCAAGCTGAGGCAAATTAATCCCCGCGCATGCCGTGCCATGAAGTTGATCGTCTCAGGGGTCGCCTTTTCGGCTGCCATGCACACGTCGCCTTCGTTTTCGCGGTCCTCGTCGTCGACCAGGATGACCATTTTTCCTTTTCGGATGTCATCCAACGCCGCGGCGACCCGCTCGATTGCGCTCGTCATATGGCGGCCACCATGACGCGAAAGTGCCCGCAATTCCAGCGGCCGCTGCAAATCCTCAGTCCTCGGGGGCGTCCACGCCGGGCTTGCCCATCAGGCTTGCGACGTACTTGGCGAGAATGTCGACCTCGAGGTTGACCCTGGCGCCATTCGGCATTTCTCCAAACGTCGTCTCGTCGAGGGTGTACGGCACGAGCATGACGTCGAAAATCGCGCCTGCAACGGTGTTCACCGTCAGGCTCACACCGTTGACGGTGATCGAGCCCTTGGGCGCCAGAAACGGCGCGAGCCTTTTGGGGACCTCGAAGCTCGCGCGTACGTAGTCTCCTTCGGGAGCCCGTGTGACGAGCGTCCCGACGCCATCGATGTGACCAGTGACCAAGTGGCCGCCTAAGCGGCTGCCGAGCGCAAGCGCCCGTTCGAGGTGAACCCGGTCCCCTTCGCCCAAATCGCCGAGGTTGGTCTTGTCCAGCGTCTCGATCGACGCGTCGGCCTCGAAGTGTCGTTCGGCAAACGACTTCACCGTGAGGCATGTGCCGTTGACGGCGATGGACTCACCCATCTCGTACGGGTGAAGTGCGCACGCAATGCGGATCGACAGCCCATCATCGCGTCGCTCGAGATGATCGATCGTCCCAACCTGCTCTATCAGTCCAGTGAACATCTACTGCATCCTCTCGAAGTCACCGGAGACCAACCAGTCGGACCCCAACACTCGGATCTGCGTGCGAATCAAGCGCCAGGCGCGCTCGATCGATTCGGCCCCCGAGCCGGCCGCAAAAGAAATCGCATCCGTATCGCCCACGATGCGAGGCGCGATGAAGATCGCAGCGCGGTCGGCCAGGCCGAGATCCAAGAACGTGCCGTGAACGTGCGCGCCGCCTTCGACCAGCAGTCGGACCACGTCGCGCTCACCCAGCAGCTTCAATACCTCTGATACGTCGACGCCTCGGGCGTGGCGTGCGACTGGGATCAGCTCGACGCCTGGGCCCATCAGAGTCTCGCGTCGTGCGAGGTCGGCGTCGTGCGCATGGAAGACCAATGTTCCGGCGCCGGACTTGCGGTCCTGGTCGAGCACCGCCGCGGTGGGGGGTGTTCGCAGGTTGGCGTCGAGCACGACGCGGACTGGGTCTCGTCCCTCGACGTGCCGGACCGTGAGCTTCGGGTCATCGGCGAGAACGGTGCCCACGCCTACCAAGATCGCGTCGCTTTCATCGCGCATCCGGTGGGCCTCGGTTCGGGCTTCCTCACCGGTGATCCACTTGGAGTCGCCGGTGCGGGTGGCGATCTTTCCATCGAGCGTCACGGCCGCTTTCAGTGTGACGAACGGAAGCCCGGTTCTGAGGTGCTTCGCAAAGTCGGCGATGAGCGCAGTGCACTCTTGCTCCATGAGCCCGACCTCGACCTCGACGCCCGCGGTGTTCAACCGGTCGATCGCACCCGCAACGTGTGGCGCCGGGTCGCGGCAGCCGATCAGCAGCCGGGCGATGCCCGCGTTGAGAATCGCCTCGGTGCACGGACCGGTCCGGCCCTCGTGGTTGCACGGCTCCAAGGTCACGTAGAGCGTCGTGCCCTCGACCGAGCAGCCGGCATTTCGGATTGCGTCGACCTCTGCGTGCGCCTCCCCGGCCCTCTCGTGGTGGCCGACAGAAATGACCTTTCCATCGCGAACGATGGCCGCTCCGACGCGCGGGTTCGGGCTCGGATGGCCCCGCCTGGCCTCCGCGACCGCACGCGCCATCACCTCACGCTCGAAGTCCGACCACATATCAGTCCTTGAGCTTGCCGAGCTCATCGAGAAACTCTCCGACGTCTTGAAAGTCGCGATAGACGCTAGCAAAGCGAACGTAAGCCACAGGATCCAAGCCTCGAAGCTCGTGCAGGACGTGCTCTCCGAGCCGCAAGGAGGTAACCTCCTGGTCTCCGGTGTCCACGAGCCAGCGCTCCACCTGGTGCAAGAAACGCTCGAGCGCTTCCGCCGAGACCGGGCGTTTCACGCACGCACGCCGCAGGCCGGCAAGTAGCTTGGCGCGGTCGTAGGGTTGGCGGCGGCCGTCGTTCTTTATGATCAGCGGTAGCGTTTGCTCCACCCGTTCGTAGGTGGTGTAGCGCCGTCCGCAATGCTCACACTCGCGCCGGCGTCGCGTGACCTCCCCTGCCTGCGAGAGGCGTGAGTCGATCACCCGGTTTTCCAGCGTTCCACAATAGGGACAGCGCATATCCGGGCACAAGCTAGCGCCGGCGCCCAGCCCGGGCAACGCAGCGCACGGTGGTCAAGCGCGAACGAGGCGGACGAGCGACTCCAGGTGGGCTGTTTGGGGAAACATGTCGAAGCCGATGAGGCGGTCGATGCGGTAGCCTTTCGACGTGGCGAGCTGGAGGTCGCGCGCCAGCGTTGCCGTGTCGCACGACGCATAGACCACGCGTTTCGGGCCCGGCAGGACATCGCCGCGCTCGAACAATTCTCTGGCGCCCTGCCGAGGCGGATCGAGCACGAGCACGTCGTAGCGGCCCTTGGGCGGTTGGCTCGCATCGCCGACCACGACACGCGCTTCAAGCCCGCGACGCTTCAAATTGGCTTGGCATGCTTCGACCGCGCGTGGGTCTTGTTCGACGGCGACGACAGTCTTTGCGTGCGCAGCGAGCCCAACTGTGAAGTTGCCGATTCCGCAATGGAGCTCGAGGACCCGCAATCCCGATGGATCTGCGAATGCGACGACCGCCTCGGCGAGCCTGGCGTTGACTTCGTCGTTCGCTTGCGAAAATGTACCGCCCGGAGCTTCGAGCACGCCACCCTCTCCCACTTGAATCACGACATGGGTCTCGCCCCATGTCGCTGGCTGTCCGGCGTTGCTGGTTCGGAGGGCCACGCCGGCGATGACCGGGCGCCTGCAAAGGGCTTCGCAAGCTTCGAACAGCTGGGGTGGCTGGTCGCGACTAGCGTGAAGGTCGACCAGCACACGGTCGGCCCCAGTGAGCTGCAGCTGAATCTCTCCAGTCCCGCGTAGCGACGAAGCGAGGCAGTCACGCACCTCGTTCCAGCCGGCGCGCAGCGGCTCCATCAACACGATGCACTCGCCGATATCAGCCACTCGCTTGGAATGGAGCTGACGGTAGCCGATCGTGTCGTGATGCCAGGCGAGCCGCGCACGGCGGCGGTACCCGAAGTCTGTGGGCGACGCGGCCCATTCGATGTCCGTCTCGTCGGCGCCGGGTAGCCCACGGCAGGCGTCTCGGAGAAAGCCCTGCTTGATGTGGCGTTGAAGGTCGGGGCTGGCGATCATCAATGGGCAACCGCCGCAGCGCGATGCGTCGACACAAGCCGGCTCCCTGCGCCCGGCTGCGGCCTGTAGCACTCGTGTCAGGCGCCCCCTCGAGGCGCCCCGTTTGGACGATGTCGGTGCGAGCTCGACGCGCTCACCGGGCAATGCTCCGGGCACTAGCACGACGCCGTTCGCGGTTTCGACCACCGCGTCGCCTCCACGGCCAACCGCGCGAACGTCGCCTTCCACCAAGTGCTTACCAGGCATCACTATTGGAAATACTGGATCGGCAATCCCCGCTCGAACAGGAATCGGAAGTCACCATCGAGCACGGCCCGGCGCTCATCGGGCTCCTTGTTGTCGACGAGCTCGACGTTGGTGAAGACGGCAAAGGTCTCCTTGGTCTCGTTATCTAGCCAGGGCACGTACAGCTCTTCGAAGCGAATCGTGCCCGAGACTGCGGCGTAGAAGACAGGAATGCGAGCAATTCCCGGACAGGTCGCATTGAGATAGAGTGCCAGCTCGACCGGCGGCGCGAGCCCCCCGAAGTCGATTTCGGTGCCTAGCATGCTCTCCTTCAGCACCTCCGGATCGCGGATGAAGACGGAGATGCCGTCGCTGAAGGTCTGGAGGTCGCTGCCACGCTGCACGACGATGTTGATGATCTCGACGGCGCCGCTCGGCTGCATCGCGAAGAAGTTCGGGTTCAGCTCGAATGGTTCCCCGTCGAGGCCGCAGTCGGGTGCCCATACTTGGCCGACGGCGTTGCCCTCGCCGCTGCCCTTCGCGCAACCTGCGGCGAGCAGCATGCACAGGACCACCGCGCAGAGCTCATGCAATAAAGCCGCCACCGATCACCTCGTCACCGCGGTATACCACTGCAGCCTGACCGGGCGTAATCGCGCGCTGAGCTTCGTCGAAGCGCACCTCGAACCCCTCGCCAGTCGGCGTGACCTGTGCGAGCGCGCCACGATGCCGATATCGGATGCGAACCTCGCCCTGGAACGCATCTGCGGGGCGGCCGGCGATCCAATGGGCGTCGGTCGCGGTGAGCTCATGGTCGTAGAGCCGTGACTCATCACCCACGACAACCTCGTCCGAATCGGGGACGATCCGAAGGACATACCGGGTGCCTCCGCCCCCGAGGCCCAGTCCGCGACGTTGGCCGCGGGTGAAGTTGGCCACCCCCTCATGACGGCCGAGCACAGTGCCGTCCGGAGCGACGATGTTCCCGGACCTGGCCGTGCTTCCCTGGCGATTGATGAAGTCACCGACGCCGCCGTCGGGCACGAAACACAAATCCTGCGACTCCGGCTTGTCCGCGTTGGGCACGCCCAAACGCCTGCCCGCTTCGCGAACCTCCGACTTTCTGAGGTTGCCGAGCGGAAAGAGGAGCCGTTCGAGGGTCGACTGTGACAGTCCGAAGAGGAAGTAGCTTTGATCCTTGCGGTCGTCGCGGCCACGCAGCAGACGGAGCTGGCCATGGGCAGCTCGTTCCAGCCGCGCGTAGTGCCCGGTCGCGATGTGCGTCGCGTCGAACCGGCGGGCCACGTCCGCCAAGTACGTGAGCTTCACGGTGCGGTTGCAGCTCACGCACGGAATCGGCGTGCGCCCGGCTTGGTAGTCGCTGACGAACGGGTCGACCACGTGCTTGCGAAACGCCTCTCGCTCATCGAGCACGTAGTGAGGGACGCCGAGGTGCTCACAGGTGCGGCGAGCGTCGTCGCGGTCTTCCGGAGCGCAGCATCGGCCCACCTGCTGCTCGCCGTCCGCGTCCCACAGATGGAGCGTCACACCCACCAAGTCGTGCCCCGCTTCGTGCAACAGCGCGGCAGCGACCGAGGAGTCCACCCCGCCGCTCATCGCTACCAGCACTCGCTTCACTTCGGACATCGGACTCTCATACTGAACAAATCAACCGTGGGTTGTTACACTTAATGGAAAGGCGAAACGCCAAGAACAGGCATTAAAATAAATAAGTAAAATCAATCCTTTATAGCCCAAAACATCGAATCAAATGAGGTTTTTGGCGTGAGACTTGAAATTCGTCTGAGGTTTTAGGCGCTGCTTCGGATCAGGACCTGCTGAAACACCTGTGATGCCGTCTCGATATCCCGCTCCGTGGTCTCGATACCTAGACTGATTCGAACCGCAGAGCCAGCGCGCCACTGCTCATCCGGATACATCGCGCGAATCACGGCCGAAGGCTCCTGGAGCCCAGACGAGCACGCGGCTCCAGTCGAAATGCAAACTCCCTCTAGGTCGAGTGCGGCGGCCAGGAGCGGACCCCGCCAGCCCCGGAAGCTCAGGTTGGACACTGTGCCCGTCCGTGGGGCGCCTCCGTTGAGGACGCCGCCCAGCCCGGTGAGCCTAGCCTCGATGCGGTCGCGCAGCTCGAGCACTCGTGGCTGGCCTGCGAGGCGATCCCCGGTCAAACGGCAGGCTGCCCCGAAGCCGACCATGCTCGATGTATCTGGTGTTCCGGGGCGCCGCCCTCGTTCCTGCGAACCGCCATCGAGGACGGGCTCGAGCTCCACGCCCCTGCGTACCCAGCAGGCTCCTGCCCCTGCGGGTCCGCCGATCTTTGGTGCAGCGACGGCGATGGCGTCTGCCCCGAGCGCGCCGACATCGACTGGCACTTTGCCCAGCGCTTGCGTCGCGTCCACGAACAAGCGCGCGCCCTGGCTACGGCAAGCCCGCGCGTACTCCTGAACTGGAAATACGGTGCCGGTCTCGTGGTTCACCCATTGAATGGCGACGAGCGTGTTGGGGCCCAAGTACCCCGCTAGCTCGTCAGGGCTCGGCGGTCGGCCTTCGACGACGCTGAGCTCGATGACATCGCGGCCTTCACGTCCCAGTCGCCGCACGCTCTCCGCCACGGCTGGGTGTTCGACTTGGCTCGTCACGACCCGATCACAGCCAGCGGCGAGCCCACGGATTCCGAGGTTGCAGGCCTCCGTGCCTCCGCCCGTCAGCACTACATCCGCGGCCGCAGCACCGATCGATCTCGCAAGGTCTTCGCGGGCGGCCTCGAGCAGCTGCCGCGAGGCGCGTCCCGCAGCGTGCGCGCTCGACGGATTTGCCCAGGCCACCCCTGCCGCCTCTTCCATCGCGCGCCGGACCGCGTCGGGTGCCGGCACCGCCGCATGGTGGTCGAGGTAGATCACTTCGATTGCATCTCGGGGCGCTCCGGCGTGCGGCACAGCCGGAGCTCGACGAGGGTCCCTGAGAGTTGCCGCTCCGCGACCTCCCCTGCGGGCGGGCTCGAGATCTCGATGCCTCCACCAAGCGCTTCGGTGACCCGCCTCGCGAATGCAAGGCCCAGCCCGACGCCGCCGTGGTCGCGGGTCACCGAGCCATCGACTTGATAAAATGGTTCCATGATGCGCGCGATGTGCTCGGGACGAACCCCGGGGCCGCTGTCCGCAACCGCGAATAGCAAGTGGTCCTGGCCTTCAGGGCGGACCTCGACGGCGACCTCCCCGCCGGTTGGCGTGAACTTCGACGCGTTGTCGAGCACGTGCACCATGGCCCTCAGGAGCTTGTCCGGATCGCCCTGCGCAGGCATCGGCTCGTCGGGAACGCGCTCTACGAGCGTCACGTCGCGCTCATCGAGCTTCGAGCGAATTTCATCGAGCGCCTTCTTCGCGACTTCCCGGAAGTCGTACGGACGCGTGTAGTAGTGCATGCGCCCGGTCTCGAGAGAGCTGGCGTCGAGCAGTGTGTCGACGACAGAACGAAGTCGTTGGGTCGACGTTTCGATCGAGCCCAGACATTTACGTTGCAGATCGGTCAATGGCCCAAGCTCTCCGTTGAGCAGCAGACGCAGGTACCCGACGACCGGTGTCATCGGCGTGGCGAGCTCGTGACTCACGTTCTGGAGAAACTCGCGACGAAGCCGAGCGATGTCCTCGAGCCGTTGGTTGGTTTCGGAGAGCTCGACGATTTTCTTTTCGAGACGTTCCACGATCTTCTGAGTGCGCTCGCGCAGCAATCGATCGCTTCCGTCATCAGCCGACTCTCGATGCCCTCCAAGGAACTGCGCAATGGTTTCCGCGAAGTGCGCCGCGTCGATCGGCTTGGCGATGAAGCCGTCACAACCCACGGCGAGCGTGGAGTCCCGGTCCCCCTCGGCCGTGATCGCCACGATCGGGACTTCCTGGAGCGCCGGCATCCCGCGAAGCCTCAGGGTGACCTCATACCCGTCGAGGTCAGGAATATTGATGTCCACCAGAACGAGATCCGGCAGGGTGTCCCGAGCGAGGCGGATGCCTTCTACGCCTCCTTCGGCCTCGATCACGTCATGACCGGCCGCCCCGAGCAGCTTCTGCACGAGGCGCCGATTGTTGGGATCGTCCTCGATGTGCAGTACTCGGGCCATCGAGGCCAGATGTTATCAGTCTCTCGGGCTTGCCGCACGCGGACACCCTAGCTAGGGATCGGGCATGGCACCGCGATTGGTCGAGCAACTCGTCAACGCCGGACTCGTTACCGAGGCCCAGGCGCTCGCCAGCGACAGCAGTGATCCGCTCGTGCCGTCGGGTCGTATCGTCCAAAATCTCGTTGCTGCAGGCCTCGACGAGCGCGTATTGGCCGGCTTCTTCGTTTCGCTCGGATTCGGTCCCATGCTCCAAGCGCCCGAGCTCGCCCGCGCCGACGGAAATCTCGTCCGCCGTTTGTCAGCGATCGAGGCACACGATCTTTGTGCGATGCCACTGCGGCCGAGCCCTGCCGGTGCGGTCGTTGCGATGGCCGATCCCACCGACGAACGCGCGGCGGCCAAGCTCAGTGAAGCGCTCGGCGGAAGCATCTTGCCAACCGCGGCGAAGCTCTCCGATCTGCTGGCGTCGATCGAGCAAGCCTACCCACCGGAACACCCGCCCCTGGTCACAGACTCGCAGGCGTTGGCCCGTTTGCGGACGCCGAGCGGTGTCGTGCCACTCGTTCAGGAAAAGCGCGAAATCGGTACGGATCAAACGCTATCCGCCTTCGACCCTTCGCTTGCTGAGCTGGCATCCACTGCAAGTCCGGTTTGGGATCGCGCGTGGCGCCGTTCGACGACCGAACGTGAAGTCTCGTTGACGCCCAAGTCGAGCCACATTCCGTTGCCGATCATGTCGCGTCCGCCTCCCGCGCCTCCGTCATCGGTCCGCCCCGCCACCGCGCGACCATCGACGGTCTCCGACTCCGCCACCGATCCTCATCTCGCCGAGTTGGGCCGCGTCACCTCGCGCGATGATGTCGTGCGCGTCGCGTGTCAGGCGTGCTTGACCGTAGCACGAGGCGCCGCGTTCTTGGCGCTTCGCAAGGGTGTGTTCCGTGGCTGGGACGGCGGAGGTGAAGACGTGACGAGCGCAGGCATCCGAAGCCTTTGGGTGCCGGCGAGTAACCCTTCGATCTTGAACGAGGTCCTCCACAGCGCGCGTGTGTTCCGCGGAGCCTATGGACAGACCGCTGCCGACCACCTCTTTAGGGCGGCCCTTGGAAGCCAGGGCCGCGATGTCGTCATCGTCCCGGTGATGATCGGGTCTCGGATGGTTGGGGTCTTGTGCGCCAACGACCCGGCAAACGATGCGAGCCTCGTGGAACGGGTCGCGGACGCGATGGGCCAGGCCTTCGAGCGGCTCATCGTTGCCCAGAAATCGGGGAGTTAATCGACAAAAACGGCCTGGAGGCTCGGGTCGGCTTCCTTGGCGAGCCGGAGGAGCCGGCGGCGTTCCCGCAGGACCGACGAGGCATAGCCATTCTGCTTGTCGCAGCGGCCGGAATTGTACCAGGCAAGGCCCTTTTTGACGTCGCCTCCGCAGCGAGTGACCGCCCAGTCGTAGAGTCCGAGCCCGGCCTCGAGCACCTCCCGCTGACATGCCCCGGGGCGGCGACTACACTCATTGCGATACCGCTCGTTGTAGACGAATGGCACGGTCTTGCCTCTGTACTTCGGGTTGAGCTGAACGACACCGCGAGCGCCGACAGGGCTCACTGCCAGCGGGTTGAGGCCTGACTCGCGCATGGCGATGCCCGCCGTGAGGAACGGGTCGACCCCTGCGCGGTTGCTCGCTTCGGTGATCAAACGCGATAGCGTTGCGATGCGCGCCCGGCATCCACCCTGGCTCACACGGCAGTGCTGGACGTGAATAGGTGTACCTTGCCGACTCTCGCGAACGATGAGCCGAGCATCGATCGCACGCGCGAGCGCGAGGGACGTGGGGTGGTCACCAAGGGCGTTGCGATAGTCGATCCCCTGGGCGGCAAGCGCAGGTACAGGCTCACTGAACGAGGGACCCGCTTCTGAGTGCGAGTGCCACGCGCTGATGAAAACGACGCCGATGACCAATAGTGCGATTCGCATACCCTGCTCCAGATAACCATCAAGAGGCCGGGACGGTAGGGCATGCGCTTACCTTACGCCACCCGCAGGTGGCTCCACTGTATCTTTTTTGCTACAGTTGCTCGGCTTCCACTTCGGGGGGCGAAGCCGGCTCCTCAGACTTTTTCTCTTTGTCTTCAGTAGGTTCCGGAGCGGACTCCGAAGCGACCTCGACTTTTGGAGGCTCACTGTCGGAGCTCTCTGAAGTGTCAGCGGACTCACTGGCCTCGACCGATTCGGCCTGGCTGCCCTCATCACCCGCCTCGTCGTGGCCACCACGTCGACGGCCCCGGCGCCGGCTGCGGCGGCGCTTGTTGCTGTCGGATTCTCCGTTGTCATCGCTGCTCGTTGTCGTGTTGCTACGCGAAGACGTCGTGCTGGTTCGCGGGGAGCCGCCGCCGAGCGAGTCGAGGAGCTCCAGGTCGAGCACTGCCAACGCAAGGGAGGCTCGGCGGATGCCAACACCGACTTCTTCCATCGACGCGGCCAGGGCGTCACCGTCGAAGATGGCGCAGGGTGCGGCGCCTTCGGCGTGTGCTTCGCTAATGGCGCCATCGGCTGCCTGCCCGAGGGTGACCACCCAGCCCGTGCGCGCGTGATCGAAATGATGAAGTCCGCCCCGCAACGCCACGATGGCATCGTGGCCAATCGGCTGCCTGCCGCGATAGATCGTGATGGCCAACGGCGTTTCTTCCGGGCCTCGGCGGAGGGTGCCGGTCAGGCTGAAGTCGCCCGCATCGGCGCGCACCGCGCGAAGCGACTGAACGCCGACAGCGTTGAGCCAGGTGGCGAGGAGCTCGAGCAGGGCGCCATCGGGAAGGTCGCGCAAGCGTCTGACGAAGGCCCGTCGGACACTCTGCCGCTGCCGGTCCGCCGCCCGCACCGCGTCCCTCTCTGCGTTGACGGCGTCGCCAGGCAGGCTCCACTCCAGCAGTGAGACTAGACCCGCCTCTTCCCTGAACCTAGGGCGTCCGCCCGAGGCCCGTCGCTTGGCGCTATCACCCCGAATTGCCGCACCCAGTGTCGGTGCCAGTAGTGTGGGCGCGCCAGCGAGCCGGCCCGTGTCGATCAGGGCTTCAGCGAGCTGGACGAGGGACCTGGGCTGGCGGCTACGGCCGCCTCGGAGGGTCGTTTCGATGGCGTCGGAAAGGTCCCGGCCGACCGGCTCACCGGCCTCGGCTGCACGGCGGGCTGGGGCTTGAGGCTCCTTGCGCGGCCTGCTGCGAGAGGCTGGCCGGCGCTCTGGCCGGGCGTCTGCACTCGGCCCGCCCTCCGAGTCCCGCTCGCGACGGCGACGGGGACGGCGCTTGCGGGGCTTGCGGCCCTCGCGGGAGTCCTCGTCGAGGTTGGCCAGGATCAGCTCGTCGTCGTCGTCCTCTTCCGGGAAAACATCAGCACCTGGGAGCTCTTGCGCCGCAATGCTCGTCTCCTCCTCGGCGCCACTCTCAACTGCTTCCTCGGAGGTCGCGGCCTCTTCGGGTGCGGCCTCCGGCGCGGAGGGCTCGGGGCTGTCGCTCCCGGCTGAGGTGCCGTTGGCGCCTTCCACCGCGTCCTCCGGGAACTCGCGCAGGGCGAAGACACCAGGCTTGATCTTGGTGATCGGGGCGTCGCCGCGGTCCTTTTTGACCATCGTGGCGAGCCTCGAACTCATGGTGGTTTCTGGGGTTTTACCTACGTGCGATAGAAGATTTCGTTCGATCGCGATTTCCGTGATTTGCTTGTAGTGGAGGGGTTTTCCGGCTGAGCGGAGAACCTCCACGGCTGCTTCCGTGAATGTCATTGTTTTTGTCGTTCCTGTCTCTCCGGTGGGCGATCTCGGATGGCAGTTGGAACGCAGCGACGGGGAGCGTTGAATCGCTCCACCCGCGCATTGCCCCGGTGCCCAAAGGGCTATCAGCCATGCTGGTTCGCACTCCGACCGGACAAAAGCGGTTGTTAAATAGGTTTGTGGGTCCGCAGACCCCTTTCGCCATTCCCGGTTACCATCCAGCCAGGGTCGAAGCAACGAAACGGCCCCTCGAATGTCCGCAAATCTACTCTCTCCCAGCCGGCTTTCTGGAGTGACCGTCCATTTACCCTCCTTAATCCCACTGGATTTGACTTTGCGGGGGGCCAGGGCCATACGGCCGGTCTGCGGGTAATTAGCTCTGCCCGATCGCCGCTGTTACAGGCGAACGGGTATGGGCAGGGGCGTATCGTGTCAGATGGGCGTCGCGGCTGTGGCACGCGGGACACGGGCCAAGGAACCGTCCGCAGCGTTTTTGGGGTGAAGTCGGGTTGGCCCGCTCTTCGCATAGGCAGCGCGTCGAGGAGATTCGAATGAAGGACAAAGAGATCGGCATACTGCTTGGGGGAGTGAGCGCGGAGCGCGACATCTCTTTGAAGACCGGCGAAGCCATGTTCCAGGCGCTCGAGGCTCGCGGCTACCGCGTACAGAAGGTGTTCGTCGACGCGGACATCGACCGGGTCCTACGCCAGACGACCATCGACGTCGCGGTTATCGCCCTGCACGGAACCTACGGCGAAGACGGTTGTATCCAAGGCATGCTCGAAACGATGGGCATCCCGTACACCGGCTCCGGTGTCCTTCCGAGCGCCCTGGCGATGGACAAGCTCAAGAGCAAGGAGCTCTTCCGCCTCTACAACGTGCCGACGCCCTCTTACTACGTTGCGCGTCGTGGCGACCTCGATCGCCTGGAGCAGATTCACAGCTCGTTCGGTTTCCCGAGCTTCGTCAAACCAAGGAGTGGCGGCTCGAGCGTTGGCGCCGGAGAGGCGAAGAGCCTCGCGGAGCTGAAGCAACGCTACGAAGATGCCGCTCGCTTCGACGAGTGGATTCTGGTGGAGCGCTTCATCCGCGGGCGCGAGGTGGCCGTCGGCCTGCTCGACGGCAATGCGCTTGGCGCAATCGAGATCGAGCCCAAGGGTGGCTTCTACGACTACAAGTCGAAGTACCAAGAGGGACAGAGCAAGTATCACTTCCCAGCCCGGCTTTCGCCGACCCGCTACCAGGGCGTGTTGAATTTAGCGGAGCGCGCGGTCCACGCCGTCGGAGCCACCGGAGCGACCCGGGTCGACTTGCTGGTGACCGCGGACGAGAACGAGTACGTGCTCGAGGTCAACACTCTCCCCGGGATGACCCCCACGTCCCTGTTGCCCAAGATCGCGGCGGGGGCCGGCTACGACTTCGGCGGCCTCTGCGAGGCCATCCTCGAGCGGGCCGCCCTGCACTTCGGCGAAGGGCTGCCAAGCGTATCCGAGGCCGAGCGCACCGTCCTTCCCGCCAGCAGGGTTCCGATCGCGCCGGCCGAATAGCGTAGCCCCGTGGCGACGAACTCGCTTTACGGAGGGCATTCTTGACAATTCCGATGTGGGAACCCATAGATCCCAGACGGTGAAGCTATCGAACAAAGGCCGATACGGCGTTCGCGCCATTTTCGATATCGCGTTTCACAGCGGTGGCAAGGCCACGCAGATCAAAGACATCTCGCGGCGGCAGGCTATCCCTCCGCGCTTCCTCGAGCAGATTTTCCAGGACCTCAAGCGAGCCGGATTGGTGACGTCCAAGCGGGGCCCGCGTGGCGGCTACGCGCTTGCGATGGAGCCCGATGATATCCGGCTCGGAGACATCGTTCGGGCCCTCGAGGGGCCTATCTCCCTGGCCGGCTCCGGCGGGAACGGCAACGGCGACGAAACCAGCCGTATCGTGACCGAAGATGTCTTCTCGGAGCTTTCCGAGAATATCGAGGCGTGCTTCGATGCGATCACGATCCAACATCTCTGTGATCGGGGCGACGCGCATGGAGTTCGCCGTGCGCCTCCCCGACGTTATGTGTATTCGATCTGATGCCGGCACCTGTCGTCGATAGCGTTCTCGATCTCGTTGGCGAAACGCCCGTGGTTCGCTTACGCAGACTCTCGCCTGAAGGCGGCGCGACGATTTGGGGCAAGTGCGAGCACCTCAACCCTGGGGGCTCGGTCAAGGACCGCATTTGCCTGGCCATGATCGAAGTTGCTGAAGCGCAGGGGCGGTTGAAACCAGGGGACACCATCGTCGAGCCGACCAGCGGTAACACCGGCATCGGATTGGCGTTGGTGTGTGCGCGCAAAGGCTACAAGCTCGTGCTCACGATGCCAGCGAGCATGTCGCTCGAACGGCGCGCGTTGCTCGAAGCGTATGGGGTCGAGATACTTCTCACCGAGCCGGATCGTGTAATGGAAGGCGCGATGGAAGCCGCGCGCCGCCTCGTCGAAGAGCGTGGCGCGTTCATGCCCGAGCAGTTTTCGAATCCGGCAAATCCGGACGTGCATGCGCGAACGACTGCGCCGGAGTTGCTGCATGCATTCGAGGGAGAGGCCATTGATGCCTTCGTTGCAGCGGTTGGCACGGGAGGAACCGTCACAGGTGTTGGTAAGGCGCTCAAGGCCCGTAATCCCGCAACCCGCGTCATTGCCGTCGAGCCTGCCGCGAGCCCGGTGCTGGCCGGCGGCGTCGCCGGGCCGACGAAGATTCAAGGGCTCAACGCAGGCTTCGTGCCGGAGAACTATCACCGCGACGTGGTCGACGAAATCATCGGCGTCAGTGACCAGGACGCGTGGGACACCAAGCTCGCACTTGCCAAGCAGGAGGGTTTGCTGCTTGGAATCAGCGCAGGCGCGAATGTGTGGGCTGCCATCGAGATCGCCAAGCAGCTCGGGCCTGGCAAGACCGTAGCGACCGTGCTGTGCGACACCGGTGAGCGTTACTTCAGCTTGGGGGCGTACTTCCAATGAGCGCCACGCGTCGCGTCCTCGTCGTCGGCGCTGGCGGCCTCGGTTCTCCGGTGCTCCGGCTGCTCGCCACAAGCGGCGTCGAGCACATCACCGTCATCGACGACGACATGGTTGACGAGAGCAACCTGCACCGGCAGACGCTCTACACGAGTAGCGATGTAGGTCTTTCGAAGATCGAGCGCACGGCGCGCGTGCTTCGCGAGCTATCGCCCGAGCTTTCGGTGCGCGTGGTCGAAGGCCGCTTCGTGCCCGGCACGGCGATGGAGCTCTTGTCGGACCACACGATGGTCGTCGAGGGCGCCGACAACCTCGCGACGAAGTTCTTGGTAGCCGATGCGGCGCACCTCTCGGGCGTGCCGGCGGTTCAGGCGGGCGCGGTCCGGTGGGCCGGTTGGACCTTCTGCGCCCTCCCGGACTCGGCGTGTCTTCGTTGCATCTTCGAGGACATCCCCCGTGACCGAATCGAGACCTGCGCCGAGGCAGGCGTGGTCGGGCCCGTCGTCGGGGTGCTTGGTGGGCTGGAGGCGGCCCTGGTTTTTCGCTTGCTCCGTGGCGAACGCCCAGGTGGCGAGCTTTGGCACTACGACGCGCTCAAAGGCGCGCTTCGCAAGACGTTCGTGCGTCGCCGAAGCGACTGTCCGTTGTGCGCTGGAGAGATTCAGGACTTGCGGATGGAGCGGTACATGGCGGCGTGCGCCGCATGAGCCAAGCTCGCATCTGTTAGGACTCAGAAAGGAACGAACATGGCTGTTACGGTACGCATTCCAACCCCACTCCGAAGCTTGACGGGCGGAGCAGACGAAGTTTCCGTGGACGCGGGCACGGTGGCCGAGGCGATCGAAAACCTCGAGGCCAATCACCCGGGCATGAAGGATCGCCTGTGTGACGAAAAGGGCGTGCGTCGCTTCGTGAACATTTACGCGAACGACGAGGATATTCGCTTTCTCGACAACCTCGAGACGACACTCAAAGAGGGCGATACCCTGAGCATCGTTCCGGCCATCGCGGGCGGGACTTTGCTTTGAGCCTCGACGCCGCAGCACGGCGTCGTTACGCGCGTCAGCTTCTTCTCGGTGAAATCGGCGAGTCAGGCCAGGAGCGCCTGCTGGCCGCTGGGTTTCGCCCCGGAGGAGACGGTGACGCGGACGCGTATGCTGTGGCGGTGGAGTATCTGGAACGAGCGGGCTGCTTGGCGGACGAGACTGGGGCGGAGGTGCGCGTCCCGGACGCGAGCGCCGTGATGCGGTTTGCCGGATCGCCGGCGCTTCGAGAGCCTGCCGCTGCGGTCATGGGCGCCTTTTCGGCGGTCGAGCACCTCAAAGAGGTTCTCGGTCTAGCGGTTGCGCGCGAGTTTCCACCCGAGCTGACGTTGAGCGACGAAGGCTGATGCGTTTCCGAAAGATGGAGTCGATCGTCGAGGCGGTGGGCAACACCCCGCTGTTGCGCTTGCGATCGATCGAGAAGGACGCGCCCGGCACGAAAATCTATCTGAAGCTCGAGTACGCAAATCCCGGGGGCTCGGTCAAAGATCGGCCGGCGCGGCAGATGATGCTCGACGCGATCGAAGACGGCCGGCTCACGAACGACAAGATTCTGATCGACGCGACCAGCGGCAACACCGGTGTGGCGTACAGCTTGTTCGGCGCGGCGATGGGCTACCGCGTCCAGCTCGTGATGCCTTCGAACGTGTCGCAAGCGCGCAAGGACATCACGGAGGCGTTCGGCACCGAGATCATCTACAGCGACCCGATGGAAGGGTCGGACGGTGCAATCGTACAGGTGCGCAAGCTGGTCGCGGAGGACCCGGACCGCTACTTCTACCCGGATCAATATTCGAATCCGTCGAACCCGCGCGCGCACTACCTAGGCACCGGGAGCGAGATCCTCGAGCAGGTCGGCGACGAGATCACGCACTTCGTGGCGGGGCTCGGGACTAGCGGGACCTGCATGGGTGTGACGCGGCGTCTGCGCGAGCACTCCCGCAAGATCGAGTGCGTCGCGCTCGAGCCGGCAGAGGCGCTCCACGGGCTCGAAGGGCTCAAGCACATGGCGAGCTCGCTCGTGCCTGAGATCTACGACCCAAAGCTTCCCGATGAGATCCTCCCGGTCGGCACCGATGCCGGCTGGGACATGTCCGACCGATTGGCCGCCCAGGAAGGTTTGCACGTTGGGCACTCGACCGGCGCGAACGTGGCAGGAGCGCTGGAAGTCGCCAAGCGCGCTGAAGCGAGTTGCGTCGTGACCATCGCGTGCGACCGCGGTGACCGGTACTTCGCGCCGATGAAGTGGGAGAAGCATTATGAGTGGTGAATCGTTGTCGTGGATCTCCGGTGACCTCGAGATCGACAAGTCCGTGATGGACGAGATCGAGCGGCATGCGCTCGAGGATTATCCGAGCGAGAGTTGCGGTTTCGTCTTCGGCCCGGTCGACCGGCCTGCGCTTCTGGATGCGCTCCAGCGTGAGGAAAACGAAGCGGACAAGTACCACAAGCTCGATCCGGTCACGTTTCCACGCGCCTCGAATACGTACTTCAAGATCAACGAGCTACGCGCGGCGCGCACGTTCGAGCAGGGGCAGAACGATGGCCGGCCGGTGAAGGTCATCTACCACTCGCACTGCGATGCGGGCGCGTACTTCTCCGACGAGGACGCCGCGACCTTTGCCAACGAGGGCCAGCTGATGTGGCCCTGCGCCTACATCGTCGTGAGCGTCATGGATGGCCAGATTGCCGAGCGGCGCCTATGGGTCCACGAGCCTGGAACCAACGGGTTCCGGGAGTCGACCCTGACGATCCGAGAGCCCTGAGGCGCTTGCCCCGCACGGCCCCGTGGGGATGGAGTCCCTCTACGGGGTGGCGACGAAGTCGCTTTACGGGGTCAGTCGCGGGTGTGGCGCTGGCGCTCGCGGAGACGAGCCTTCTTCCCGCGCAGATCGCGGAGGTAGTAGAGACGCGCCCGGCGGACGTGACCGCGCGCGGAGACCTCGATCTTCTCGATGCGTGGCGAGTGGAGCGGAAAAATGCGCTCGACGCCGACACCGCCGGACACCTTGCGGACCGTGAAGGTCGCGCCCGCGCCCCCACGAGTCTTGCGGATCACAACGCCTTTGAAGACCTGGATGCGCTCCTTCTCGCCCTCCCGAATACGGAAGTGGACGTTGATCGTGTCGCCCACGCGGAAGGCGGGACGGTCACGCAGTTGCGACTTCTCAATCGCATCGATTTCAGGAACGCTTCCACTCATCACTAAGCCTCTTACGCAACGGAGCCCGGAGTTAGCACGGGGTCAAAACGGGGTCAAATCGGGTTGTTAGCGCATGCTTCTATCGCAAATAGCCGATCCAGCGTGATTGCGACCGCCGCCCGGACCGAAAGGTGATTGAAGTCACTAGGCCCCTGAATCGGCTCCAGAAACACGTCTGCGCGCTGCAATACACGGTCGCTGAGACCGTGTCCGGTGCCGAAGAGCAAGAGGGTCGGACGAGACTCGGTCCGCAGGCGCTCGGCTTCCTCCGCGTAAGAGCTGCGGTCAGGCCCGGATTTGGCGGAAGTGACAACCAATCGCGGTGTTTTACCCTCCCTAGCCTCGATCTCGGCGATCGCATCGTCGATCGACCGACAAACCTCGACCAGCGCGATGGCCTCCCCCCGCTCGGGAAAGCGGTGCTTTCCGGCACCAGAGCACCAGTGATCGACGATGCGCTGCACCACTGGATGCTGCGCCTCGATAGGACTGACGACGAAGTACCCACGCAGGCCGTAGGTCCGCGCGCTCCGGGCGATGTCGTGGACGTCGAGGTTGGTGACCGAGGTGGTAACTTCTTCACCTTGGCGATCGAGGACAGGGTGGTGGACGAGGGCGCAGTAGACCGGGGACACGGGCGGGGGCTTACCACAGGGGCAGTGTCAGGGGCAGCGACAGGGCCAGTGGCAGTGCCAGAGCCAGCGACCGGGGCGGAACAGGTCTTAGACCTCGAGCCTCGGGCCCCGCGGCCTCGGGCCGCGAGTCTTGAGGCTGCGAGTCCTGCGGGCCGCGACCCGGGGCCCGCGGCCCGGGGCCCGAGATGATGCGGCTTGATCCGCCGGGGTCGGCGGCAGAGCCAGTGTCAGCTGCAGCGCCAGTGCCAGCGTTCCTCGGGCCTCGAATCGCGAGTCCCGAATCTGAGGCCCCAGACCTCAAACCTCAGCTCTCGATCCCCGATCCCCTATCCGGTGTGAGGGGGTGGGATTCGTGTTTTGAGGCTCGCGGCCTGTCGCCCGGGGCTCGGGTATTAAGACTCGCGGCTCGGGGCAGCGACGTTCGGGTTCACAAGTCGAGTGCCAGCGACAGTGTCACTGGCGGCGCCGAGCGCGCGTTGTGAACCACCGCGAGGGAGACATGCGCGCGCAAATCCTGCGCTTGGGCCGCGCTCCGTTTGTTGTTATCATCGGCATTCCGACAGGAGGCGCGTATGCAACCGAATGCGGAACTGCTCTACCGTCAGATGTACAAGAGCCGACGCTTCGAGGAAGCGGTCACCCAGCTCTGGAACGAGGGTCGCATCTCGGCCGAGATGCATCTCAACAAAGGCGAAGAGGCCATCATCGCCGGGGTCATCGATCACGTGACCGACGGCGATGCGATGGCGCTCGAACACCGTGGTACCGCGCCGCTGGTCATGCGTGGCGTCGATCTCGCATTGTTGATCAAGGAGTTCATGGGTCTCGAGGACGGCTTGTGTCGCGGGATGGGTGGGCACATGCACCTGTTCTCGCCCGACCATCTAGCTGCTTCGTCGGGCATCGTCGGCGCCTCGGGCCCCGCGGCCTGCGGCTTTGCATTTGCAGCCCAACACCTCCGACCGGGCAAGGTCGCCGTCGCGTTCTTCGGCGAAGGGGCAATGAACCAGGGCATGCTGATGGAGTCGATCAACCTCGCCTCGGCGTGGTCGCTCCCGGTGATCTTCGTCTGCAAAGACAACGGCATCGCCATTACAACTCCTTCCGCCGAAGTCACGGGCGGGGACCTACTTACACGGGCTCGGGGGCTCGGCGCACACGCCATCTCGGTCGATGGGACGGATGTCGATGAGGTCTGGAGGGCGGCGCGCGATGCGTTCTTACGTGCACGGGAAAGAGGCGGTCCCACGTTCCTGCACGCGACCTGCGTTCGACCGGAGGGACACTTCCTAGGTGATCCTCTCTTGCGCATCGTTCGCAAGCCCGTTCACGAGCTCAAGAGCAAGGTCGTTCCGCTGATGAAAGCGGCCACGACCACAGGCTCATCCCTTTCCGATAGAGCTGCGAGCCTCGGCTCAATCATGGGCATGCTTGGCCGAGCATCGAAGACCCAGAGGCAGAGCGCGTCCGACCCTGTCGAATGGCAACGTCAACGATTGCCGCTCTCGGATGTGAAGCGAGCCGATCTCGAGCGCGACGTGGACGCGGAAGTGCAAGCCGCGGTGTCCTCGGCGTTGCGAAGTCAGGAGGCAGGAGGATGAAAACGATGACCTTTGCTGGCGCAATCGAAGACGCCTTGATGAAAGCGATGTCCGAGGATCCGCGAGTCGTGGTTTTCGGAGAGGACGTGCACGCGCTCCGCATGAACCTGTACACGAAGTTCGGCGAGATGCGGGTCCGACCGACCCCGATCAGCGAGTCGGCGTTCCTGGGAGCTGCGGTCACCGCGTCAATGGCGGGGCTGCGGCCCATCGTCGAGATCATGATGGTGGACTTCATCGCAGTGGCAGCCGATGCGCTGGTCAACCACGCCGCCAAACTCGAGGTTTTCTCGGGAGGCCGTTGGAAGGCGCCCATGGTGGTGCGGACGAGCTGTGGCGGCGGTTACGGCGATGGCGGACAGCACGAGCAAAGCCTGTGGGGATGGCTCGCACAGGTGCCCGGAATGAAGGTAGTCGTGCCTTCGAATCCTGCCGATGCAGGCGGCCTGATGTTGTCGGCCATCCAAGACGAAGGTCCCGTCGTCTACATGGAGCACAAGCTGCTCGCCGATTATTGGATCGACTCCCTGGCCGATGGCGGGCGAACGAATCTCGATTACGACATCCCCGAGGCCGGTCTTCGAGGAGAAGTGCCGCGAACCTGGGAGCCAATCCCGATTGGCGAGGCCAAAGTCCTCCGCGATGGCGAGGATCTGACTATGGTCAGCGTCGGGGTCTCGGTGCATCGATGTCTCGAGGTAGCCACCCAGCTCGCGGATCGTGGCGTTCGTGCGGGCGTCATCGACTTGCGCAGCATTACACCTCTCGACACCGATGCGGTCTGCCGAGCGGTCGAGAAAACCGGCTGCCTGCTCGTGGTCGACGAAGACTACAAACAGTTCAGCCTGTCCGGAGAGCTCGCTGCCGTGGTCATGGAGGCGGGCATCGCCGCCAAATTCGCTCGCGTCTGCGTCGAGGACACGATTCCCTTCGATCGACGCCGCGAAGCACAAACACTTCCAAACGTCGCGCGCATCCTCGAAGCCGCGTCAACCCTCATAGAGCACTAGCTGTCTCGCAGCGCGGAGCTCACGACGAGGTCGGTGATCCGGCGAGAGAGCGATCGCGGAAAGAATCGATCGAGCGCCTGGGTCACCTTCGCCCGCCCGCCTGGGATCACCAAGAACTCTCCACGGGCGAGGCCGGCAAGGATTTCGCGCGCTGCGGTCTCGACGCTCAGGGTGCCAGCGAGCTCCTTTAGAGCCCTGCTTGCCGGATGCATGGTCCGCCGCTCCTTGGTTACCATCGGCGTGTCCACCTCGGGCGGGCAGATCACGGAAATCTCGATTCCCTTCGGCTTGTACTCCAGCCGTAGCGTACCAGCGAGCCCAACGATGCCGAATTTGGAGGACGAATACGCGGCATAGGAGTAGCTCGGAACGAGGCCCGCCAGCGAAGCGACGAACGCAAAGCGCGCGCCCGTCTGCAGACGGGGCAGCACCGCTGCAGCAACGTTACGGCTTCCAAGTAGATTCACCTCGATGACGCGCCGATACTCCTCCGCGGTGAGCTCGGAAAACGGCTTCGCGATTTGAATCCCCGCGGAGTGGATCACCAGGTCGGGCGTGGTTCCTCGGGTGATCGCAGCTGCCGCCGCCTGTTCCACGGCCTCCGAGTCCACGACGTCGACCGTGAGCACCTCCAAGGATTGAGTCGGGTGCATCCGAGCTGCGCGTAGGCGACCGAGCACCTCTGGGGAGAAGTGCACGTCCATCAGAATCAGGTTCGTGCCCTCGTTGGCGAGGTCCTCGGCGATCTGAAGCCCGATTCCGCTTCCCGCGCCCGTGATCAACGCGCTTCGCCACTTCGGCGAAGGCTCCCCACGAGGAAGGCGACCGGACGGACGAAAGCCGCTAATTCCAAATGCCCAGCGTCGCGGAAACAGGAGCTCGATGCTCTCGCCCCCATGAGGCTCGTTCACGTACATCACTCGAAACACGTTGATATCGAGGGGCTTCCCATTGGGGTGGCAACCGATGTCCACAGCGCGGTCGAAGAAGCGATCAAAGTCCCCGCGGCTTGAAAAGCCGAGGGCGATATTCATGTATCCCTGGTCCGAGATCTGATAGCCGGGGGGATGCGGTCGCGGATTGGGTGTTTCGTACTCCACGAGCTCCAGAAGCACGCCTCCCGCCTGGACGAGTAGAGATTTCCGACGGGCG
>PVMK01122354.1_pt1 | contig 38636 bp, 28 predicted proteins | sample 1853481 | NCBI WGS metagenome assembly PVMK01 (sample SAMN08533507, study PRJNA380276) | Marine sediment metagenome, whole genome shotgun sequencing project.
AAGGTATGACACGGATTTGAACTTCAGTTGGGTTTTTAAATCCAAGGTCAGCTGCTGCCTGGATTAAAACAGGGTGCAGGGTTAACTGCGAAAACTCAGTAGTCATCAAAATCTCCTCTAGCGTTTTGATAACTCTTGAAGCCTCACAACCCTTGTGATATGAATGAGTTCCTCGCGGAATTTATTCCGGGTTCAACCAGCCGCTTTTCCTATACCCCCTGCGGCAAGAAAAAAGCTCGTCCAGGTTTCAACGAGCCGCCATTTGGAATTTTCAAAACAAATAAAATATTCAATTGTTATTGGTCAAATCTAAACCAACCGCGGCAGTATACCACAGCAGTGAAGGATTTGTCTATACCCCTCGTAAAACAAAAAACACCTCAATTAGGAGGTGTTTTTTCAGGCGCACCCGGAGGGACTCGAACCCCCAACCTGCTGATTCGAAGTCAGACGCTCTATCCATTGAGCTACGGGTGCGGATGTGGAACGATTGTATCTTTTTAGAGGGGAAAAGTCAAGAAAACGTCCATTTTGGTGTGAAATCATCTTCTGATTCAAGTTCAAAATTAGCGTTTGTGGGTAACTCGTGTGCAACCATCTCCAAGGGTAGGGCAATGGGTGTTGTTATTTCATCCATGAGTTCTGCCGCATCGTCTTGTAATCCAGGGATTGAATGGGCATAGATGTCCAGTGTGATGCTTGCCTTAGCGTGTCCTAACCTACGAGAGACTGAGAGCACGTCTATGCCGTTGGTGAGCATTTGAGTAGCTGAACTCCCTGGAACAGGCCGAACGCGGACTGGATCTACTGGAAGCCCTGGATCGAGAAGGGTATCTGATTTAATTGTGGTGAATGTGGCAGGTAGTCAGATTTGCGCTGATCTCCCCTAACCGCTTTGCAACTTCCTTGTCCTGAGAAAGGGGAGAGGATTCTGCTGGTTCCCGTTTGATAAAATATTTCCCGCTGATCCCTTCTACTTCTGGAGAGGTTGCAAGGTAGATGGTATTATCCGCGCCTTCCTCCGGGGTTAGTAAGATCAAACTCATCAACCCTTTCAGGGCGAGACCGATGACGGGAAAGCTGGTTTTCCACATGTCGGTGGCAATGTGCCCGGGATGTAAAACATTCACATCCACACCCGTGCCTTCCAGGCGGCGGGCCAATTCATAGGAAAAGAGAATATTGGCCAGCTTGGATCGTCCGTAGGCTTTCATCCCGAAATAACCCTTTTTGAAACCAAGGTCTTCAAAATTCAAATCTCCCTGCCTGTGCCCTTCGGAAGCTACGTTGATGATCCGGGACGGTTTGCTGTTCTTGAGTGTGTCCAGCAGTAAATTTGTCAATAAAAATGGGGCTAGGTGATTCACCAGGAAGGTCATTTCCACACCGTATGCTGAATCCACTTTCTTATTAAAGAAAGCACCGGCATTATTGACTAAAACATCCAGTCGAGTATGTCGTTCCTGGAAGGATTGGGCCAATTCCTGGACCTGCTGCAGATCCGAAAAATCAGCCAGCAAATAACTGACAGCATGGTTTCCAGTCCGTCTTATAATCTCCCGGACAGTATTATCGGCTTTTTCCTGATTTCGTCCGCAAATGATTACCTCGGCACCCCGGGCAGCCAGTGCCTCGGCTGTGACCTTTCCTATCCCGGCTGTTGCACCTGTGACCAGGCATACTTTTTCTAACATGTTTTTTTCAATGAGAGGGATTTTCATTTTTTACCGCCCCTGTAACTGATTTTTTCTTTGAAATTTGCCTGGCTGAATATGGCCTGGATGATGCTGGGAAATTTTCTGGGAAAAAGTTTACGGATGCCATAGATAAATCGGGCATCCAGGCCGAGGATGATCCGATTTCTCTTTTTTTGAACAGCTCTGATGATCTTCTTAACAACCTGATCGGGATATAAAAATGCAAATTGAGTGAAATTGGTATGAATTTCTTCGCGCTGACCATCTTCCAGATCGGGGGCGTTTTTCAGCAGGTTGGTTTTGACCCCGCCTGGATGGACCAGGAGGACCGAGATCGGGCTTTTGGCCAGTTCACACTGGAGTGCCTCGGCAAATCCGCGGATGGCTGATTTGCTCAAACTGTAGGCTGAGTATCCGTATAAACCCACCAAACCAGCTAGGCTGGAGATGATCACTATGCTGGCTTCAGGCCGGGTTTGTAAATGGGGTAAAAAGGCCTGTACACCGTGAACCACCCCCCACATATTTACATCGACAACTTTTTTGAAATATCCTTCTGTGATCTTATCAAAGGGTTGGGGGGTCAGACTAATCCCGGCATTATTGATCAGCATATCTACGCTACCGAACGCATCCAGTACTTCACTGGAAAAAGATGCCATTTCCTCCCGGATGGATACGTCCACCTGGTGAATTTTTACCCTCTCTCCATGATCACCGGTCAGCTGAAGGGTTTCCTGCAGACCTGCCAGATCCAGGTCGCAAAGCGCCAAACTGGCTCCGGCTTGATACAAATTGAGGGCAAAGCTGCGTCCCAAACCAGAGGCTGCGCCGGTGATCACCACGGTTATATCCTGGAAGTTTTTCATAACTGTACCTGTGATAACGAATGAAATGGTTTACTTTGCAGAGATTTTCGCCAGTAGATCCAGGGTTGCCTGGATGATCTGTTCCTGCTGGGCTCCCCTGGGGGTCGTGGCATGGTCATTCTCGGGTTTAATCATATAAGAACCAAATTGATGGTGGTCCCCGCCTTCGATCTGGATATAAATCGTCCCGGCTGGAAGCAGGTGTTTTCTCTCTGAGATTTCCTCTTCATTGACTCCGGGATCCAAAGATCCATAATAAGCGCCATTGGATACATGCTTTTAATCTACGCCAGATTTGAAAAATAATATCAAGGACCATAAGATGGATTTAATTCACTAATATACATAACGGATGAGCTCACCCGCCTAAGATAATTTGATTATACTTGCGCCGCCGGTCCACCAGGGTCGGGTGGAGCGGGGGTTAGATGGCGCATATTTGATCAGCTGCTTTTTTGATAGTTTCTAAACAACATTACTCCCATTATTGGAAGTAATGCGTTCAATCCTAAACCTATTATGATATGGAAATTCAAGAAGAAATTATTAAGAACACCCTTATTGATTAGGAAAAGAATTGACCATAAACCCACAGGAATATTTATGAACAGGCTCACAAACAAACCTGGATTATATAATTTCCCAGCTCTAATTGCTAACAGAACATGAGCTATCCCAGCGAAGAAAGAAAAATAAGGAATCCATAGACCGTATTGATAGTCTATTATTGACAGTAATCCAAACAACGGCAAGATGATCCATATCAAGATAACATTAATAAAGAAAATGAAATTCTGGTCTAAAGGTCTATCTTCAGTATCAAGTTTGAATATTTGCGTGTTGAAAAATTTTCCAAATCCACCTGGAAATATATATTCTTCTGTCTGGTGAAGCATATAAAGGGGCGTTTGTAAAAGAAGAACGAAAAATACTATATTGTACTTGCGCACAAAAATGAACAAGAAAACAAACAGGAAAATGGAAAGAATGAAACCTGTTTTCGCCCAATCTTGCTTCAGCCATTTGTAGAAGTCAGAGATTGTCATATCTTTCTCCTTCCTGAATGGATTATAGATTAACTTTCAATTTGCGTTTCATATTATTTCAAGCGCTATCTAACCTATAGATAACGCGCAAAATTGCCTACTTAACGTAGATAAACGCGCAATAATGCCTGTTATCTGCTTATATGTATTATATAGTGGATTGCCGGGCTAATTTGGATCTTTGTTGGCTTCCTGGTGCAGTTATGGTGCAATTATGGTGCAAATAGGGTGGAAAGGATGGAAATTGTGCTCTTGATGGACAGATTGTTGTCCTCTCCATAAAGAGGATGGATAGTATTTTCCCCTATGGAAAGGCTGTTCAGCTTTGTCGTCCAATTCGAAGTCAGATGCTCTATCCATTGAGCTACGGGTGCGTGGTGGAATGATTGTATCTTTTTTAGAGAGCATAAGTCAAGAAATGCATAAAATTCAATGTTTTCCATCAGGATATTCTCATGCTTTGGTGCAAGAAAATGTTTAATAATTACAAACTTCAAATACATTTGTACAGAAAAATGATCATCATTTTTCACATATTTGATAGAAGTACTTCAAAAAATAATTGAATTGCTCATCCTTGTTAAAATCTTCTTCCATCAGTTTGTGTCCGTTCTCACTCATTTTTTTATAGGCAGCTTGGTCTGACCACATTTTACTTATTGCTTCAGCCAGCTGATCGCTTTTTCCAGGTTCCACCATGTACCCGGTCTCGCCTTCTTTTACAATTTCCGGTACGCCAGCCATTTTTGAAGAAACAACAGGTGTCTTCATTGACATGGATTCGAGTAACACATTTGGCAGCCCTTCTTTATACAGGCTTGAAAGCACCAGAATATCAATCCTTTCAAAAACATACATGGGTTCCCGCGTAAAAGGGAAAAACGTAACATTGTTTTCTAACCCCATTTCCTGCACTTTGTTTTTGAGCATTTGTTCATCTGGCCCTTCTCCAACCAGGATTAACTGCAAATTTGGCAAAGAATCATTCACCAATTTAGATACCGCCTCTAGCAACACCACTTGACCTTTTCTTTCTTCGAACATTCCTACACTTCCCAAGACAGGCGAAGCATTTTCGGGTAGGGGGTATCTATTGAGGGATTTTCTTTCCCTTTTTTTACTTGGAGTAAAGCGCTTTACATCAGTTCCTTGATAGATCAGTTTTACCTGGTGATCAGGGATATGATAGGAATCGATCAAGTGCTTGCGTGTAAATTCAGTAATTGTAATCACTGATGAGCGAATTGACTCATCGGGTAGGTAGAATTCCCGCTTATATTCTGGCACAATGGTTCCTGTCTTGGGAATGAGAATCGTGTCAAGTTTATTTTCTTTTATACATTTACCTGCAAAAATCGAACAGTGAAAAGAGCCCCGGGGTGGATGTACTGTGCACACAGCCACATCACAGGTCTGCAAAGCCTCTGTCCAGATCTTTTGATTAGCTGCATCCATTGAAACCACGTTCTCATAATCATAAGTAAATGCTAGAGCCCCAGCCCCTTCACACTCTTCGGCGACGAAACTTCCCGCAGGAGCCAGGATCGTAGTCGCTTCTCCCTGCTCTAAAAAGAAACGATTGGCCTCCGTCACCCAGATTTGTGTACCACCTCGTAAATGTGTATCTTCAATAAATCCGATCCTCATGTTATCTCCTTATTTTGAGAGCAGCAGTTGATCCAGGTATTCATTAAAAGCTCTGTGCATAACCTTCCTGCTATACCTTTGGCGGGTTACCTCAGTATTATGTTTATTGTGTTCTTCTCTTTTTTGGGGGTTTACTAAGACCTCAGTAATTTCATCCAAAAAAGATTCGGTGTATTGTTTTTCAGGAAAGAGTATGTAACGTATTAGATGATCCTCAGTCAAATCTTCTCCGACAACGCTTGCAAATATCTCTTCAGGCTGATATCTGCTGCATATGATAGGAATCCCCGCAGCACTTGATTCAATAATGGGCAAACCCCGGCCTTCTGTTTGGCTTGGAAACAACACCACGGTTGCTAGCCTGTAAATATCTTCAATTGTAAGTCGTTTGAAATTGTATTTCTCAAACGAGGAATGTACCTCGGTCCCGATAGAAAATGCCATAAAAATTCGATTAGCAACTGACTCCTCCAGTTTATCAATCACTTTAATATAGGCATTGAGTACAGATTCGAGATCAGCTTGATGTTCGATTGGTGCCGGGCCTGTGATGTGAAGAACAATTTGTCGCTTATCATTATTCACGAAATCATTTAAAAACGGAGGATGCCGGAGCAGGGCAGCAACTAAATGCCAATCTTTGTCAATGCGTTTGCGATCGATAATTCGCGTAGGCTGGAGGAAATAATGTATTTGGTTCGAGACCAAGTCCAGGCTCAGCCCATCTCTGGCAGAGCATACCTGAGGTTTTTGGTTGTTCATCCATTTTTCTATATTTTGCATGAATGATTCAACTGCAATAGTCTGAATCAATGGATTTCCGCCTGACAGGATATGAGCCATTCGCAAACGCACTGATTTAATATCTTCCTCTGAATATTCTTCAAAAAATTCATCGCTTATCATGGTAGAGATTTCAAATACGCGGTCTTTGGAAAATCCATTATCAATAAGCTTCATAGATTGGATTTTATTAATATTAACTTGAATCCACCTGCGACCATTCCACGGGTAGATCAATTTGAAAAGAGAAAAGAAAGGTGTGTTGTCGCAATTCCGGAAGAATTTATCCCGGGGACCTGCCTTTTCAAGAGGTTTTCTTTCTGAGACCGGTTTTCCACCCTCCCAATAATAGTCGTGGTTTGAATTGAGAACGTATAGGTCCATTAATTCCGAAACCAGAATAGTGCATAATCCTGTAGCCAAATTCCCAGGATTTGAATTGACATTCACAGGGATCAGCAACGAAATTTCATTTTCAGCAACATAATGGCCCAATTTTTCTGCCATTTCCACTGCTTGATCCCAAATTTCAACAGCCATTTTATGGGAGATATCAGAGTTTTCTTTCATCTCCTGGTAAAACAACTTATCAAACCACACGCCCTTATCCCATTTATGCCATCCATTTGCCCGGTCAATACGGTGTCTTTTCCATCCTGGTTTTAATACATTATCTGCCTGAGGGTGAAAATCACCTGCAATAAAATGGATTTCTGCCTTCTTATCAGTATGTTGAATATCCTGCATGCATTGAGCGTATTTGGCAATTTCAATTGAAACACCATCAATGCCAAAATCATATGTCCAGAATGCCAGTCCGGTTCGTACTTTTTCCCAAAATTCGTTCCGGTTGTATTTTTCAATCGGGGGAGCGTTTTTAGATAATTTTTTAAGGATGCTTGATATTTCATTCCAATTTGATGGATTGTGCATCTCAAGCTTTTCCATCATTTCTGAAAAGAGATGATTATTATCCCTTGATTTCATACTGTGCTCCTCGACAATGATTCTAGAACATATAATAGTCTAATGGAGGATCTTACCCATCCCTTCGACAAACTTAGGATAGAAGGGTTCAGAGATTGATTATAACTTTAATTAGATAAGACTGATCATAATCCTCTCCTGTAATATTGCGTGGCAAAGTGAACTAGATCACTCGACGGATTCGTCAGGTGATTCATAAGGATGAATGTAAAAAGCGAAACGATTGGTTTATGTCGAAATCGAGCCGCCAATTCAGTTAAATTACGGTAAGTTTCTGGTGCAATCCTGGTGCAACCGTGGTGCAACTGGGGTGGAAAGGATGGATTACCTGCCCATAATGGACTAATCTTGGTCAACTCCATCGAGAGGATGGACGGATTTTACCCCCATGGAAAGGATGTTCAATCATTCCGTCCAATTCGAAGTCAGACGCTCTATCCATTGAGCTACGGGTGCGCGGTGGGAAGATTGTATCTTTTTGGAGGAGAAAAGTCAAGAAATGGGTCTGGTGGGATGTTTTTAGGGTAGTTTCAAATACTTCCTGGTGCAATTTCGATGCAATTAATGCAAGAATTGATCAGATAGTAGGGATTTGTTATAATGATATTATTAAAAGAGTGGTGATCAAAGAATAGCAGACGGAATAATATTGGAGGTAGGCATGTGAAACATGGGCAACTTGTTTGAAGATCATATTTTTAGTAAAAATATATTTTAAATAATACAAGGAGTATTTGGGATGGATATATTAATATATGTGATTTTTGTTTTAGCGATATTAGGTTTAGGGATTAAGATAGTTAGGCCGGTAGAAGTAGGTATTATCGAATTTTTAGGAAAATATTCAAGGACAGCCAGTGCGGGTTTTAACTGGATTATTCCTGGGTTGATGAAAATGTATCGAATTAACATAACCGAAAGACGAGTAGACATTGATCCTCAATCGATTATCACCAAAGATAAATTAAATGCTGTAGTTGACGGAGTTGTTTATTACAGGGTCGAAGAAGCCCAAAAAGCTATTTATAACGTTAATAACTTTGGGGCATCTGTGCCGTCTCTAGCCAAAACAACATTAAGAGCAGTGATTGGAAAGATGACCTTAACTGAGGCTAACGAAAACAGAGATAAAATAAATGAGAACGTGGAAAAAATATTATCTAAAGGTGTTCAAAAATGGGGAATTGAGGTCGTAAGAGTTGAACTGCAGCGTATAGAACCTCCGCCAGATGTTCAAGATGCCATGAATCAGGTTGTGAAAGCAGAAAACGAAAAAATAGCAGCGCTTGACCTGGCAACCGCAATCGAAACTCAAGCAGATGGAGAAAGGCGAGCAGAAATTAAAAAAGCAGAAGGTATAGCTGCGGCGATTAGATTAAAGGCAGATGCGGATGGAGATGCAATAAAGATCGTAAACGAAGCAGCTGAAAAATACTTTGTTGGAAATGCGCAGTTGCTTAAAAAGCTAGAAACTGTAAGTGAATCATTGAGAGATAACGCCAAGATAATTGTTCCATCAGGCAGTGATTTGGTTAATGTCATTAGCGATTTAGCAGGCACTACAGTTCCAATAGGAAAGAAATAGAAGTAGCTTAAAACAAATTGCTGAAATCGGAATTTTACGCTAGACGAAGAGCACGCATCGCGTAAAATTCCGATCATCTCGACCGTTAGTCCCTTTACTGCTTGCGTTATCGGCAAAGTGAGATAGTTTAACTGCGGTGAAAGGCGGAAAAGTATTGGTTCTATAAGGTTAAATCTTCAACATTAGCATCAGGAGCCGTTTTCTTAACTGCTTCTATACCTTTCTCACGTGCACCCTCTGTGCTGTACATTTCTGAAATACCGATCGGCTCATTATTGGCTGCTGTCAGAGTGAAATAGAACTGGCCATTGGAAGCGGTCTTGCGCAGGTAGCGCTGATCCAACTGAGCATTTGCTTTTACTGAAGCGATACCTTTCTGGCAGCTAGATTTGGCAGTATAGCCTTCGCTGCCCAGGATGACTTCGCCATTGGCGGCTTTTAAGTTGAAGTAAAATTGATCATCTTTACCAATATAAATCTGGAATTTGGGATTTTTCATCATCGTCTCCATTGATATAAGTTGATATTTAATATTTTATACTGTGATTAGATTTTAACCCATCCTTGTTGCTTGACAATAAAAGAAACTTTAAAGAGGTTCTTAATAAAACTTTTAATACAATCCAGTCTGGTTTGCTTTATTATTCCGCTTGGTCTGATTAAAATATTTTGGATTATCTCAGGAATACCCCAGTCAATGAAACCCTATTATTAATTCGATAAACTGTTGATAAATTCAATAATCGCTGCTAAAAATTCCTCGGGACACTCCTCCTGAGGAAGGTGTCCGCAATCCTTAAAAACTACCAGCACTGCTCCTGGGATATCTTCCGCCAGCCGTATACTGTTCTCTAGTGGAATCAAGTGGTCGTCATCTCCACTGAGAACCAGAACGGGAATGAGAATATCCTTAACTGTTTCTTCTAGGTTTCGATGTGATGTTGTTTTGTTTAATTCCCAGAGGGCGATGTCCCAATTCTCAGCTTGAAGCGGTAGGCGGTAACCCTCGAAAATATCAGGTGTAATCAGGTTAGGGTTGTGCCAGGCTCTTTCAATAGCTGCGTTTCCATCTTTGGCGATAGATCTAACAAAAAGGGGTCCTAACCGATCCATTTGAGGAGTATTCTGGATCAACTCCAACCAACTTGGTGATCCACCAGTTTGATAAACTGCGGCATCGACCAGGATCAACGCTTCCACTCGTTCTGGATAATATAACGCAGTTTGTATGGAAACAGTTCCACCCGCGGAATTGCCTACCAGGATGGCTTTATTGATACCCAGGGCATCCATCAGACCGATCAGGATCTCTACTTGGGCATCCGGAGAATATGGATTATTTTCTCCTTCCCAGGTTAAAGGACGTTCGGTTAAACCAAAAGCCGGCCGGTCATAGGCGACCACAGTACCAAGTTCAGACAGAGGGTCTAACACTTCCCGCCAGGAAAAAACACTGGCGCCAAATCCGTGCAGAAGTATTAACGCAGGCTCTCCTTCGCCAGCTTTCTTCATATGCACTTCCAAACCATTGACATCAATGAAAATGCTATCCGGGTCGGCAAGCTGTTTTGGCGGCAGAGTATCGGTTAGAGAAGGAATTGGAATTAAGAATGGGACCAACGCTACAAGAGTGATTGATGCCGCAAACATCGCCAGGATAGTACGAATAAATTTCTTCATAGGGATTTCTCCTGGTTATAAGAAATTCAGTGGAAATGGAGTTATTAATAGTACTATTTATATCATCCTCCTGGTCATTCAATAAGGATCTGTTGATTCTGTAGTTTAGATTATCTTCAATGCATACTTTTTGGCATTATTAGGTGTACTATCAATAAAGATCTGTGTTTCGCATTAGATTCAAGGAAAAAATGGAAATTAATAAAATGGCTGTGAGAATTCTGTCTAAGCGAACGCAAACTCAAATAACTGTCATTGTTTTGATTATTTTACTCGCGGCAGGATGTGACCAAATCGATTCGCCAATTCAAATCCTTCCCCGGGAGGATAAAATTCCATCTGGTAAAGATAAAATCACTCCTGATGATGATATTTACCCTCCAATTCTGCATTCACCAGATTTCGAACAGCCCATCCCCGTACCGGGTTACGCCAATTCAGCTGGTGCGGAGGATTCCCCTTTTGTTACTCCTGACGGAAATGTTTTGTACTTCACTTTTAATCCTGATGTGAATGTTAAGCCCGATAAGCAGTTAATTGATGGTGTTACCGGGTTGTACAGATCCCAGTTGGTAAACGGAATTTGGCAGGAACCCGAACGCATTATTTTAAATGACGATTTATCCCTCGATGGCTGTGAAACCATTCAGGGTGACCTGATGTGGTTTTGTTCAGTAAGGACAGGCAATTTCAGGGGAGTGGATCTATACACTGCTAGTTTGATCGATGGAACATGGACGAATTGGCAGAACGCCGGCGAACGGATCAACGTCGAGATCGCCATGGGTGAAATGCACATCACTCCAGATGGATTGGAGATTTATTTTGACGGCGCCAGGGTGGGGGGTACGGGCGCTTCTGATATCTGGTTGACCAGGTCGGTGAACGGAATCTGGCAGGATCCGGTGAATGTGAGTGAGGTGAATTCAGAGGAGGATGAGATCCGTCCATTCTTAACCCAGGATGGAAAAGAGCTTTGGTTTTCACGTATCTACCTTGGTTCTCCTGCTGTATTCCGTTCGCTTTTGATTGATGGTCACTGGAGTGAACCGGAATTAATCATTTCCCAATTTGCAGCTGAACCATCACTGGATAACGAAGGCAACATTTATTTTGCCCACCATTTCTTTAAAGATGGTCAGATGCTTGAAGCTGACATCTATGTTGCGAGGACAAAACATGACTAGGAAAATGATAATATCCATAGTTTTAATTATCCTTCTAAGCGGGTGCAACTCTACTGAACCTGATCTGACTCCAACCCCAGATCGGGAAAGTTTAATTCCGGAGTCCCAGGTAAAGATCACGGGAGATATGGATGTATATCCAGTGACATCAGAAACAAACGAATATGATGACCCAGTTCCTCTGCCGTATCCGGTCAATACAGCAGGTGCTGAGGACTCCGCTTTTATCATGCCTGATGGAAAGACTCTCTATGTCTGGTTTACGCCGGATGTGAATAACCCGATAGAGCTGCAGGTAGTTGATGGAGTGACTGGAATCTATGTTTATCATCAGGAAAATGGAAGTTGGATCGGTCCGGAACGGGTTATGTTGCAAGATCAGGGGAAAGCTGCCCTGGACGGCTGCGAATTTGTCCTTGGTGATACCATGTGGTTTTGTACTGCCCGAGAGGGGTATACTGGATTGCGCTGGTTCACCGCAGATTTCGCTGATGGAAGCTGGCAGAACTGGAAGCTGGCTGATTTTGAATCTGATTACCAGGTAGGTGAACTACACATTTCAACCGATGGTTCAGAACTATATTTCCATTCCTCGCGTCCTGGAGGGGTTGGAGATGAGGATCTATGGGTTTCAAATCTTGTTAATGGTGAATGGGGGGAGCCTGAGAATATAACTGGCGTAAATTCACCCCACTCTGAAGGTTGGCCGTTTCTTTCCCAGGACGGAACTGAATTATGGTTTACCAGGATCATAGGAGCTCCCGAGCTATATCGATCGATGAAAGTAAATGGAGAATGGACAGAACCGGTCAAGATGTTCTCCGTTTTTTCTGGAGAGGCTTCCCTGGATATAGATGGCAACGTGTATTTCACACACCATTACTTTAAAGATGACCAGATGCTTGAGGCTGATATCTACATAGCGCGGAAAAAATAGAAGGGAAAGTCGATCTGGTTTGATTGGCAAAATTAGAACAATGTGCTAAAATGCCGTCCGGCAGAGCTGTGTGGTTAGCTCTGCTGGATTTTATTTAAATTGACAGGTGTTCATTACTGCCTAGATTAAATTTACATCAATTGACTATTTTCCAGGAATGTTTATAGGTGGATTATGCAAATCGGAATTGTAGGTTTACCCAACAGCACCAAAACAACTATATTTAATGCCCTGACACATAGTAAAGAAGAAACTGCCCCAACCAGTACTGGTAAAGTGGAAGTTCATACTGCTATGGTAGAAGTACCTGATTCGCGGGTCGACAGGCTGAGTGAGATTTTTCAACCTCAGAAAACTACCTATGCCCGCGTTCAATACAATGATGTTGCGGGATTGAGAGTAGGGGTCGGTCAAGAGGGGGCTTTGAGTGGCCAACTTCTGAATGCGCTGGCCCAGAGTGACGCCCTATTGCATGTGGTGCGCGCATTCGAAGATGAACATATTCCCCATCCAGAAGGTGGAGTTGACGCCATTCGTGATTTAGCTGCCCTGGAATTTGAGTTCTTAATTTCTGACCTGCAAATTGTGGAACGCAGACTTGAGCGATTGGAGCATGATCTCTCGCGAAAAGGAACTTATAGTGAGCGCCAGATAGATCAAAAAGAACTGGACCTATTAAAGCGTATCAAGGATTCACTTGAACAGGAGACTCCGATCAGGGATTTGGAATTTACGCCGGCTGAAGAAAAACAACTGCGTGGTTATCAATTCCTCACCGCGAAACCAACTTTGATTGCGGTCAGTGTTGGAGATTTCGGCAGCGACGATCCATCCGATTACCCAACTTTTAAACACAAAAATTCTGGCCTTGTTTGTATTCACGGTGCTCTGGAAATGGAGATTGCACAACTTTCTCCAGATGACGCAGATATTTTCTTAACCGAATACGGAATCGATGAACCGGGATTGAACAAGATGATCCGGCTCAATTATGAATTATTAGGTTTACAGTCATTTTTCACCGTTGGCGATGATGAGGTTCGAGCCTGGACAATTCCCCAGGGAGCTACTGCAGTTGAGGCTGCGGGGGCTATTCATTCTGATCTGGAACGGGGATTTATAAGGGCTGAAGTCATCAGTTACCAGGATTTTATTGATAGCGGCTCACTATATGAAGCCAGAAAAAAGGGGACAGTTAGGTTGGAGGGGCGAAATTATTTAGTTCAAGACGGGGATATCATGAATATCCGATTCAATGTCTAGCTGATCAGGATCAAGAGAAGGTACTGTATTTTGATTTATGGCAATCCTGGCAATCAGATGTTCTAAATTGAAATTAAACTATACATTTAAACAGACCGGCAGCTTTTGTTATATTTATAACTCCCTCTGATTTAAGTTTTTCTTCCAGGAATAATCTGAAACCCGCTTCTTTTTCTGGTAGCAAGTCAATATCTGCCCAAGATTTTAAATAACGAATTATAGGATCGACATCCGTGATTGAAAGTTGATCCGGATAGGAGAACAAATTGACTTTTGGAAACCATCGCAGAAGCTGATTTTTACCATTTTCCAGCCCGAATCTTTCAGCCGGATTTTCCTAGCTGCTGTTAATTTCCTGGTGAAAATATTCAGTTTTCCAGGAACGAAACTCTGGCAAGTGATCCTATCCGTTAGCTACTTCGTATAGGCATCATCTTGGTTTTAGGACACTTGATTTCACTTAAAGTTCTGGAAAGTTCTAACATGTGATAAAGCGTGTGGTTGGAAATCACTGCATCTTATAGGCTCTCAGGGAAGGAAATGACTTGAGCATAAACAAATGGTATAAGAAATGCTGGAATTTCCACCCAGAGCTTCCTGGGCTCCTTCCAGCATACCCTCAGAAGGATCTGAGAGAATAACACTCCAGGAAAGCGGAAGTGTGTGAGTATAGTACATTAACAGATAACCGGCTTCCTAATAAAAGAAAGCCGGATGTTCTAAATCTGAAACTCTGTAATGTTATTTATTTGGTAATTGTCTATCGTCGCAACTAAAATAATCCTGGAAGTAATATCCTCCATCGCAGACCAGTTCCCCCTGGAGATCTGTTGTGCATTCTGTTCCGGAATAACCTTCACCTTTTCCAAAAACAAATACCGGCTCTTCGCCAAGCAACTCCACCTGGTCTGATACTGCCATGCAGTCACCTAGCCAGGCAAATGAGAAAATCCAGTCATAGGAGATGATTTGGAAACCCCGATCAAGCTTAATAAAAGAATAATAACCCAGCGGACAGGATTCACATTCGATTTCACCGAAATTTGTAACCCTGCCGCATACATCAACAATATCGCCTTCTTCTTCGGGACCAATTGAATTTGGGTTCCTGCACCCATCTACGTATGAACGTTGGGTGGGAGTAGCCGGAATTAAAGTTGGTTCTTCCGTTGCAGTTGCATTTTCAGCTTCAGCTTCAGCTTCATATAAGGCAGCTACAGCTGGATCCTGGGTTGCTTCCGGGGTCGAGTAAATGCTCTCTCCAGTGCTTAGAGCTGATATACCTTCTTTAGTGCCATACAACAAGATAGACATAATAATCACAGCTGAAATACTGGCTATGGATAAGTTAGACAGACGATCCTTGCGAATGGATGATCGGGCAGCCTGTAAAAACGACATAATGCCACCGATGGGAACCAGGGCAAGGAAAAAAGCGCCGATCTTCTGATTGGTTTTGACATCTTTCTTCAAGGATTGTTCTTCTACGGCCCAGATGCCAATTATTATCCGGGTAAGTACCTGGGCGCTGATGAAGGCTATGAGAATGTTACGAGTGGTTCCGAAATTTATAAAGATCGGAAAAACAGTCAGAGATATATTAATAGCCCAGAACAAGATTACCAGTAATAATAAACTCAAAAATGTTTGCTCGGGAGGCAAAAATGAATCAGTTTTCGGGGTTTTGAGAAAACCTGGTGTCGGATGATCGTGATCGTCTCCATTACCGGTTTTATAGCCGCAATATGGGCAAGTTGGAGAGTTAGGAGGGAGCTCCTTGTAACACTCCGGGCAATATTTCATCATGTTCATAAATAATATCAGCCTGCTAAAAAAATAGGGTATTACCTGTCTGAGTATAGCACGAACAGACATTCAAGGAGGCAAAAATGACCATACTGTTTTGTAAGAGTTGGGGATAATTGAGTTCTAGATAATAATTCTGTAAAGCGGGTCCAGAATATTTATTTAAAATAGGTAGCCCATTCCTGATCAATATAGGATGGTGAAAACTCTGTCAAGGCTCGGTCATTAGCCCAATTGATAAATGATGGGTCTTTTGCCGTTCTTGTGCACAACTTTCCAGGCTGAGGCATGATACCAACCCGGGCTAAATCCAGCCGGTCTGAATCCCAGCAAATTTGAACGCTGATATTTGCTTGGGTCCTGCCGTTCGTGTGATATCTGCAGGCTTTTATCAGCAGCCGAAGTTGATAGGAGCTGATCAGGGGATGGCCACTTAACAATTTCTTTGCCAGTCTTGCTGCCCTGGCGCCATGTCCAGGGTCCAGGGTTTGATTATAGCGGCAGGCATCGTGGAAGATTGCAAAGAGACTGATAACAGTTTTGTCGCCACCTTCTACTTCTGCTAATTTTAATCCATTTTCAAGCACTCTGCCCCAATGACTTAAACCATGGGTAAGGCTTGGGTCCAGTTGGTATTGCTTAGCGATATCTCCCAGGAAAGGTTTCAGATTTATCATCGAATAGATAAGAGTTCCGTAAATACTTTTGCTGTCCATTAAGAAAGGTTATGGTTATGAGGTAGTATAGCATTGAACCTGATTCGAACTGAATCGGACAAAGTTTTCTTTGCCTGGTTCGATAAGGAGTTTACTATGGGTATGCATTCAAGCGGTTGGTTCTCTTATATATCCCACGATGATCAGAAAGAAAAACCTGCAATAACAAAGGATTTATTGAATAAAGTTTGGAAATTCGCCAAACCTTACTGGGTCCAGGTGATTGCATTATTAATCACCATTTTGGTAATTTCAGGCATCAGTTTGATATCTCCCTTACTTTATCGCGACCTGATTGATGTGGCCATTCCGGAAAGGGATCTTTCAAGAATAAATTTACTTGCACTGGGTATGATTGGTATACCCATCATCAATGGCATTATAGGAGTTTGGCAACGCCGCCTGAACGCTGCTGTTGGAGAAGGTGTGATCTTTGATCTTCGGCAAACTCTGTATCAACATCTCCAGAAAATGTCCCTGCGTTTTTTCACTGAAACGCGCACCGGAGAGTTAATGTCACGCTTGAACAACGACGTGATTGGTGCCCAACGGGCAATCAGCAATACCCTGGTCACGATCGTTTCCAATTTTGTTACCCTGGTAGCTACGTTAAGTATTATGATCGCTCTGGAATGGAGATTGACTTTATTGGGTTTGGTTATCCTGCCTTTCTTTATTATCCCTGCTCGAAAGGTTGGGAAAACACTCCGGGATTTACGGAGAAGGTCATTAGAAAATAATGCAGAAATGAATGCCACTATGAACGAAACCTTGAATGTCAGTGGCGCACTTCTTGTGAAGCTCTTTGGCAGAGAGAAACATGAAGGTAAACGTTTCCAGACTCATGCCAGGGAAGTCAGGGATATAGGTATTCGATCAGCGGTTGTTGGTCACTGGTTTTTCATGCTATTGAGCGTTGTCAGCGCAGTTGGTTCAGCTATTGTGTTTTGGGTCGGAAGCCATCTAGTTTTAAGGGGGGAATTCACTATTGGGACGATCGTTGCCTTTGGCGCTTACCTTGCTGGTATGTATGGCCCATTGATGGCACTAACCAATGCCCAGGTGCAATTTGCTGAAAGTATGGTCAGCTTTGAACGGGTTTTTGAAGTACTGGATATTCCACTTGAAATAACTCAAAAGAACACAGCTCTTGAGTTGAAGGATATAACCGGAAAGATCGAGTTTATTGATGTCAATTTTTCCTACCAGCCTGGGGATGAAGGAAAAGTAGGACTGGAAGATGTCGCCAGGATCACCTGGAGATCTGATGGCATGGCTCATCTAAAAAGGGGAGTAACAAAATCACCTGACGAGATAGAGGGACAACCCGCGGTTATGCGTTGGGCTTTACATAATATTAGTTTTTCAATTCAACCTGGTGAATTAGTTGCCCTGGTTGGACCAAGTGGAGCTGGGAAAACAACCGCTACATATCTTATCCCCAGGTTATATGATCCGACAGATGGAAGAATCCTCCTTGATGGGCATGATATAAAAGATCTAAGTTTAAGTACCCTTGCAGAAAATATTGGCATGGTGACCCAGGAAACATTCCTGTTTTATGACACCATCAGAGCCAACTTGATGTATGCCAATCCTGAGGCCAGTGATCAACAGATGGAAGCTGCCGCTAAAGTTGCCAATATTCATGAATTGATCATGAGCCTGCCCGAAAGATATGACACTGTGGTTGGCGAACGTGGCTACCGGCTAAGCGGGGGCGAGAGACAGCGAATAGCCATAGCCAGGGTTGTGCTGAGGGATCCGCAAATCCTTGTCCTCGACGAAGCCACATCGAGTCTTGATTCATTATCGGAGGATCTGATCCAGAAGGCTATGAAAACCGTGATGGAAAACCGCACCAGCCTGGTGATTGCCCACAGACTTTCCACGATCCTGGCAGCGGATAAAATTCTTGTATTTGACAAGGGGATATTAGTCCAGCAGGGTACCCATGATCAGCTGCTGGAAACAGGTGGTTTATATCGGACGCTGTATGAGACCCAGTTTAGTGTTTAGTAATATAAATTGAATACTTCAAACAACCCGAGTGTATTTTAGATCGGTCGTTTAGACGTACCTGATGATCATTGGAACGACGATGGCTGTAATGCCCAGTAAAACGATCACGCTGGCGAACAACAGGTATCGTGTACCGTAAGTTTTTAGAAGTTCCTCTGGGTAATATTGATCCACATCGTTATCTTTGTACATCTTGATGATCCCTTCTAACAGCTTGTTTCTGGTTCGTCTGCCGATCAACAGGGCAGATAAAGAAGCGCCGTTAATAAGCAGGGTTACCAGGATAAATACGAAGAAGATCAAGTTGCTCTGCAAGGTGTTCTCGTCTGCAGCCACATCAGAAAGGGCACTGTTAATACCCAATACCACCAGGTTAAATACAATCGCCGTAACCACAAAAATTGTATCGGTCCGGCTGCTTTGACCTAATTCAGTGGTGATTTGATCGTGAAGTTTTTTCAGCATTTGATGCCTCCTTTATATGTTTGATTGATCTTTATCATAACAAAGAAATAGCTGATTATGTATTAGATATATTCTTGGAATATTAAATATTCAAGTAAATCGTCCACCAATATACCTCTGTGATATGCTATATAAAGCGCCTAATTATATTCAATTTATCTTGGGAAAAATTTACCGTTATCAGTGGACTCAATAATATGATCAAAAGAATATTTGGCGAACGATTAAATATTGATTGGAAAATTGCGGTAATAACTATTATCAGCACTTTGTTAATAACAGCGGATTATTATTACAGTCCCACCTCTCAAAATTACTTTGACAGCATCTTGTTTTACATTGTCATTCCATTGGGAATAACTCTTTTGGTTTTTCGGGATAGTCCGGCAGATTACGGTTTCACACTGGGTGATTGGAAGACTGGTTTGCTGCTGACTTTTCTGGGAATCGTGTTCATGGTGCCGATAATCTGGTACCTTGGGACCAGAGAAGCTGGAATGCAGAAGTACTACAACTTTACCCAGGAAGGACTATTGTGGAAAAAATCCCTGGAAATATTTGGGTGGGAATATATTTTCAGAGGGTGGATTCTTTTTGGTTATGCCAGGAAATATGGATCAGATGCGCTTTGGATCCAGGCTGTCCCTTTTGCGATTGCTCACCTAGGTAAACCGGAGGTCGAAACCCTCTCGACGATTTTCGGCGGATTTGCCTTTGGATGGGTTGCCTGGAGGACGGGTTCCTTTGTCTACTCTTTTTTGATCCATTTGTTTATATCTGCCTTGATTATTGTCGTGTCTGCAGGAGGATTTTAATCAAGGATTTCATCACTTTTGTAATTGCAGCAGGATAAGTCAAGGATATCAAGAATAGCATGACAATTAATGTTCTTCTTTCACCTGCAGTTTCAGGGAAGACCGATTGGGCGGTAACTCACGCCCGGGATTTGGCTGCCGGTTTACGGGAATCCCCCAGATTGGTTGGTCCAAATCGGATTCAGGTATTTGATTGCAAGAAAAGGCTGGCCAGCAAAGGTGGCGCTCTCGGAGTAGAAATTATCACCTTTGAAGAACTTGCCTGGCAAATTATGGAAATATCAGGCAGGTATCCAGCCAGGCTATCAGAAAATAATCAAGGTTATATCTTAAAGGATCTGCTTCAGGGTTTGAATTTGGACTATTACAGCGGGATCAAATCTAAACCAGGGTTTACTCAAAAGCTCCTGGAAATCATACGGGAAATGAAAGCGGGGGGAATACAACCAAAACAATTTGCAGCTGCGATTAAAATTAACGGGGGAGAATTAAGATTGTCTGAACTTGCTGTTATCTATCAATCGTACCAGGATCGACTGAGGGATCTGAACCTGATCGACCCGATTGGAGCAATCGCTTTGGCGGGAGATCTATTGGAAACTATGCCTCAGGCCTGCGCGGATTGGGATACTTTGATTGTGGATGGGTTCGATGATCTTTCACCAGTCCAACTACGGCTGCTGAACGCTATCAGCAAAATTGTTCAAACGGTATACCTCACTCTAACAGGAAGTGAGGGTGAACCCCGGGAAAAATTAATCCATAAACGATTTTTAAAGTTATTGAGTGAACTTTCTGCGGAAGGGTCTGTGGAGATTCGATCGCTCGGAGAAATAAATCCAGCCCAGAAGGAAAACGGGCCGCTTGGTCAAATAAGAGATGTAATATTTGCCCATGGTAGTTCGCAGGTGATAAATGCTGGAGAGCAATTCTCAATGGTCGCAGTACCTGACCGGGAGGCAGAGGTCAGAACAGTATTGAGGTGGTTAAAGAACCTTTCGAAAGAGGGTAAAGTAAAACCTGGTAACGCAGCCATTATCATGCGGTCCCAGGAACCCTATCGTTCAATTCTGAGCAGGATTGCCTGGGAGTATGGTCTAAAGGTCAGAATTGAAGGAGGACTTCCACTGGCTGAAAATCCTCTTATCTCGTCAATCATGGCTTTGCTTCGATCTGGCGACCTCGGAAAAGATGCCTTGAATTGGCGAGATATTGTTAAAAATTGGAAGTCGCCATATTTTAACTGGGATACGTTATATACCGAACTGGGTTTAAAATACGATTTTGAGGGACATTCCCAGTATACCAACTTGATCAAATACATAGCTCATTGGGGTAGTGTTGTTCGGGGCTACAAACAATGGGAAGAGGTTTTTTGTATCTTGATTGATGGACCTCAATCTGAAACGGGTTCTGATACAGACTCCCTTATGACCCCGGCAGGAATTACTGTTGCCGGAGCCAGAAAACTCTGGGAATTATTAAAGGCTTATTCACGCTTGATCTCTCCTCCGGAAGGGAATAGGTCTGTAGAAGAACATGTTTCCTGGTTAGAAGACTTGATGGGATTGTCTGGTGATGACGAAATCAATTCCAGCACTGGATTGAATATAAAAGATCAAATCCTGGCAGGAACACCGCATCTTGTCCAGCGGGATTGGAAGGCTGTCCAGGTATTTTCAAAGATCCTTGGGGAGTTTGTCTGGTCCTCAAAAATACATGGAGAAGGAAAACGGGACTTCAGTCATTTTCGGACTGAATTAAATGCAGTTGTAGAAAGAACCTCTTATCAACCCCTGGATATTGATCACGGTGCAATTACCTGCGCAGACATATCCGAGGTGAGAGGATTGAGATATGAGGCAGTTGCCCTTATAGGTCTGGGGGAAGGAGAATTTCCGGCAACCATTAAGGAAGATCCATTCATAAGGGACATGGATCGGATTACATTTAAACATGACTCCGGTTTGCCCCTTCAATTATCAACTGATAGCGCCGAAGCGGAATATTTCTATGAATCAATCTGCAGGCCAACGAATTATCTACTGATAACAAGACCACGCATTGCGGATAATGGAGCTCCCTGGCAGGCATCTCCCTATTGGGAAGAAATAAGAAGACGAGTTAACCTGGTTCCCCGTCTGGAAACAAGCCACAGTAAACCAGCTGCTGGCAAGGCTGGTTCGCTTGCGGAGTACTATGAGATCATATCTAGTCAGTATGGATTTTCCAACCTTGATTGGGAAAGGACTGCAGGAAAACAACCAGAGTATCCCCTAAATATTGTCAGGGCAAGTGAGATCATTAATTCCCGGGTAAACGGACCCAATGGCCTAAATTCTGAATTTGATGGTTGTCTTACCAGACTGAGAGAGGATTTTTTCGCCAGATTTCCGCCTGATCATGTCTGGAGTTCCTCTAGGCTGGAAACATATCAAAGCTGTCCTTATCACTTCTTTATATCCAGTGTGTTGAATCTTAAAAAAACTGACCCTCCAAAAGAAGGCTTGGATGCCAGGCAGCTGGGGAACATTTATCACCATATCATGGAAAAATTATATACCTCATGTGGAGAGAACTATTCTCTTGATGAATTATTGGCAATTTTGCCTGACATAGCTCTGGATATATTTAATGCAGCCCCTTCCCGGGAAGGTTTCCGGGAGACTGCCTGGTGGGAACAAACCAGGAAAGAAATATTGGAAAATATTGAACGGTCTGTTATTGTTCTGGAAACATTAGATCCTTCATACAGATTTTATCGAGCGGAACAAAAATTCGGAATCGGGGACCAGCCCGAACTTCACATTGTCCTCTCAGATAAAAATGATGAAAGCTACAATATGCGGGGATTTATTGACCGGGTAGACCAAAATGAAATGGGGGAGCTAAGGATTATCGATTACAAAACCAGTGGTTCATACGGATTCAATAATCAGGCAGTCAGGGAAGGAAAAAAACTTCAATTGCCTATATACGCCTTGGCTGCTCAACAAGCACTCGGATTGGGTACTGTTCGGGAAGGTTTTTATTTTCATGTTCGGTCAGCAACACCAAGCCCCTTAAAACTTTCTTCATATCGAGACTTTGGAAATAGAGGTCCGTCAGTAGCCATGAATCGGTCAATTAGGAACGGATGGCATGCTGTTCAATCTATTCAAGCCGGTAATTTTCAACCCAAAGCACCTGATTCTGGATGTCCTGAATATTGTCCTGCTGCAGGGTTTTGCTGGTCTTATCAATCCCCCCAATGGTAAGAGACATGAATCAGAATAATTCACTTCCGCCAATTTTAGTTCAAATTTCCCCTAGTCCTGAGCAGGAACAGGCGATTCTTTCCAGAGGTACAGATGTTGTTGTGACGGCAGGGGCTGGAACAGGTAAAACGCGAACCCTGGTTGCTCGGTTTCTTTCTTTAGTGGCAGATGGTTTACCGATGCGTTCGATCGTTGCCATAACATTTACAAAAAAAGCGGCCCGGGAAATGCGCAACAGAATTCGCGAGGAGATTAGATCCTATCTTGAAGGACTATCTCAGGACAACAAAGATTATGAATTTTGGCGCGAGATTTACCAAAACCTTGATGCAGCACGCATCAGCACAATTCACAGCCTGGCAGCTGATATTATCCGGCAGCATCCGGCTGAACTGAAAGTTGATCCAAAATTCGAGCTGATAGATGAAGGACTGACAGCTCGTTTGAAAGCCCAGGCGGTTGAAATTGCCCTGGCATTGGCTGCCCAGGATGAAGGGGCAGCCCAATTATTTGTCGACATAGGTGACTGGACTCTGAGAAGAATGCTGGCAGAAATGATTGGCAAAAAACTTGATATTCAGGATGCAGTTTTTCCAGCTGATCAGGATCTGTGGTCAATCTGGGAGCCGCTTCTCATACAGCCAATCCAAGATTTTGTGGAACATCCCCTGGTTGAATCGGGTTTAAATGGATTGCTGACTCTGGGCGAAGGGGGGATACTCAATCAAGCTGAAGAAGCAGGTGACTTATTAGTTAACGATTTACGCATAGTGATTGAGCAATGGAAAAAGATCACTACGGCCAGGGCCAATGACGACTGGATTGGGATTTCCCGAAATCTGGGTCTGCTGCGGAAACATTTAAAACAAAAAGGGCGGAAAGACAATTGGGCGCCTGCCAATCCTCGCGAGATCATTAAACAAATCCAGCCTATATACGACGAGCTCATATCTGTTGAAAATTTGGACCTGAGCGTGGATCATAAATTAGCAAAGCAGCTGATACCTGCCCTGATTACTGTTTTTGATTTTGCCGTTGATAACTACAATTCTGCAAAAGAATTACTTCAGGCTTTGGATTATGATGATCTGGAAGAAAAAGCACTGCTCCTGTTGAAAAACTTCCCTGATGCTGCCAGATATTGGCAGAAGCAAGTCCAGGCATTGCTCGTGGATGAGTATCAGGATACCAATAATCGTCAGCGTGAATTGGTAAACTTGCTCAACGGTGGTGAAAATAAACTATTTATTGTTGGAGATGGAAAACAATCTATTTATCGATTCAGGGGTGCTAATGTGGCTGTTTTCCGGCAGGAGCATCGTAGAATTGCAGATGCAGGTGATAGTTTTCAACTTTCCACTTCTTACCGGGCTCATACCAGCTTATTGGAAAATCTGAATCGATTATTAGAACCTGTATTGGGACTTGAAGATGATGTTCCCTATCTAGAACCATTTGTTGGTTTGCTGCCTGGCAGAGAAAGGTCAAGAATGAATATTCAACAACCCTTTGTCGAACTCCACCTGGCAGCCGGGACAAAAGCTGATGGAGCCTTGTTCATCGCGGCCGAAGCCCTTGCTGCCCGGATTTCAAATCTGGTCAGATCTTCTGAAAATATCTCAACAGATCCCAAGGGGTCAATTTCTTTTGGTGATTTTGCAGTATTATGCAGGGCAGCCAGCTCATTTCCCCCATATGAAGCGGCTTTTGAAAAGGCTGGAATACCTTATTTAACGATTGCTGGACAGGGTTTTTATCATCGACCGGAAGTTAGAGATCTGCTGAATTTGCTGCAGGTGTTGACGGATCCATTTGACGATCTTGCGCTGGCGGGTTTTTTGCGATCGCCGACAGGAGGATTGTCGGATGGGGACCTGATCACCCTCAGGGATTTTCAATCTCAGAATGAAATATCAGATTTACTTACAGCAGCAAGAAGGGTGAAATTCGAAGGTAACCCTGAAAAATCATCCCAATTAGAAGATTTACTAAACCTTCTCGATGATCTCTCAATTTTAAAAGGGCGAACATCTGTCGCAGAAATCCTGAGTGAATATTTAAATCGTACAGGATATCTGGCGGCTTATTCTGCATTGGGTCTGGAGCGAAGCATCCAGAATATCAGGAAATTCGTGATAGACGCAGGTAGATCGGGTTTGGTAAGTATTTCTGAATTCCTTGAGTTGATCACTGAATTAAGAAGTGTTTCTGTACGCGAGAGTGAAGCCCAGTCGATATCAGAAGGTTCAGTACAGATAATGACTGTCCATCAAGCTAAAGGTTTGGAATTTCCTGTGGTTGTTCTGGGTGATGCTACCAAGAAAGGACGATCAGGGAAGGGTATTCTTCTTGATAAAGAGTTTGGCCTGGTTTTTCCATACAAAGAAGATCAAATTGAGATAAGAGATGATGGACAACCGCAGATCAATAACTTTTCATCTTTCGCTTATCAACGAGCTGCTGAAAAGGAAAGACTCAAGGACGAAGCAGAATCCGATCGGCTGCTTTATGTGGCTGCTACTCGGGCTGAGGAATTATTAATCGTAAATGGAGCATTGGGGAATATCACAAAAGATCAGACGGTCGGAAAAATAAATGGCTGGCTTGGAAAAATAGCTGATGTTCTGGGTCTCCGAGATCTAAATTTGCCACTCCATATTGATGGGACCGAGACTCACACATTTGAGCTGGATAACCCCGGGTTAGCAGCATCGTTGATGATATATGAAAGAGGAGTAAAGTTTGAGTTTGATCCGAAAATTCCTGTTGAGATAGATCCAGGAGAACCCCCGGGTATTTGGCAGGATACACAGGAAGAGGAAGTACTTCAAGTATTTGAGATCGATAAACACCAGATTAAAAGAGTTGTGCTGTTATCTGACAGAGCATATGCTCCGGCATGGATGGTTGGACAGGTAGTTCATAGAGCTCTGGAGCTTTGGAAATTCCCCTATCAGGGTGAGGTAGAATTTTTAGAGTGGGCGACGGCAGAATTTAAAAAACTTGGCCTTGTAGCTGAGAATGAAATAAAGAATGGTTTCCGCCGTACAACAGAAATTCTGGAGCGTTTTTGCGATCATGATTTATTCCACCGTATGAGTGAAGCAGAAATCCTGAAACATGAAATTCCTTACAGCATTATTGGACAGGACGAAGTACTGCAAACAGGTTCGATTGATGCGATATTCAAAGAAGGAGATCGCTGGATTTTGGTTGAATTCAAGACCGATGAGATCAGGGATCAAAAAAGATTTGATTGGGTTTGGAAGCGGGAAGATTACCAGGAGCAGGTTGCTAAATATCTACAAGCATCTGAACAAATTCTCGGTGAACGGCCAGAACCAATATTATGTTTCTTGAATTACGAAAAACGAGTCCATATGGTTGTTGACCGGTGGTAAAGAGTTTTGAATATTCCGTAAATCCATTCTAACCAAGAGTAAAGAATTTGAATTCCTTTTTGAAACTGGCCTTGCCATGCTTTAAGAATAAATCCCGGATATGATCATCCATGCTCAGATAAGTCACCTGCCAGCCATTTTTTACCAGTCCAATTACACTTTTTACAAGCGATTCCCTTCTCTCCCAATCGGAATGCTGGAAGGCGTCGTCCAGAATTAAGAACAGCGGATCACCGCTGTTCAATCGGGAAGCGATGCCCATCCTTAACGCCAGTTGAATTTGCTCCCTGGCTCCTGTGCTCAAGTCGCTGAGCGGGTGCTGGCTGTACTGGTCGTTGACATAAACCTGATCATCAACCAGGTCAAGAGAGTTGTAAGCCCCTGTAATACTTGCGAGCAGATCAGTTACCTCTTTGGAGTTGATATCCCGCTGGATCTTTTGGTCTTCTTCATTCTCTATACGGTCAAGGATCTGAACCACGCCGATCTCGGCAACTATCCGGGTTGTGAGTTCGCGGTAGACCCCTTTATTTTTTTCAGTGATTGTTCTCAAATGGAACAGTGCTTCTTCCCAGGAAATAGTAATATCATCGCCGGTCTCATGGCAGATCACCTGCTTCAAGGAACTGAGCGTTTGCTGCTTGTCTTCGAGCTCATTTTCCAAAGTGCCCAATTCATCTTGAAGGCCAATCACTCGTTGCGGATTATATTCCTCAACAACCGGCTCTTCCTGGACTTGCTCCTCCGGCACATTTAGTTTTTCCAACTCGATATCTATACTATGGATTAGTGCAGTGAGCTCATCTGACTTTATCTTCAGGTCTTGTAAGTTCTTTTCCCAATCCTTTTCTTGGATTGTCTTCCCTGTCAGTGATTCGAACATTTTCTCCAGATCGGATTTTCTTTGTATCTGTTTTGTTCTTTTTTCTTGAATTTCCTTTTCAAGAGGTTCCACCTGAAAATAGTGTTTCTGAATGGATTTCCTTCTTTCTTGAAGGACTGACAAACCGCGCAAGGTTTTGCCAAATCTGGTTTTGTATTCTTCCTGGATGGATTGTCGCTCTTCTGCTTCAGTGATACTTGATGTCCATTGCTGCAGGCGAAATGTAGAATAGAAGATCATTCCAATGGCTACCAGAGCAAGTGGAAGTCCAATCCAGAGAAAATTAAACACCGGTACAAGGTCATTTATTCCAAGGAGAATTAATCCTATTAGCAGCAGGGGCATTCCAATAAAAGTCAACCAGCGTGCTGGTTTTTTCGTTACTTCAAGACTGCGGCTTTCCCAAATTAATATTGCTGATTCCAGCCAGGGATAATGTTCGCTGGCTTTTAGATGTTTCTTGAGATCCTTTTCCCGCTCTGAAAGACTTACCTCATCTTTGGTGAAATCATGAAGATTTTCACTCAAGTCCCCAATTACTTCATCGGATAGTATGTCTTTTTTATGACTTAGGTTATTGAACTCCTGGCGAAGCTTATACGCGGCATAATGTTTTGCGCTTTCCTGAGCTTTCAAACCATACTGGATCTCAGTGATGTTTATCTCCAGCTGCCGGAGAGGACCTTGGGAGTATTCATTTTCCACTTTATCCAGCAGACCTCTAAGTTTCTGGATTTCGCTAAATAGGTCCTGACGATCCTTAAGGATGCCGCGGTTTGCTCCCTGAATTTCTTGACCAACCAGGACAGCTCCCTGGATGGTTTTTGAGATCGGGTTCCGAATATGATCCAGAAGCACCTCGCTGGTAAGCGCGGTCTTGAGCACCTCGCGGTTTACACCACCAGGTGTACCCGCCAGGTCAAGTTCGCCGCCTTTAACCACTAGCAAACGAGCCATATTAAGCGGCAGCCCAAGTTCGTCATCCTCCCAATAGTCCTCGATCTTTTTCTTGGTAGTAGGGCTGAATGAAGTTGGTTCCTCTGTAAGGCCGCTGACGGTGACGCTTCCTATTCCGGGGATCTTCCGTAAATTCCATTTGGACGCATGGCGGAATATGGAACCCAGCAGGAATTCTACTAGTAAGGTTTTTCCAGTTTCATTCTGTCCGTAGATTAAATTCAATGAGCCGAATTTGAGATCAAGAGAATCCAGCGGCCCCAGATTTTTAACGTTTATTTTATCGAGGCGGATTGGCATCATTTAACTCCATAGATTACCTTTAAAGCTTCTTCAAGGATCTCTGTTTTTCTGGGCGCAGATGAGCTTTCAGTCCATTCCAGATTTTCAATCCAGTCCAGGATTTCGAGGGCAATTTGTTCGCGATCCGGATCAGGTTTGTGAAATAACTTTTTTAGGTCAGGCTCGCCATTTTCAGAAAATTTGAAGGGAGAAAATACCTCTTTAACTATCTTCTTGACTGCTTCACGGTCGGCTGCAAAGCCGGCAATCTCCACCTGGATTTGAGCGCGTTTTTCCCATCCGTTAGGCAGTCCCCAAGATTCGATGCGGTCCTTCATTTGTTTCTCTAGGAAGTCCAATTCATTTTCCCGTGACAGCATGATAAAACGTTCGTTAAAAAAGAGCAGGGGGCTGTCCACAACCTTGGTAGTGATTTCCCCTTGTTTTAAGTCTAAAAGAAGAAAACGTCTTAACCCGGTTTCAGCGACATTGAGCGGGCATGGCGAACCTGGGTAGCGGACATTTTGCCCGTCAAACGGGAGATGTATATGACCCAGGAATACCAAATCCGGTTTGTAAAGCTCCAGATCTAACCGCGTCAAAGGCATATAGACCCCAGGCTCATAGGTATCAGGGGTTTGAATTCCCGGAGACCAATCCCCATGACCAATCAGAATCCACCGTTGACCGGTTATCTCAGCCGCGAACGGGGCTATAACACTCCCCATGGTTTGGCCTTTTTGATAGGGAACAAACAAGATTTTCCAGTTTCTATTTATTGGAAGTAACTTAGGTTCGTTATGGACGATCAAGCCGTCAGCACTAATATTTTTCTGATTCAGGTCTTCATCGTGATTACCAGGGATGATGGCAGTTGTGAGGCCTGGTGGACGATGTTTTTTATATAGAGCTTCGAATTCAGCATAGTTGGGCATGGACTGGTCAAATAGGTCTCCAGCAATAATCAACAGTTGGACTTGAGATTTACCGCACTGATTTAAGATATTGGCCAGTGATTGAAATCGTTCAGGATTCCTGGCCTGGGTTGTGAGATGGAGATCTGCTGTAACAGCGATTTTCAAGATAAAACCTCCTGGAATGTCTTGTTAATCAATTGTATATCATACGGTGGTTTTGTATTGAAAATCCCCCTTTAACTTAGATATTGCTTATCCCATCGATGATGTTTTATTTCAGCTCTGATCGACGATTTACTTATCCTTAGGAGATTTTTTGGCACTGACGGATTCCAGACGAATCCTCCAAATACTGGTCTTTTGTAACTCGTTTTCTGGAAAGGACCAGGTTTCCCCGGAGTAATGTTCCATGATCTTGTTCAGTGCCAATGCCTTTTCTGACGGTTGAGTCAACTGCTCGGCTATGCCTTCTGCAATCACGCTCTTATAATGGACTGTCCAGTCACACGCATTGTTCGGATCCTTGACAATCTCAACATCAGTTTCAAAAGTTAGACATACCCGGGGATTTTCCTTCAATATTGTAATCTTCTTACCAGTTGGGGCTGAGTGAAAATAAATGTTCTGACCATCATAGCCAAATGAGATGGGGACGACATAAGGTTGTTCATTTGTGGTGCATGCCATGTGGCAGATCAATGCCTGGTTAATGATGGTATCAATAAATACACGTTCAGTGATTTCCTTATCTTTTCTTCTCATAATTTTAAAGATGTTCCAATTTCACCTGGATGTTGTGAGCCTTCTTGATAATCTACGTAAGATCAATCCCAGCAGGATAACTACAATAATTACTGCCAGGGTAGGTAAAATGATTGAGATAATTGTGCCCAGTATGGAAGCAATTAATTCCACTGTTGAAACAACGGGGTTTGCGAGTCCAGCAGTGGAGGCGGTGGATATCCCCCTTACTATGACACTGGATCCCTGAATTAATCCTGCAATTCCTCCTCCTGCTATGATCGCCAGGGACCAACGTAAAAATGCAGATACATCACCAACCATTGATGCAGTTGCAATTGTTCCTGCAACTATAGCAGCTGGTGTGGCGATGGTATCAAGCATGTTATCCAGCCAGGGTATGTAGTAAGCTGCGATCTCTATGACCATGGCAATTCCAAAGGCAATAGTTGCTGGCCAGGAACCGATCCATTCAAATCCCGGAGAAAATGACAAAGCTCCAGCCTGGTGAGCGATATTCATTCCCAGTAGAGGGACAAAGATCCTGAAACCACAGGTGGCACTTAGTCCGATCCCGATAAATACCCCAAATAGTTCTTGCATGTAAAATCTCCTGGTACTCAGGCACGAACAAAATATTTAATAGGGCCAAATAAATGGCATTAATGACAAACTAACCAATAAAACTATTATTGTTAATGGTAATCCAACTTTTACATAGTCGGAAAACTTATAGCCTCCTGGCCCCATGACAAGCAGGTTAGCAGGGTGTCCAACGGGACTCAGAAATGCTGCTGAGGCTGAAACGGCGATGGTCATCATCAGGGGGTAAGGAGAAATTCCCAGTTCAGTAGCAGTATTCAGAGCTATTGGAGCCAACAGAACAGCAACCGCCGGATTTGGCATAACTTGAGAACCCAGGGCTGCCAATATAAATAATCCGGCAGATAAAACAAGCGGGCCAGCATTGCCCAATAGGGTGATCATGCTATCGCCAATTAATTTTGCTGCTCCAGTTTGTTCTAGCGCTATACCCATGGGAAGCATACCCGCGATCAAGAAAACAGCTTTCCATTCTATCAGCTGGTAAGCTTCGTCCATTCCTAGGCAACCAGTGAGGACCATCAGGGCAACACCAGCCACAGCGGCAATGGAAATTGGTAATAAATTGAGAATGACCGGTATTAGTACCAGTGCCATAATGATTAAAGCATGGGGTGCTTTATTTAACCTTGGCGCAGGCAGTGCCTCCTCGCTGAGAACAAGAAAATCTGGCTCGGTTCCGAACATACGTAAACGTCGGCGGGGGCCAAAAAGTAACAGAGCATCGCCCAATCTGAGTTTAATATCCCTTAGATGGGATCTGTAAGCTCGACCCTCTCTCCAGATTGCCAGGATTGTTAAACCATATTTGGCTCTGAAATCAAGTTCCCGTACAGCTTTTCCGGGCAAAGATGAATGAGGGGAAAGGACCGCCTCGATTATTCCCGTTTCATCCGTTTCTAATTCGGCCAGATCGGGTTGAGTATCAGTTTCAATAATCAGATTCTGTAATCCTTCAATTGTTCTGAGGTCATTGATATTCCCCTTTAGTATCAACGTGTCACCGGCCTGGATTATTTCCTCAGGAGGGGGCATCAGCTCAGTATGGTCACGGCGGATAATACCCTGTATGCTGAGACCAAATGCATCCCCTAAGCGGCTGGAGATCAATGATTTTCCTGCCAAATTTGATGCGGCAGGAACTCTTGCCATTAATATATGGTCTTCCAGGTGAAAATCCCTGGATATTCCAACCTTCGAAAGCAGGAGATCTTCATCGTCCTCGATCAATTCTAGATTCTTTTGAAGGCCCTTGACTAATAACGTATCACCCTCTTGAAGAGGCATGGTTTCAAGATCATCATAATAAGTAGTCGTCTTGCGCTGGATCGCTAGAACAATCAAGTTATATGTATAGCGAAATGCCGATTGTGGTAATGTCAATCCTGCCAGCGATGACCCAAGAGGTATATATAATTCTGCAAGCTTAATATCTTTGGAGACTATTTTTTCTAAAGGTAAATTTTCTTGATCAAGCAATAGGTAATCTTTACCATGAAATTCAAACAAGCGGTCCAATTTTCCTTCGACCAACAGTCGGTCACCTGCCTGAAGGACAAAATCAGGCTGAGGGGCCATCAGGGGATTATTATCACGGAAAACGGTAATTACGTTCAATTCCAGGGCAGCTCCCAGCCGGCTTTCCAGGAGAGATTTTCCAGCAAGCGATGAATTAGAAGGAAGGCAAATAAAAGCCATTCGTTCCTGGAAATCGTACACGTCAGTGACATCAGGAGTCCGGCTTAATTCCCTGGCGAGATCTATTTTTGGAAGTAAATGCCGTCCAATCAGGGCCATGTAGATAGTTCCGCTGAAAAGAATGGCCAAACCGATGGGAGTAAAATCAAACATTTGGAAAGGTTTTAAACCCGCCTCCCGCAAAGCTTCGCTAATCAGAATATTGGGTGGAGTGCCAATCAGAGTATTCAGTCCTCCCAACAGGCAGGCAAAAGCCAGCGGCATTAAAAATCGGGATGGAGGACGATCGGTACGACGGGCAATATCTATCACAACTGGCAAGAACAGCGACGCCACGCCAATGCTGTTCATGAACCCGGACAGGATTCCACTGGTTAACATGATAATGATCAACAGTTTAACTTCGTTATCCCCTGCTAGCCTTAGAACAAATTTTCCGAGTTTGCTGGCAATGCCTGTTCGAGCTAATCCACCACTGAGAATCAGTACTGCCCAGACGGTGATAACCGCAGGGTTGCTGAATCCTGAAAGAGCCTGGGCGGGAGTTACCAGATTACTGATAGCGAGACTTCCTAATACCAGTAATCCAACCAGGTCCATCCGAATGCGATTGCTGATAAACATCACGATCGACACAATTAGAATGATCAGAACAAGAATTACCTCAGGCGTCATGTTTCAGTTCCTGGCTTTTGTGAAAGGATAAATCATCGCCGCGCTATTCTTGATGGGTATGTATCAAATGATATTGAAACCAATTATAGCTTATCGGGATATAGAAATTTCAGTTAAGGAAAGAAAAAATTTACGGCAGTCAGCATCTTGTTTAAGTAGATATTTAATAATGATTGACTATTATAGATACTCTGTTCTTTATCAGGCTTGAACGAACTGCTTACAGAACGTACTTTAGACCGGGGATGCGTCTTATTATGAATGCGGCCAGGTAACACAAAGACAAAACTGGCAGTATCGAAAAACTGATTTTCAGTAAGGGATGTAAAGAAACTTGATGGATCAACGCGGTATATGTAACTAAGATAAGAGGATGGATAATAAAGGCTGCGTAGGAACTTCTAGCAAGTTCCTGTGAAAGCCGAGTAGTGAAATTAGCGTACTTTTGGAAATAGAATAGCCCGGTGATGATGATGCTTACGCAGAATAACTGCTCCCAGAGTGAATAAGTAAATGACTGCCAATGGAAGCCCCCCAGGGCTGGTCCTAAATCTCCCTCAAGACCGCCGCTGAGAACGAAAATGATTGGCATTGATAACAACAAACCTAGGATGAGGTAAAGCCAGGATCGCGAGAATATCAGTTCCAGATGATCGAACCACTTCCCATGGAAAGCGACAATGCCCATGAAGAATAAAAAAATATATTGAAGGACATGGGGAGTCTGCAGGTTGAGAGGTTGAAAAACATATCCTACTGGATAATTTATTCTGATTAAGAAGGTAAATATCCCGGTAAACAAGGCGAATAACAGGATTTTCAAGGGGGAGGGGATTGCCTGAAGTTTTGAACTGAATTTCGGATCCATTGACCAGGGAAGGAAAAGTATGGAAAGGATCAGTAATAACAATACAAACCACATTGGGCCTAATTCATAACCAAATTCCAGCTGCTGATAAATCATAATGAAACTTGAAAGATTAACCGGGTGATCAAACATGATCCTCTTAAAAATGACTCTCAGGAGAGGTGAGACCATGTAAACAAACAATAGGATGGGTAAGCCGAGGCGGAATATACGTCCCCAAAAAAACCGGGTAGGTGTTTTTGATGTGAGGGATTTCGCAGAAAAGTAACCGCTTATGAAAAAGAAGAAACCCATAAAGTATGCTTGGTTGACAGCTGTGATAAGAACAAGAGAAGTTAAGCTGAAAATATCAAGTTGGGAATATTCAAATTCTCTGTAATACCATCCACCCGGTGCCCCATATGTAATCATCAGATGATGAAGGATCACGATAATCGTTAAGTAAATTCGCAGATTGTCGACGTACTCGATCCGTGGTTTGGCACTCATAAGAATGATTAACTCTGAAATAAATCCTGAAGGTCTGAAAGCCTATCGATAAGTGTCCCTCCGGCTGTTGCCAACCTATTGCGGTTTTGGTGGCCGTTAGGTATCAATATAAATTTCACGCCAATTTCGTTAGCTATATCAGCATCATGGATGGTGTCGCCGATCAGCAAGACTTCACCTGAATTGTGGCCGGCAGTCTTCATGTAGGACCTGGCCAAGGAAACCTTCCCGGCTGCGTGATGATTATCCAAGCCATTGATGGCGTTAAAGTATTTCTTAATATCGTAATCAACGACAGCTTGGTTGAGATAACTGCTCTTGCTTGCCGAGAGAATGGATTGAGTACGGCCTGAATTGTGAATGATTTCCAATGTTTCCCTGGCATCATCCATTAGCTGGCAGTCTGGGCGGCCTGTTTCATAAGCTGTTATAAATTCCGTGCTGACAATTTCAAAAGGTTCCACCTCAAAATCAAAACCGATTTTCAAATAGTAATCCTGAACTGGAAAATTAAAGATATCCAGGTACTGAGCCCGCGAGACAGGTTTGAGTCCTCTCTTTTGCAGCATTGGATTGATGATAGATATACATAAATCGAGATCGTCAAGCAGTGTTCCGTTCCAATCCCAAATAACATGCTTAAAATCCAACATTTTTATTTCTGACATGTTTGTTTGCTGCCCTTTAGGAGAAGTTTTGATTAACCGTTTTTTATTCTAGTAGTGAAGATAGCTGTAAATGCAGTCTGGTAGTAACGGATTTCCAGGATTTAAGTAGAACCCGGCGAGCTTGAGGAAGGTTGCAAAGGCAGTGCATAGCTTCCCCGACTGGAGATTTTTGGAGGCGTGGCTATCTCCCTGGCAGATTATTAGCGCGCCAGGTGAATACGCAAATTCTAACATTAATATTTGCGTATTATTGTGGATCCAAGCCAAAGAAATTAGAAATCTAAAGTAAAAATTTGTCTACCAACCTCCTGTGCCTCCTTGGGCACCAGGACATAAACCTATTAGTTTCGAAGAATAATGGAATAGTGCTAAAGTGAGGCAAAGTAAACTAATATAAACATTTCTCAAAGATTGATCTTTTTCGTATTTAGATAGCTTATTCATTATTACCTCCTGAAATAAATATGATTAAGATAACTCTTGTAATAGTGATAAGAGACTCCTAAGCACAATCATGAATATCACTCCATATTTATCACTTCACAGTATTAGTATTAGCATAGGTTTGATAAATATCGTTTGTTTTCTTTGATGGTTCAATCCCTAAAAAGTGTGACAAATTGCTTATACATGAATTATATGATCTTGCCAATCCTGTATAGTCTTCTATTTTATGATAAGTATGAAAACAGAGTTGGTAGGCTTGCTCTTGGCACGGTTCTATAAATAATAATTTATTGCAAAACTTTAAACTTTCATCGAAATTTCCCAGAGCAATTAATATCTCTGCTACCTCCAAAGAATATTTTTCATACAGTAGGAACAGATTTCTACGGAGAGATTCGGTCCAAACGCCATCCAGGTCTGATGCAAATGGATGCCGATAGAGTTTTATCGCCTGCTGCAGATATTTCAGGCGGGTCTCTGGGTGTGTTTCCTGTTGGGCGTCTTCCAAATAGCTTAAAAAATCCTCCACATCGTATCTGTAATCCAGATCTGAGTTAAAGGCATAACTACGGCTGGCTGAATCGTATAGGATCCAATCTTTTCCTACTGACCTGCGCAGCCGGTAGATGGCGTTCTTGAATTGTCTGGTAAGCTGGCTGGGTGAACTGTCCGGCCAGAAAACCAGCCCGACTTCCTCTTTACTGACTCCCTCAGTTCGGGTTAATAAATAATAGAATAATTCCCGAACAGTTTTTTGTTGCACCCATTCTGAAACGCTGAGTCTATCACCTTGCACCAGAGTTGAGTTTTTCCAAACGCCTGGATTCTCAGGGAGGGTTTTGATTGAATCTGAATTGTTTGTGCTGGAAATAATTTTCGCTGCAACTGGGGGAGACGATGCCGAAATTCGGCGAGCTCAGTTCGCAGGTGGATCAATTCAGGATCGGCAGTATTATTAAGGATTTTGGCAAAATCGTCATAATGCCTTGATAACATCGGCAGCAGGGGTTGATTGCTGCCAACTTCTTGGATCGTGGCTGAAGCAGATCGAAGGTACTGCAAAGCGACAGCTGATTTTCCAGCACAGATTTCCAGCAATGACTGTCCAGCCTGGACATTGGCCAATTCCAGGGGCTTGTTTATTTTTTTGAATATATTTAACGCTTTCCGGAAAGTTGTCCTGGCCAAAAAATAACTACCTGCATTTGTTTGCTGTAACCCCTTTTCCAGGTTCCACAAACCAATATTGGCTTTGGTTTTATTTTTTCGAATATTGGTCTGCGTAAAAAACAGATTTCTTTTTGCATGAGGCAAGTTATCAAGTAAACGATATGTTGTTGTAATACGCAATGAAAGATATATTTGGAGAAATACGTCATTGCATTTTTCTGAAAAGAACTTTGATTTTTTGTATTTTTCTAGAGCTTTACGAAAATCTTCTACATTAAAAGCTAAATCTCCATAAGATGCAATTATTAATCCCTGCATTCTCGTATTAGCAATTTCCGTTGAATAACTAAGGGCTTGCTTCAGAAATGTGTTCGCATTGATGTAGTCCCCAGTCAATATTGCAAGATATCCAATATTATTTAATAAATTTGATAATTGATGAATGTTCCCAAGGCTAGTCCAAATGTCTAAAGCATTTTGATAATGGATTCTTGCTTCATGGATAATTCCTTGCTTGATATATAAACTTCCTAAATCCATATGCACAAGAGCAATATTCTTGTTGTTATTTAAGGATTCGTAAGAATTCAGGGAAGATTTTAAAAACTTTATCGACTCATCTAAATTTCCTATTCTATAATTCGCTAATCCAATTCCTCTTAATGATTCAGAAAATTGAATAGTTGAGCTATCGCTATTGACTGTTATTTGGTACGCCCTTTTAGCGTTATCTAATGATTGTTCATGATTGCTGAGAATTCTATTTGCAGAAGCTTTCCAATTTAAGGCTTGAGCCAGATCCAGGGGTGCTAGTCTTGCTCGTGGGTTATTTGTTGCTTTCGCAAGATGAACTAATCCATCCTTGGGATATCCTAACTCTGTTCTAATAAATCCCAATAGAGCTTCCATTTTTGGAAATTCGTCATATATTTCCCCTGGCAGATAACCTAGCCAGGTGGATAATAATTGGATCCGGCCGCTGTGAAATAAGTCAGAACTGGCCTTATCAATTACCTGGGCCAGGGCATTGGCATCGCCAAGTCGCTGGGCAGTCTCAAAAGCTTTCTCCCACTCCGATAATTGCGTGTAGATATCTACCAGACGAGTAAGCAATACTTTTTCTTGTTCCGGTTGGGATTTCTTTAAGTACTCACGCAGATAATCCAAAAACAAATTGTGGTAGCGGATCCAGAGTTCTTTATCATTGACTTGTTGAATAAATAGGTTCTGTTGAATGAGGTGATGAATGATCCGATTCCATTCTTTTTCTTCCGGCCAACCAAGAACTTCAGAACATAATTGTTGACTGTATTCATCAAATATCGAACTCTGAAGTAAAAATTCCTTTATTTCAGTGGTCTGCTTCTGGAAAACCTGTTCGGCTAAATAATTGAAAATATCTGCCCCGGTTACCAGGGCGGCTTTTATTTGATCCGGAAAATGGTTTTTGATATGTTTTCCCGAAAGCATCAAACCAGTTATCCAGCCCTCGGTATCAGCTGCTATATGTTTGGCTTGCTCAGGAGTGAGCACTTGTTTATATACATCTGAAAATAGTGTTTTGATTTCTTTCTCATTGAAGGCTAGATCATCATAGCCAATTCCTTTGATCTTCCTTCTTCCTGTCAATAATGGTATGTCTGGGAAATCAAAAAGATTACGAGATGTCATCACCAGATGAATGTTGTCATCTGCCATTTGCCCTAATTTACTGATAAAGGAACTGATCTGGGGGTTTTCTGCTACCAGGTGAAAATCATCCAGGATAATAACTATATGTTCTGATATCTTTTCATATAGCTCGTTAACAAGGGTGTTGATCAGTTGATCAGAGGGGTCCAATGGATTGGGCAGGTCTTTAACAAGGCGTGCGCTGGTTTCTCCAAATACAGGAAAACGAATTTGGACACACCCTATTAGATGATCCAGGAATCTTTGGGGATCTTGATCCAGTTTATCAAGTGAGTACCAACACACTGGATATTCTGTCTGTTGAACAAGGTCGATCAATAGAGAAGTTTTTCCATAGCCGGCTGGAGCGGAGATTAAAGTGAAGGGATAATCAAGAATATCAT
>PVMK01133350.1_pt1 | contig 38630 bp, 35 predicted proteins | sample 1853481 | NCBI WGS metagenome assembly PVMK01 (sample SAMN08533507, study PRJNA380276) | Marine sediment metagenome, whole genome shotgun sequencing project.
GCAAAGGAGATATTTGAGCAATGGGCAATATTGGCGGAAAGTAATGTGGACAACATTATGAGAAGATTTAGAAATGCAAATGAAAACAAGGACGAAAAATGAGATTTGAAAGGTTTAAAAATCTGTGGTTGAATGGAAACATTTTGTCTTTTGATCATATTTCGTGAGCAGCTTGGCTATTGTCGGGAAATTGAGCGATATTAAATAAAAACACTAATCCAATTTATTTATGTTCAACTGAGATTATACTTGTAAATACGAAGAAAGCATCATTTTTGTCGTATTTTTCTGGTCGAGATTTCTAATACTTTGGTATTAGATTTTATAATGAGGGGTTTTGAAATTTTGAGGAATAAGATTGTCGACCACAACATCTTCAACCTCCGGCAATCTGTTTTTATTAGCCATTTCGTCGTTGTTTGCCGGATCGATGTTCAGGGATATGAATGTCATATGAGAATATACGCTGATCAACACCTGCGCGCCTGCCTTCCTTATCTTTGATAGATAACTCCAAATCTTCACCAAATACCTCGTTCTTATCTGAAATTTTCAACCCCAAAGCCAAAATGATTTTTCGTTTTGTTTTAATTCTACAAAGCATGCCGCTTTCAATTCGTCTAATAGTAATGGGCGAGATATTGGCTTTTCTGGAAAGCTCGGCCTTGCTCATCATAAGAGATTCTCTAATTTTCTTTAAGGAATTTTTGCTCATTTTCTGAACCCTGGGACCAGTTTGATTTTAGATTAGATGATGGGTATAGGCTCCGGCGGCCTTTGCAGGTTTTTTCACAAACTTTTTCGTGGTTTTCGGTGATATAAATATGATTGGTTTTTCTTCCACATCTGTCACAAGTCATAAGAATCAGCTCCGCAATAAAAACCCGCCATCCTAATTGTCGATGATGGAAAGCTCGACGAGAGAATGCCCTTTAAACCGATCATAGCAATTTTTCGAGGTAATCTTGGTTTTTAAAAGCTTGGTAGAACCTGAAAATTCTTTTGGATTGTATTCCATGTCCAATATATCACCTTCATTCAGTTGTCTGAACACGGTGGAATCTTGTTTTACCAGAATGCATAGACCGTTACTGGAAATATCTCGCAATTTGAACAGATAAGCCGGATCCATCTTACTTAAGGAGAACTGTACGCTGTAATACTGGTCCAAAATGGTTCTTGATCCATCTTTATTACCGGCTAAGTTCTTCGTAGCAGTCATTTCTTCCATAGTTTCAAGCATTGCTACCGACTTAAACATCTTCCATATCCGGCAATTCGTTCTTTTGAAACGCATCAAATACGCCGGCTATAAATACGCACAGACAAAAAATGAATGCTATTGATGCGATGACAAACAATATTTTAAAGAATACTTCCATGATCAGTAATCCTCTAAATATGATAGCTCGCACACTTAAATCTTTTTAGATAGAATAATTACTGTATAAATACTAAATTTGTGTTTTTCTTTGTATATGCAAATATCATGCAAAATCATTGAGTTGTAATCGATGGATAAGAATGTTAAGTTTTATCAAATGGTTGCATTTGTCGCAGAGAGGGTTCAGCTATGCTAATTGATTGATAATTATTTGAAATTATGAGGCAAACTACCTAAATTTTATGAAATATTTACATACTTAAACTGTTGGTCAGAGTTTTGAAATTGATACAAGTTAAACATTAACACTTGTCCAAAATAAGTATAAAGTTTGATGTGGGTATGATTGAATGAAATCGAAAAGGTGATCAGCAGAATTGATGATCTATATGGTGAAATTTTTCCTAAGTACTATGCTTTGAATGATGATCCGTGAAATCAATCGCAGTCAGACATATCTCAGGATTTTGAGGTGGGCGATATTTTCATATTCTGGATGGTTATCTGAATATTCATCAGGGTGAAAACGCTGACCGCTTCACCCTGCCTTATTGCCGTTAGGCATACAGCTTATCAATCCATTTCATAGCTTCCACATCGCTGATATTACCCAAATATCTTTCTGTTGTCGCAAGATTCGCATGTCGTAATATGACCTTCGAGGCGATCTCTATGGGCATGCCGGAGCGACTTGCATCGGTGGATGCGGCTCCTCAGATCATGGGGTCTGAGATGAATGCCCACCACACTAGCTGCCTTGGCCACCATTTCAATTACTGCCTCATAACAAATAGGGAAAATCCGCTGATGGGGTTGAATGCTTTTTTCCCTAATGTAGTCTTTAAGCCTGTCCGCAACCCTCTGGGGAATGAAGATGAATTCCTGCTCCCTTCGACTCTTGGGTTCTCTAAGGGTTAATCTCCGATTATTGATATCTGAGCCATTACTGTGAAAACTCTTTAAGAGATGTCAGTGATGCCGATTGTCTTTTGTTTATTATCTTGTCTGCAATTTTTTTCAGATCGATTGATGGTTGTGTATAAGGATATTGATTGACATAAAGTTTTCTGGAAAGAACTGAATCATAAACTCGCCAATCATAGCTGACATTCCCAAGGAACTGAAATTGTGAATAGAAATGCCTATTACATATGGTTTCAAATTGATCACCAAGTCTGGAATCTAAATTTTGGCGAAACTGATTAAAAATAAACTTGATTTTAAATTCACTTATTTTTTTCTTAGAATCCTTTCTTTATCAGGATAATATTTTAAAATAAATTCTATGATATTAGGTGGCTTAAATGCCGGATTATTTGAATTAATAGAAGTGCTCGTGATCGCCGATTCAAAAGCGTGCCTTTTTAAAACCTGTTTCAATTTTCTAAAATAGACGGTCTTAAAAAAGCGAAAGGAATTTTCGATTGCTGTGGGTTCAGGAGTACATACTAAAATTCCTTCGTTGGAAGTTAAGAAAAGATCAAGGGTGTTAAAATTTGTCCCTGGCCCCAGGTCCAGTAAAACATAATCGAAAGGAAGCTTTCTTATGGCGTTTATTATTTTTAGCTTTTGAACGTAAAACAGATTCGCAATTTCCATGGAACAATGTAACGAGTTAATAAAAAAAAGATTCGGGATATTTGTTGGAAAAGCCACACTTTCAAGTTTTTTTACTGTTTTATCCAAAAAGCTATCTAATCCGTTTTGAGGGTTTTTTATCCCCAACAGGGTATGGAGGTTTGAGGCTCCCAGGTCCAAATCAATCAGCACAACCTTTTTACCCCGATTCGCAAATAGTGCTCCAAGGCTGGCAGTGATAAAAGTTTTTCCAACTCCCCCTTTTACGCCGCCTATTGGATATATTTTCGGCATTAGGAATTATTCTCCTTTACTTCTTTAGAGTCACAATAAATGTTATATTTAATGCGGTTTCAAGGAACCGGTTAACTATCCTTAAGGCATGGCAATCCGTTTTAAAAAATACAAAATTTCACCGTATTGAACTACAGATATTTAGTAGCCCACAATAAAGCTTGAAACCGGTTGTTAACATTTATCTTTTTATAAATGTTATATATATGGGTTTTGACAGTGTGGACACTGATGCAAAGATCATCAGCCATAGCTTTATTACTTTTTCCTGAAGCAATTAAGGGCAGTATTTCTCTTTCTCTAATCGTTAAATTGCATGAAGCGACATGATTTAATGATTTCATCGAAGATCTTGGCTCCAAAATGCATTTTGTCAATGTTTTTCTTGAGTACCATAAATCTCCGTTCAAAATAGCAGAAATACCTTTGTTGATAACATCCGGTGGATCATCTTTATAAAAAAGGCCTTGAATGGTATTATTAATGGCGGATTTTTCAATTTTCACTTTAGGGTCAACATTATAAAGAGCAACGAAAGATTGAGATGGGATTGAACTTTTCCAAGATTCTATCTCAGCCCAAAGATTCTCCCTATCGATGTCATTGCTGTCTACAAGGAGAAATTGAGGTGGTGTCGATCCATTTTCGGGGAGGGGAGATGCCGGCTCCAGCTTTTGAGTACATGTGCCCTCTAAAGGTATTTTCTCTTTTATAAACGAAAGTAAAAGGTTATTCTGCAGCTTATTCTTGCCGACAATGTGAATATTAGCCAAGGGATTTGAATGTGGGATCTTTTTCTTTTTCGGTTTCTTTGAATCCATAGGTTCTTATTCTAATTCATATAGACTGCATTGATGAAATATTCCGGGCACCCCTTTGCCATAACTTCCCTTAATGAGCCACCACATGTTTTTTACATAGACGTTGATGTTGGGTGACAATTAATTGGGTTAATAAGTAGTTATTCCAAACCAGCTATCAACAATAGATGCAATTGTTCCTAAATTGATGCAATTTTATGTCTATTGCAGTGCTTTATTATTTTTATCTTCTTGTTTTTCTTCTATCGTTCCCGCTTCTCCTTTCCTTGCCAGACCTGCGTTCAGGTATGTATTGAGTATAAACAATCTCCCGCCTTTCAGACCCTAAACGCCTACCTCCATTGTCTTGCAATAATTTAGTGGACATGGGCAACAACCTCTTTGAAGGTATCTTCCGACTTAATAATTCAAGACCGACAATCCCGACACCTACAATAAGCATGCAATAATCATACAAATATAACCAGTTCTTAACTTATAGAAATTTCAAGTAGTTACCATAAAAATAATAACAACAATGCCTATTACTATGTAATAAACTTCATAAAAATTATTACATCTTTTTCATTTTGTGTAATTTAGGTAATAGTTTGTGGAAGAGAAAATTGCAGGTTAGTCTATAAGGTTTGATTTAGCGTCAGGATTGAACACTCGAAGTTGTAATTTTTTACCATAAGCACAACCCAAAATTAAATTGTACTCCAAATAAGTATGGAATAAGAAGCGTGTTCCCTCAATCTCCCAACAGCTTTGTTACAATTGCATTGGTGCTTTATTATTTTTATCTTCTTGTTTTTCTTCTATCGTTCCCGCTTCTCCTTTCCTTGCCAGACCTGCGTTCAGGTATGTATTGAGTATAAACAATCTCCCGCCTTTCAGACCCTAAACGCCTACCTCCATTGTCTTGCAATAATTTAGTGGACATGGGCAACAACCTCTTTGAAGGTATCTTCCGACTTAATAATTCAAGACCGACAATCCCGACACCTACAATAAGCATGCAATAATCATACAAATATAACCAGTTATTAACTTATAGAAATTTCAAGTAGTTACCATGAAAATAATAACAACAATACCTATTACTATGTAATAAACTTCATAAAAATTATTACATCTTTTTCATTTTGTGTAATTTAGGTAATAGTTTGTGGAAGAGAAAATTGCAGGTTAGTCTATAAGGTTTGATTTAGCGTCAGGATTGAACACTCGAAGTTGTAATTTTTTACCATAAGCACAACCCAAAATTAAATTGTACTCCAAATAAGTATGGAATAAGAAGCGTGTTCCCTCAATCTCCCAACAGCTTTGTTACAATTGCATTGATGTTGGTAAAAGCATGGCTTGACTGGTCCAGCTTTAACAAAGAGACCATATCGGAAACCATTGAAAAAATCTGCCTATCATGAGACACGGTGCCCAAATTTGTAGATTGAATCATTAAATACTTTTCAGCAACAATCTGAACAATACGTCCTGCATTTTTTTCTTTGTTATCCTTGACCATATTGGTAATCACTGCCGGCCGTATTTCTCCGATCTCTTTTTCAATAGGCTCTGCTACATCTTTTCCGCCCGACTCCTGAATGAACTGTAAAAGCTCTCTGATTGTTTGGACTTTAAGCTCATTTTTGGGATCCATGGCAATTTTTACAAGGGTTTGAAGGGATGGATTTTTACTGGAAAGCCGGCTCAACCTACGGTAAACTGCATTACGAACAAAGATATAGGCATTCTGAATGGATGTGGGCTCCGGAGTAAGGACTATAATTTTTTCATGAGCCGCAAGAAAGAAATCCAGAACATTAAAAGAAGTCCCAGCCCCAAGATCAATCACCACATAGTCGGCATCCAATCTGGAAAAGTGATTGATGAGTTTTACCTTTTGGCTAAAATGGGGATTCGCCAAGGATAGAACTTCACTGGAGCCACTGATGAGGCAAAGGTTTTTCGCCTCAGTATCGATACAAATTTCTTCTAATGACCCAAATTTTCTGTTAATAAAATCAATTAGAGTTCGAGGCGGACTTTTGATCCCTAAAAGGGTATGGAGATTGGCACCACCCAAATCGACATCTATAAGTACAGTCCGTTTTCCCATTCCGGGCCAGCCAAAAGGCCAGAATCGTACTTACGACACTCTTTCCAACCCCACCCTTTCCTCCGCCTACAGCCCATATTATTGGGGCTGATTCCATTTCAGTGCCCTGCCATTCTCTCATTTGATCACCTTGTCATTTGAAAAAATAAGAGCTATTTTTCCATGAGCGAGTCCCATAAGCTCCAGATCAAATTTTGTTCATTTTCTGAACCATAATGGTAGCTCAACAACAACCTGCGATCCGTATCGGTCATTTCTTTGAATTGGACGCCCACTACTGCAGTTGTTTTTCCTTGGGAGAGAAATCGATTTGCTCCAGGCAGTCCTGCCCAAAATAGAGAGACTCACAAATGCTGTAGGTAAATATATCCGAATTTTAACATTTTTACCAGCCAAGGTGTCCAAATGACCGGACTCGAAATCCTCACTCAAAACAACACGTGCCCCATCTAATGATATATCTTCTGTAAATCCATCTACATCTAAAGGAGCTTTGCCTGGTTCATCTGGAAAAATTTTAAGATTCACCTGTGTCGGGAGTTGATGCCGGACTCTTTTGCGAACTGTTCTTAATAATCCTTTTTTATCAGATCCCGAACGGCTCTCGTACAGCCCCTCGACAAGAGGCTTAACATTAGGATATTTTCTGCAAATCGTCATCAGGCTTGATTTAGATATTTTTGCAAATTCAATGCGAGTGATTGTTTCGATCGCTGATCTGGAAACGTTTTCCTCCTCAAATGGATATATTTCACCAAAAAAATCGTTTTCCACCAAATTTTTTGTTGTTTCTTTTTGGACCCTTCCGCCTTTTTCTATACGATGGTAGATAGTTTCTTCCAAAGCACCGGACACAACAAAATAGAGGTTATTTTCTTCATCACCGAATTTTTTCATTATGCTGCCCGGAGGAAAATGCCGGGGCATCAACTCCTTCATAAATGCTATGATTTCAGGATGCGTCATCTTTATGAAAAAACGCGGAATCCCCGTTTCTTTGGATTTGGATTTATGAAGGGCTGAATAGAAGGCCTCTCCTTCCTGATAGGAGGGCTTAAAAATCCGCCATTCATGGATTTTGGAAACGATAGACTGCAACGTCATATCTGCTTCGATAAAAAGTTCAGCGGATGTCCTGTATGTATCGGCGGCAACATAAAACGATTTTTCTCGTTTCAAAAGGTCGGCAAAAGCTCTATGAAGCCACGGATCCTTTGGAAAAGCTTTGAGCAGGTTCTCAAACTCTGCGACTGAATCGATCTTAACAGAGCCATCAACAATGCGATTGACGATGCTGTTCTGTTTGTCGATCCGGTCGTTCATTATTCACCTCCCAATTAAGGGTTTCTTTGACCTTTTATGATTTTTACGATGTCGTCTATGCGCCGATTAAGTATCTCGTCTTTTTTAAAATAGAGATGTATTATTTCATAAAATGATTTCATTTTCTCATCTAATTTCAGCAACATGTCACCAAGCTGGACAAGGTTTTCACTAATGGATCCAATCTGTTTCTGAACATCTTCGATACTTGAAATAGACGGCCCTGCAGATTGATCCTCTCTGAATGTCTTTATCATTTCCTCAAGGTCGTCTTTTTCTTCGTCTGAAAGGCCGATAGCGATTTCTGTTGGGGTGTCTTCACTCATATTATCTCCAGCGGTCAAGATTGATGAAGTTTTTCCAATTCTTTTTTAATCAAAGCATCTAAAGTGGCAATACTTTCATCAGTTGTCTCCAGAGACCCTAAAGCCTCACTAAGACGCTCTGAATCAATCGTGGGTCTTCTCCTCAATAGATTTAAACTTAGCAATGCAAGAATAGTGAGTGTGAGAACATTTAATAGGGCCAATAAGTATATCTGAACATTGTACTTCCCGTCTATTGAGGATTTCTTCGTCCGAATCATCTGATCTGTGCCCGTAGGCTCGGTCAATACAACTTTATCGGGCTCAGCATGTAACGGTTTCTCCGTATCAGGCTCAGCATGCAAAGGTTCCTCTGTATCGGGCTTAGCATGCAGTGATTCCTCTGTATTGGGTGCAGTATCTAAAGGTCCTGCTTGTAATGAATCTACCAACTCACTTGTTTTTGGTAGTGAAGACATCCTGTATGCGTCAATGATAAAGCGGTCGGGATTTGAAAGAGAAAAGGTTTTTAGCTTAAAATCGGGAAAGGATAGTGTGATGTTGGCTGTCAAACGAGATTTTTCCTGAATCAGTTCAACGGATTGAATCCCTTTAGTTGTTTTGTTCAATATCTGGCGGGGTAAGGCTGTAGTCATGTCGAAAAAAATTACATTAAAAATTCCTCTGCCTATTATGGTAGGCTCCGTTGATCGAACCATGCCTTCAAATTCAAAAACAACTCTTGTAAAAGATCCATGTTCCCCAGCCCTAATATATTTTAAGTCAGCAGCCTGAGCCCATCCCAATGGGAGCCACCAAAAAATCACAGCAAGAATCAGGATTAAGGCCAATTTCATAGTATATTGTTGAATTATAATGGAGTTGAATAAATAGAGTTTTCTTCTATACAATAAGTTAAGATTTGTATTCTCTGTTTCCATTTGGTTTTCCGATTGTACCAATATATTTCAACCGCGCATGGGTTGTCCGAAGTGATGCATAGAGCTGAGAAGGTAAAATTTATATATGATAGCGGTTATTGTTTATGTCAAGTTTTCTAATTTTCTAAAAGTACAGGCAGCGTCCTTTAGGAGATATGCATGCCCATTTTGAGGGGTTTTACCATGGAATAACCTCCATAATGAAGGTTAATTAGTCTGCAGGAAATCTATTTTTGGATAGGTTATGTAAAAATTCAATTAATTGCAAGAATGAATTATATTGTTTAAAATATAGGTTGTCATGTAATGAGTAAACTCATGTTTTTCAATTCCTGAATTACAGATAGCCTACCAGTATCGACACCATTCAAAAAAAAATGACATACAGATCTCATATATTTCTGGTGTCAGGTCAAGTAGACCCTATTTTTGAAAATTATCAAATCACCTTCGTTCAACGACATTTAAGTTCAGTTCCATAAACCGCGTAGTAGGGTCTGGATTAAAACAGTAGGCCTCAATTTCCTTAAACCCCAGGCTATTATAGAGGCTTATAGCTGCGCTCATACGCCCCAAGGTATCTACCGCATCTTTTCATAACCAAGTTTTTGTGCTGCGTCGATGAGTTCAGTGCATAATATGCGTCGGACCGCACTGGGCTCCTGCCTTGGGTAAAGACGCGCAGGCGTTGTTCAGGACATGGGATTAGGATTATCAATTAGCAGCTTTATCACGTGTCCCTTTTTTGTTGACCATTACATAAAAGGAGTTTAAAATTATACTAGCATGACCAATTCCGCTCAAAATTTTTTGCCCAAATTTCGCCCAAATTTTTGCAAAGAAGGTTAATAATGAGTAAAATTGGTGAAATCAGTGGAAGTGGTGATTGTTTATAATAGTTTGAATTAATTCGGTTTTATTTAATTATTTTTACCTATTTTTAATTATTGATTTTGGCCTTAATTCACTCTTAATCAGTAGGCTGTAGGTTCGATTCCTACACGGCCCACCAATAAAAACAGATGCTTAGTCCACTTGGGCAACCTATCATTTTGTCAATTTTACCCTTTGTGACAATTTTGTGACACAACTTCCGGTCAATCCATTAAGTAAATTAACCGCTTTTCTCATACTTTCTGGACTGGCATATCCATAAAAGGCTCTAAAATAGTAAGTGGAGGATCTATCTGCCAAGAAGATCTAATGTCCACGGCCGATAGCTCGTTCCTAACGGTCTTCTGGAAGGCCTTGGCTCTTGTTCGATACGCATCTGCAATGTCCCGAGGGTCTCCACCAAACTCAATTGCCTTGGTTGAATCCAAAATAGTTAGGTCATAATTGCCACTGAGAAAATGAACTTCTACTCGATTGGAATAGGCGCTTGCTGTTTAAAAGGCTGGATCAAAGGCTTGAAAAAATAATGCGAAGCGTTTTCTATCTTATTGAAGAATGAGCTTTTTTGTAATATATTGTCTGCGAACTATCAGCTAACTCTTACAAAGACCGAAGGAGAACGAACATGATAAATCTCAGTGTCAACGTCAACAAGGTTGCTACTTTGCGCAATGCCCGGGGGGGCCATGAGCCATCCGTTGTCAAGGCTGCCCGCACCTGCATCGAGGCCGGTTGCCAGGGAATCACCGTGCATCCCAGGGAAGATCATCGACATATTCGACCCGGTGATGTACGGGATATCGCAGGGATGGTCACTGTCGAGCTTAACATCGAGGGAGATCCCAGGCCGGATCTCCTTGATTTTGCTTTGGAAATACGACCGACACAATTCACTCTCGTTCCGGTGGAACCGGGTGAGGTTACCTCTCATCATGGCTGGATCATAGAAAAGGATGAAAAAATTTTAATCCCTGCAATTGAACGCTTAAAGGCCGAGGATGTCCGTGTAAGCCTCTTTATGGACCCTGAACCTGAAAACATGGCAAAGGCTTCAGCTGTGGGTGCTGATCGTGTGGAACTTTACACTGGACCATACGCGTCGGCCGGAACAGAACTTGAAATCGAATACGAATTTGAAAAGCTCCGCGAAGCCCACGACGCTGCAATTGATGCCGGCATGGATGTCAATGCGGGACACGATCTTAATCTCAAGAATCTCTACCGGCTGCAGAATCTTCCCGGAATAAAAGAGGTGTCCATCGGCCACGCTCTCATTTGCCACGCGCTTTATGTGGGGCTTGCTCAAGCGGTCAAGGACTTTCGAAGTTCCTGCGGTCAGGAAATATAACTTGACATTTTTATGGCTTGATTCTACGGATACACCTCTATATCGTCATCAAGTACAGGATGTTTTTTTTACTTACCATTTAAAGACAAGGAGGAAACACAATGAAAAGGACGGGCCTACTGATTATTTGTGTGGCTGTAGCTTTCTCTCTTTTGTTGGGGACAGCTATAGCAAAGGAACGGGTTATTATTTATACATCACTGGAAAATGAAGAAGTTGTGGATTATCTTGAATTGGCAAAAAAGGAGTTGCCCGATCTCGATATCCAGGCAATTAGACTGTCAACAGGTGAACTTGGTGCAAGGATGCTGGCTGAAAAAGACAATCCCCAAGCAGACTGTATTTGGGGCTGGGCCGTAACGAACATGTCGGAATTTATCCCAAAGGGAATGCTTGAGCCATATAAACCCAAGGGCTGGGACAAAATTCCTTCTCATTTTAAAAATCCAGATGGATATTGGACCGCCATTGATTTATATGTCGCTGCCCTGGTACCCAATACAAAAGTCTTGGAATCGAAAAACCTGCCCATGCCGAAAGGGTGGAATGATCTCCTGAACCCGGTGTACAAAGACATGCTGATCATGCCGAATCCTGCCAGTTCCGGTACAGGTTTTCTCCAAGTCGCCAGTCTTCTGGTGATACTCGATCCGGATTATAAAACCAAACCGGTTGAAGAGAATAAAGCATGGGATTTTCTGAAAAAACTGGATAAAAACATGGGCCAGTACATTAAAAGCGGATCAAAACCGGCAAAACTGACTGCTGCCGGTGAGTATGCCATCGGGTGTTCTTTTGCTTTTGTGTATTCATCATTAAAAAAGAAAGGTTTCCCGGTCGCATTGGTGCTTCCTGAAGAAGGTGCAGGATATGAGCTCGAGGCCAATGCGCTTTTGAAAGATGCAAAACATGAAAAAGCGGCCAAGAAATTTCTGGATTGGGCGATTACTGAGAGCGCTATGAAACAATACGCAAAATTTAAACTCGGAGTTACCTATCCGAATATTCAAGGCCCGAAGGATCTGCCCGCTTTAGAAACAATCAAACTGGCCCCAATGGATTTTCCATGGCAATCAAAAAATCGCGTCAAAATTCTTGAGCATTGGCAAAAGCTTTTTGTTAGATAGAAATCGTTTTTAATTAATGTTTTATAAAGCTTCATCAATCCTTAGCCAGGATTGGTGAAGCTTTTTATCATTTTTTCTGGCAGAAAATCATAAAGACAATTGCGAAAACACGAAATAATATTCTTTTAGTGCTTTCGTGATAAATTTATTTATCGGTTCCGGCTTGTCTGGACTAAGGGACTCTGCTGATATTATGTCTAAAAAGCTGATTATAGAAAATGTAAGTAAACATTTCGGCTCGCTTGTTGCAGTAAACAATGTCAGTCTGGATATTGAACCGGGTGAATTTCTTTGCTTTTTAGGTCCAAGCGGATGCGGTAAAACGACCATTCTCAGGATGATCACCGGATTTGAACAGGTAACATCGGGAAATATCATTTATGATGGGAAAATTATTAATAACATTATTCCGCAAAAAAGAGAATTTGGAATTGTTTTCCAGTCTTATGCACTTTTTCCGAATATGACGGTCAATCAAAACATCGCATTTGGCTTAAAAATGCGAAAAATGCCTCAAAAGCTAATCCATGAAAGGGTCGGTGAAATGCTGGAGCTTTTAGGCTTGATCGGATGGGAGGGCCATTATCCTTCACAGCTAAGCGGTGGACAGCAGCAAAGGGTTGCACTTGGCAGAGCTCTTGCAATAAATCCGAGCGTTCTCCTTTTAGACGAACCTTTAAGTGCACTCGACGCTAAAATACGCGTGCGACTAAGAACCGTTATCAAAAAATTACAGGAAGAACTGGGAATTACCATGATCTATGTGACCCATGATCAGGAAGAAGCCCTTGCACTTGCTGATAGAGTTGTCATCATGAGAGATGGTGAATTCAGACAAATCGGTTCTCCTTTTGAAATATATAAAAAGCCAAGAACAAGTTTTATTGCTGAATTTGTGGGGACATCCAATTTTATTACAGGCGCAAAAAAGAATGGAAAAATAAAATTCGGACAACTGGAATTCATGGTAGCGGATATCACAGATGTTGGAGAGGAAACGGTATATCTCGCCATTCGACCTGAAAATATTGAGATCGTGGATGTTACCGTCTCTTCTGAAAATTGTGTGCCTTCAAATGTTGTTGAAGTTGATGCGGAGGTTATTAATTTCCTTGGTGCTATTGTGAGAATTACCTTTTTCCTTGAGGGAGAAGAAATGTTTGTTGACCTACCCGAAAAAGAGTTTGAGAAAATACATCTGAAAAGAAAAGATAAAATGACACTTTATTTTCCACCCGATGCTTTCCATATTTATACCGAACTGTTCAGAAAGTTGATTTAGTTTCAGACCAATGGAATGAGTAAACCACACCTTCATGCGTAATCATATTTAACAAAAATATGTGTACCTGGGAGAAATGAATACCACCTCAAAAGAACATGCTGTGCCAATGGAATATGGTATTTCATCTGCGAGGATGGAGATTGATAAATTCATTGTTCCGGCCGTAACCATTTTCATTGCACTTCTGCTTTTCTTTTTTATGCTTTTCCCCCTCTGGTCCATCCTTAAATTGAGTTTTTTCAAAGGCGGACAGTTTGGCATTGCAAATTTCACGCTTGCAAATTTTCAAAAATATTTTACCACCTCATACACCTTAAATGCCCTCTGGCATAGCCTTTATGTGTCTGTAGTCACCACGATCATCGTAACTGTTGTAGTTTTCTTTTTTGCTTATGCAATGACCCGGACAACAATTTCAGGAAAAACCTTTTTCAGAAATGTCATCATGATGCCTTTGGTGGCCCCGTCCATTATTCAGGCTTTGGCTCTTATTTATCTTTTCGGCAGGAACGGATTAATTACGGCACATCTCCTTCAGATAGACTGGAATATTTACGGTGCCACCGGGATTATTGTTTCGGAAGTTCTGTATTGCCTGCCCCATGCATTTGTTATTTTATTTACTACACTTTCGGCTGTTGACATCCGACTGGATGAAGCAGCAGAGAGTTTAGGGGCTACGCCGTTCAAGGTGTTTACCAGAATTACCCTCCCTTCTGCAAAATACGGCATTCTCAGCTCTGCTGCTTTGACATTTAATCTGACGATTACAGATTTTGGAAATCCTGTTGTGATCGGTGCAAACTATAATGTTCTGGCCACCGAGATTTATGCTCAGGTAACAAGTCTGTATAGATTTGACCTGGGCGCCACCATCAGCATCATTCTTCTGGTTCCTTCTCTCATGGCATTCATTTTTAATTATTATATTTCCCGAAAAACGTTTGCCATGATCAGCGGTGCTGCAAAACCTGTAATTCCCCCTTCAAGGTCATTGAAAAAGATATCATACACCATTTACTGCAGCCTTGTCTCCTTTTCGATTATTATTATATTTGCAACGGTAGTTATCGGTTCTTTTGTAAAAGTATGGCCTTATGACTGGACGCTGACGCTTGCACATTACAGTTTTCCATCCATTGGCGGATATTCCGCCCTGTGGACAAGTGTATGGATTTCTCTAATTGTCGGTTTCGGGGGATCATTTATCACCCTGGTTGCCGGGTATGCTATGGAAACACGCAAACCTTTCTTCAAACAATTCATCTATCTTTTATCTGTGATGCCCGCAGCAATTCCAGGTCTGGTGATGGGACTTGGATATATACTTGCCTTTAATAAGCCCTATTATTTTTTCTATGGAACACCCTGGATCATTGTCATCAATATCATCATATGTAATTTTACCCTGGGCATATTATCGAGTATTTCCAATTTGAGAAACATTGATCCATCAATAGAGGAAGCATCAATAAGTCTTGGGGGAGACACGATTAAAACATTTTTTCAAATAATTTTTCCGCTTTCACGCGTCGCATTTTTTCAAAACTTTGTTTATTTTTTCATGCGATCAATGACCACAATCAGTGCGGTTATTTTTCTTGTTTCTGCTACGGTTCACCTTGCGGCCATAGAAATAATAATGTTAGATAACGACGGCTGGACTGCAAGTGCCAATGCCATGTGCACCTGTATTATTGTAATTGTCCTGATAATGCTTGGTATTTTACAAATAGTTTCAAAAAAGACCGGCAGACGCCAAGAAGGGCTGGTCTCGGCAATTTAAGAAATCTTGTCCCATTCAAACAATCTGATCCTGTGACCGATTTTTTAACCATGCCAAGTTAATTCAAATGGTGAAAAGAGGATATATTGAAAATCGTTGATCCGTCAAATCCCATTCCCAAATACCTTCAAATAAGTGCCTGGCTCAAAGAGCTCATTCAGACGGGGCGATATAAAGAGGGAGAAAGACTTCCGTCTGAGATTGAACTTTCAAAGATATGTGAAGTCAACAGAAATACATTAAGACAGGCGATTTCAGAATTAACAACAGAAGGTATATTGAGAAAAGAAAAGGGGATGGGGACTTTTGTATCGTTGTCTAAACCGGTCGCCTTTAAACATAAGCTCGAGCGTATATCCAGTTTCAGAGACGATTTGAGCGAAGTCGGCTTTAAGGAAAATACCATACTTCTGAAAAAGGGGATTGAAGATGCGCCGGACCATGTGGCAAAAACCCTGATTCTGGGCACAGACACCCAAGTTGTAGCAGTTCGCCGCCTGAGGAAAGGGGACGATATGCCTTTAATATATGAAGAGAGCTATCTTCCGGGCAAAATGTTTAAAGGTATCTTGGATATGGATCTTACCGGTTCAATGTACAAGATTCTTTCCGAAAGATTTTCGACCGCACTGGCCCGTTGCGAACAGTCCATAAAAGCGGTGAATTTGAAGGGGCCGATAGCAAAACTGTTCAATCTTCCTAAGAATTCCGCCGGTTTATACATGGAGAGCATTACCTATAATGAAAATAATATCCCCGTAGAAGTTCTCTGTTCCTACTACAGGGGAGATAAATACGTATTTGAAGTCGAACTGGGACGGTACCATATAAAAAATTCATTTAATGCTGATTAGGCTTGCATTTTTTTGGACTCCGCTGTATACACATCTATAACAAAATAAAATCGTTTCATGACTTTTAATAACACTGGACAAGGCAGGTATCTTATCGCCTTGATGTAAACGGCATGACCGGGAATTGAGTTGATAAACAAAAAAATATAAGGAGGAGATCATGCAAGTAGGCGTTCTAAAAGAGATAAAGAGAAAAGAATACAGGGTCGCCATGACCCCTGCGGGCGTTGAACAGATGCTGGAACATGGTCATACAGTCTTGGTAGAAACCGGCGCCGGCGATGGCTCCGCCTTTTCCGATGAAGATTATATCGAGGCGGGTGCGATAATCTCTAATACCCCGGAAGAGATTTATCAGAAATGCGAGATGATCATGAAGGTCAAAGAACCGCTTTCCGTTGAATATCCAATGATACGAAAAGATCAGGTTTTGTTTACCTATTTTCATTTTGCTGCATCGCTGGAACTGACCAGAGCGATTATCGATTCGGGTTCTATTGCTGTGGCCTACGAAACGGTGGAACGGGAGAACGGCTCCCTACCCCTTCTTACCCCCATGAGCGAGGTCGCCGGAAGACTGGCCGTCCAGCAGGGGGCCAAATATCTGGAAAAGACGTTTGGCGGCAGCGGCGTTCTCCTCAGTGGCGTGCCGGGTGTGGAACCGGGTACCGTACTGGTTATCGGTGGTGGTATCGTTGGGACCAACGCCGCCAAAATAGCCTGCGGCTTTGGCGCTAAGGTGTACCTTCTGGATAATAATATAGAACGACTTCGTTACTTGAGTGATGTCATGCCCAAAAACTGTTTCCCGCTCATGTCGAGCCAGACGACCATCAGAAGACTTTTAAAAGAAGCCGACCTTGTTGTGGGAGCTGTTCTTATAACCGGTGCCGTGGCTCCCAAATTGATTTCACGCGACATGTTAAAGCTAATGAAAAAGGGTTCGGTGATTGTCGATGTGGCCATCGATCAGGGCGGGTGTGTGGAGACGGCGAAACCCACAACACACGACGATCCCATATACGAGGTCGACGGAATTATCCACTACTGCGTTGCAAATATGCCCGGGGCGGTTTCATATACTTCGACAAAAGCGCTCACAAACGCCACATTGCCGTACGCCCTTGAAATTGCGGACAAGGGATACGAAAAAGCGGCCAAGGAGAACCCGGAGATTGCCAAAGGCATTAACATCATAAAAGGAAAAGTGACTTATAAAGGTGTGGCTGAAGCTTTTGGCCTGGAAAATGAGCCTCTGGATTCTGTGTTATAATTCAAGTTTCGCGCACCTTAAAAAACATTGTCTGATTGCTTGTTTTCTTCGTTAGCAGATGGTGCAAAACTTGAGTATGAATAGATGGATCGGGCCGACGTCGCTATAGCAGTCCATGGCTTGGAGCGGCTGAAAGCGACATCTTCGCTTTAGACACTTCAAATCTCAGTTGGGGCCCATCCATAAATGGCCCTTTTGCCCAATTTCGGCGTCAGGCTCAAGGTCCGGGATCTTCGTTGATCTTGAACAAAATTATCTGTTTATCCGGGACAGGGTTACGGGTGTTTTTAAACATAAGACATGACGAGTTCCAATTTCAGGAATTCATTATCCTATTTGAAAGGAGAAGAAAATGAAAGAATTAAAAGATTGGTTCGTACCTTGGCTGACAACCGCAAGGGAATACAATGTGAGCATCCTTGATAAGGCTTGGGCAAATCCAGATTGTGCCAGGCTGATGTTGAATGAAAACCCGATCCCGCCATCCGACAAAGTGGTCGAAGCGGTGGCTAAAGCTGTGAAAAACGGGCACCGATATCCAGACAGCATGGAAAGATTAAGAGCCAAAATAGGTAAAATGTATGATCTTGGTCCGGATAATGTCGCCCTTTGCAATGGGTCTTCGGAAATTATTGACGCCATGATGCGGATTTTCTTACAACCGGGGGACGAAATCATCCTGTCGACGCCGACGTTTGAATTATTTCCGCCCCGAGCGGAATTGTGCGCCGGAAAAGTGGTTCAGATTCCCTTACGGGAAGAGGACCTTCAGTATGATGTGGATGGAATGCTGAATGCAATAAATGAGAGAACCAAATTAATCTTGATTATCAATCCCAACAACCCGACCGGAATTTTCATTGATGATGCTGATCTTGAACGGTTTTGTGAAACAGGAATCCCCCTTTGTGTTGATGAGGCTTATCTTGACTACCACCCTGAATTTTCTTCAAAAGCACCTTTGATTAAAAAATATCCCCAGGTGTTTTTATCCGTAACTTTGTCAAAGGCACACGGCTTTGCCGGTATAAGGTTCGGCTATCTGCTGGGAACAGAAGAGATGGTTAATGCCTTCAACACAATGTTTTTACCCTGGAATGTAAATCTGATGTCAATGGCGGCCGCAGAAGCCATTTTGGATAATCCCGAAGAGATTAAAGCAAAGGTAGAGCATAACAACCGATGGATGGATATTTTTTATGCTGAACTTACAAAGTTTGGCCTTAAACCGTATGAGGCCCACGGAAATTATATGCTGGTTGATGCCACAATGACCGGAAAAACAACAGAGGAGATTCTCCAGGCTTCCATGGATATGGAAAAAGTTTTCCTCAAGAAAATCGGCGAAATACACGGTAAAACCGGATACTTTAGAGTAACGCCCGGTACAGATGAAGAGAATGAAAGATTTTTGAAATTTATCAGAAGCTATTTTAGCTAATCGGAAAGAGTCAATGCGTGACAGCGCACAGGTTGTTATAATCGGGGGAGGCATCATCGGATGCAGCACTGCGTACCATCTGACAAAAATGGGTTGGAAGGATGTCGTACTGGTTGAAAAAGGGGAACTGACCAGTGGTTCTACATGGCATGCAGCAGGTCTTGTAGGGCAGTTGCGCTCAGAACGGAATCTCACCCGTATGCTGCAATACAGTGTCAGCCTGTATGAACAGCTCGAAAAAGAGACCGGACTGAACACGGGTTGGAAGAGATGTGGCTGCCTGCATCTGGCCGGTACCAAAGAGCGGATGTATGAGTTGAAGATGGGCGTTACGATAGCCCGAAGCTTCGGGCTAGAGATGAATATTATTACACCCAATGAGGCCTATGATCTTTGTCCGATTATATCCCTGGACGACGTTATCGGGGCTGCCTTCATCCCATCAGACGGTCAGGCAGATCCAGCAGGAATTACCCAGGCTATGGCCAAAGGGGCCAGGAATCGTGGGGCAAATATTTACAGGAATACCCTTGTGACCGGTTTTGAATTTAACGGCAAACGCTTGACAGCCGTTAAAACAGACAAGGGTGATATTCAATGCGAAATCGTGGTAAACTGCACCGGGATGTGGGGATATCAGGTTGGCCGGATGCTGGGGGTTAATATCCCTTTGGTTCCTTTTCAACATCAGTTCCTTGTAACGGATAGTATTAAAGGACTCCCTCCGGATATGCCGACCATGCGGGATAAGGACAATCTGCTCTATTATAAGAAAGAGGTCGATGGGATTGTCATGGGGGGCTATGAACCCAATGGAATACCATGGGCCGTCGATGGCGTTCCAAATGACTTTACTTCTCAGCTTTTAGAACCTGATTTTGATCATTTTCAGTCTCTTTCTGATCCTGCAATGAAAAGGACGCCATGCCTGAAAACCGCAGGGATTGTCAAACTGTTTAACGGGCCGGAGGCGTTCACGCCGGACGGGAATGCCATTATGGGGCCGGCTCCTGAACTGGATAATTGTTTTGTTGCCGTCGGTTTTAACGCATTTGGCATTGCTGCTGGTGGTGGTGCAGGCCGCATGATGGCGGAATGGATCATTGAAGGCGAGCCGAGCCTGGATATCTGGCCCCTCGATATTCGAAGGTTCGGGCCGCACCACAGAAACCGCAGCTTCAATGTGGAGAGAACCCGAGAAATTTACGGTAAGCATTATACCATCCACTGGCCTTATGAAGAACACGATTCCGCCCGTGGCATAAGGCGCAGTCCGCTGTATTCCCTCTTGAAGGAAAAAGGCGCAGTCTATGGTTCCAAATATGGATGGGAGCGTGCGAACTGGTTTGCTCCTGAAGGCATTGAACCCAAGGATGAATTGACATTCGAGGTGCCTAACTGGTTCGAACATGTAGGGAACGAGCACAGGGCGGCTCGGGAAAGCGTCATATTAATCGACCAATCGTCTTTCTGCAAGTTTGAAATAGAAGGACCCGAGGCATTTGAATTTTTAAACCGTCTGGCAGCCAATAACATTGATAAACCGGTTGGCAGCATCACCTATACCCAGTTATGTAACGCGCGCGGTACGATTGAATCTGATATTACGGTTACACGGCTTGCCGAAGATAAATTTTTCCTGGTCACCGGCACGGCCTTAGGGCTTCATGATGCCGAATGGATCAAGAAACACATGCCGAAAGACGGTTCGGTCGTTTTTAAAGATGTAACCTCCGCGCTTGCGGTAATTAATGTCATCGGCCCCAATTCCCGGAAACTTCTTGAAAAAGTTACCTGTGATGACATCGGTAATGAAGAATTCATGTTCGGCAAATGCAAAACGTTAAGCGTAGGATGCGCTTCTGTGACCGCACTTCGTGTAACTTATGTGGGAGAATTGGGCTACGAGCTTTATATTCCGATTGAATTTGCCTGCCACGTTTATGAAACTCTATGGGAAGCGGGTCAGGATCTTGACATTGTTAATGCGGGCTACCGAGCCATTAATTCACTTCATTTTGAGAAAGGCTACGGTTTATGGGGTGCCGAATTGACACCCGAATATACCCTTTTTGATGCGGGTCTAGGCTTTTATGTAGATCTTAACAAAGATGATTTTTTGGGTCGGGAGGCTCTGATTAACATTAAAGAAAAAAGACCTGTATGGAAGCTTTGCACCTTTACCATTGATACGGATCAGCCAATAATGATTCGCGGCAGCGAACCGATAATGCACAATGGCAAGGTGATCGGCATAACCACCAGCGGCGGTTACGGCTATACGGTCGGGAAAACGATTGTCTACAGCTACATTCCTTTAGAGGATGCAAAATACACCCAAGACTATGAGATAGAAGTATACATGGAGGTATATTCGATAACCCGTCACGAAAACCGTGCACTCTATGACCCGGAACGAAAGAAAATCTTGATGTAGATGACCCGCTTAAAAACCGTATCACCAGAAGACTTGCTGGACTTTTTGTTTCATGACGTCGGAATAATATACTAGGATAAGAGGAGAGGGAAAATGGCCATAGTAAATGCAAAAGATATGCTTATGCAAGCTACAGAGGAGAAATATGCAGTGGGTGCATTCAATTGCACCAATCTTATACAACTGGAAGCCGTTGTAGAGGCTGCGACAGAAAAAAATGCACCGCTAATTATTCAGGCGTCTGTAACCCCATCAAAATTTTTAGGGCCCAAAGTTCTCGGTGCAATTTACAGGACGTTAGCGGAATCGGCGCCCATACCCATCTGTTTACATCTGGATCATTGTAATGATGTCGAATTTTGTAAAACATGCGCGGATGCAGGTTATACAAACATTATGATCGATGCCTCGAAACAGGAATTTTCAGAAAATATAAGACAGACCAAAGAAGTGTGTGATTACTGCCACGGGATTGGGAGTGTCTCGGTGGAAGGAGAGCTTGGCACGGTATCCGGTATCGAAGACCAGGTCAAAGTCGCAGAAGACGAGGCCGCTCTATGTGATCCGGAGCAGGCTATGGAGTTTGTCGATAAGACAGGTATTGATGTTTTTGCGCCGGCAATTGGAACTGCACACGGCGTTTACAAGACAAAAAACCCAAAACTTGACTTTGACAGGCTGAAGAAAATTGCGGAGATGATAAATGGCAGCCAAGCAAGAGTTCCGCTTGTTATTCATGGGGGTACGGGTTTGCAGCCCGATGTCGTGACAAGGCTGGTATCTCTTGGCGGTTCAAAATTCAATGTGTCAACCGATTTGAAACATTGCCTGATTGATACGACCTATGATTATATTTCATCTCACAAAGATGAGTATAATCCGGGTAAGATTGACGCGTCTGTTAAGGAGGCTATCAAAGGTAGAATCAAGTATTGGATCGATTTGCTGGGGAGTGAAGGAAAAGCATAGAATCGAAAATCTTCAATTAATATAAGGAGGGTTCAAAAATGCCGGAAATAAAAGCCATTTTTTTTGATCAGGACGGGGTAATCATCGATACGGAAAAAGATGGCCACAGAGTCGCCTTTAATGAAATGTTTAGGGAGTTTGGTTACGATTTTCAGTGGGATGTTGAAAAATATCATGAACTTCTTCAGATTTCCGGAGGAAAAGAACGGATGCGGCACTATTTCCGTGAAGAAGGCATTTTCCCCGGCCTTTCAGAGGAAGAAGAAACAGAGCTGTTATTAAAACTTCATAAAAGAAAAACGGAAATATTTATCAAACTTATAGAAAGCGGCAAACTTCCTTTAAGAACCGGTGTCAAAAGGTTGATGCATGAAGCGCTGGACAAAGGTCTTATTTTGGGCGTTTGTACCACAGCCAATGAACGATCCGCCAACGCTATTGCCCGAGGAATGCTCCACGACATAAAATTCAATTTCGTTCTTGCAGGGGATGTGGTCGGCAAGAAAAAACCTGATCCGGAAATTTATCTCCTTGCACTTGAAAAAACCGGTCTTACTCCGGAAACGTGTATCGTCATTGAAGATTCTAGAAATGGAGTTCTGGCTGCTGATAAAGCCGGAATGCATATTGTTGCCACCACTAACATTTATACGGAAAATGAGGATTTGAGTGAGGCTGATATTGTGGTTACAAGTCTGGGTGATCCTGATGGAGAAAAGGGAATACTCAAACAAGGAGATGAAAAGTTTCAATTTGATGGGGTTCTCAAGGTTGAACAATTGTTAAAATATTTTTCAGCCTGATCCAGATTGCGTTTGCCTTGCCTGCTTCTGTGAAGAACCAAGTGGTTAAGATCTGTCAAATCATGGATTTCAAAGTAACAAGTTCCAATCGATCGGCAGCGTCTTCACCCAGATCTGAAACCTCCACAATTGTATCTAGGCAGAGTTTTAAATGGATTTTATGACTGTAGTCTAAATCAGATGAGAAGATTTTTTTGGTGATGTCCCATTCTATCTGATCCACTTTTGATTCTAAAAGGCCTATATCCCTTGAATGCTGTCGAGAGACTTCAATAGGACATAGTCCCTTAAGGTAGCAAAGGAGCGCATGCTTGAGGGGAACACTTACACCAAGCGATTCCTGTACTGCCTTAAGATATTTGGGTTTTAAAAAGTCAGGGATAACGGGGCGCTGGTTTAAAAAGAAATCACAGCATTTTTCAGCTGAATTGGCGACCATATCAATGCATTCTACAAGTTTATAGATATCCTCTCGCAGCAAAGGCATATACGCACCGTAATATAATTTATTCCTTATTTCGTGGCGGATTAAGTCAGCCTGTTTTTCAATTTTATCCGTCTCACGGCCCAGTTTTTTGGCCTCATCGATGTTTTCTTTTAAGTAGGCCTGAATCGTTTTGATGGCTGTTGACAGACACTCCTCCATTTTATCGGCATGTTTTTCGATAAGATCAATGACTTCTTTTTCTTTTTTAAAAATTATCATTATCACTCCTTATAATCCTATCATTGGATAGCATTTGATATCAATTTATATAGCATAAAAGAAGACCCCGCAGTCAGGAAGGGGGTCAAAATCCATCCGATGAGGATAATACATATGGTTTTTTTACTGATTGCTTTCATTCCTTTAGTCCACCCAACTCCAACAACGGCGCCTACAATCGCAGACGATGTAGATACAGGGATTCCAAAAATAGAAAAGAGATGGATTCCAAAGGCTGAAGAGACCTGGGCTACAAAAGCCCCTGGAATGTCAAGCGGGGTTATGCCTTTACCGACAGTATTCGCAACCTTTTTCCCGTAAGTTATGGCTCCAATAGCAATGGCGCCGCTGCCGATGCAAAGGAGAATACGTGGAGAAACAATTCCAAGATTAAAAATAGGTCCAACCGCAATTCCTGCGTGATTTGCTCCAAGAGAGTAAGCGACATAACAACCTGACATCAATGCAAGCCAGCCGAGTGCATTTTGCACAAGAATAGCGCTTATTTTGATTCTTCTTAGTACAAAACTCAATGCATGGGATAATATAAATGATAGAGCCATGGTCAGAAAGGGACATATAACCCAACTCGCAGCTATTGTAATTAACTTAGCGTAATTTATATCTGCGCCACTAGCAAGACCGATACCGGCGACACCGCCGACAATTGCTTGGGAAGTAGAAGTCGGAATCATGAAGAAAGTGGCGATGGTTACAAAAAATCCGGAACAAATTAGCGCGATTTGAATTGCCGTGTAATCGAGTTCTTCTGCGATAATTCCTTTCCCAATCGTTTCCATAACATGTTGCCCCTGAAGTATCCCTCCTAATACAACAAAAATTGCAACCAAAACAACTGCTTTTCTGAATTTTAATAATCCGCATCCTACAGTGGGACCAATACAATTTGCAGTATCGTTTGCACCGATATTCCAACCGACATAGACACCAGCACCCAATATGAAAAAGTGTATCAGTTCGATTTTTCCCCCAATTGAAGCTTCCTGCAATCTGTCCCGTAAAATAAATGGAATACTTCACCGAGAATCGCTGACCAGATTCAAAAGTAGTTTAAATAATCGGTTTGTCTTTTGCTGCTCTGAAAAACAGGTGTTTTAACATGAATATTAAGGCTAATTCATTTTAGCATACCAAAACAACAACCTGAAGCCATTTCTTGCTGATTACATATATCGCATATTTTTCAACAAAAAGCAAAAAGGCAAACCCCTTGAAATGAATTTGCCCTATCAAAAAACGATATCACACGAATTTTATGGACACGATATGTGCATCTTTAATGTGCAAGTTCATGGGCAATAATAGCTATTACGACAACTTCATTATATTTCCGGAGTTTGCTTGAGTGTAAAAATAGTGTTTTACCATTAACCCCTCGAACTGACTCTTAATCAGTAGGTTGAAGGTTCGATTCCTTCACGGCTCACCTCGTTGGAATCCCCGCTTTCGAATCCTTCGATATCGAATGCTCTTGCCACAAAATAATATGTCTTGGTTTCATCAAGATTATAAATTGTAGCCGTTGTGTCTATGCCTTCCCAGGACGAGTCGGCGTAATCATAAGATTGCCCTTCCTCCCGGACAAAAACTTTGTAGCCCTCCAGGTCGGGTTCGCTGTTGGGACTCCACTCCAGCGTCGCCTGATTCGCCGCTGAAGCATCGGTTGTGAAAAAAGACATGAAGCTTAATGTAAAAAGAACCAAACAAAAGATTAAAACATAATTGAATCGATATTTTCTGTAATTTCTGGCCATGAGATACCCCCTTCTCTCTGAGCTTGATAACTGTTAGAGAGAAAGGAGCCTGAATGGCCTGCCGCGCTATGCCTTTTGCCGTGCGCGGACTCAGTTCTACATCTTTTCGGCAACCCGGCTGTCATGGCTTTTTAAGCTTTAGACCCGTGGTTTTGCGTCCCCGCCTTTCAGCGGGTTTGCCCTTTCGCTCTGTAGTTGTATCAAGTATTGTTTATTTATTTAAAAGATCGCTTACGTTTTCGTACTCGATACAACCTTAGAGCAAAGGACATGCCAACAGAATTGCGAACCTCTTAACCTATCGATTTAATTATTATTTTTTACATCGCCCTCCGGAAAAAATTAGAAATTAAACGTAAATAAAAATGGTTTCGGGTGAAAACACCCTAAAAGAAAAGCGGCATCCTATAGATATCTATTTGATAATATGACAAATAACGCGCTTCGGGCAACATCGCCCGAAGCCAGGTCATGACATTCCGAAAAATTTTTTGCCTGAAATCTGCATGATTTTTTTGAAAAAAAATTTTAAATTTGAAAAATAATTAGGGATCGGGGTTCGGGGGATAGAAAGTACAAGAAGGTTAGAAAATAAGAAGGTTGGAAGGAAGATGGACGATGGACGGGAAGAGGATAGAGGGCATAGGGTATAGAGCAGAGGGCCATTAGGGATTAAGGGTTATGGATTATCTATTAGTTATCAGGGATTAGGGGTCAGGGATCAGGGATCCGCAGAGCAGCTGGGACCTTCAGTTTAGCTGAAGGTTTAACAGATTAATTAAAGAGTTGACATGATTCAATTTGCCATGTAATTTTTTATCAGCAGGTTATACTCCCCAATTGAGCGTCGGCTTTTTTAAAAACGGTCAATCAATATCAGAAATACCTGATATGGATTTTTCTCAAGACGTCCAAAACGAAAATCAAGAAATAAGGATTCCTTCCATGAGTACTGTCGAAAATGAAAGCAGCATCTATGAAATCAACGCCCGCCTGTTTAAAATGCTCGCCTATATGTCCGAAGCCGAAAGACAGGAACTTCAATCCGTCTTGACGCCCGGCCGGCCCCAGGCCGAAAATCGAAAAGATTTGTCTGAGTCGATTATCAATTTATCCCAATTAAAAAGACAGAACCTATTGGAAAAGCTGGAGAATTGGCACAACTCCAAAGTCTTGGAACTAAGGGAGTATCTTCGGAAAAACACGTTTATCCCTACAGAGTGCACCAGTGACGGGCTCAACTTTACGGATGTCATTCAGGATATCAGTCATGGCGGGGTTTTTATCCAGACCAACGGCAACTTTTATGTGGATCAGAAAATTTCCATGACCTTTTCCATCCCCAAATCTGAAAAAGACATCACCGTCAGCGGTAAGATTGTCCGGGCCGATTCTCAAGGGATCGGCGTGAAATTCGACGAGCTTTTACCCGAGGTTTAAAAAAGGAACAGATCGCTCACTGGGGTTTTTTCAGTGTTTTTCGTTGATCCTTGAATAGACGTCGTCACCCAGGCCCGACACGACGCCTTTTTTTAAATAGTGGTAGCCGGTTGCAGCGATCATGGCGGCATTGTCACCGCAAAGCGCAACCGAAGGGATATGAACCGTCAACCCTTTGAGGCCGGCTTGCTGCCTGACTTTTTCCCTCAGCCTGTTGTTTGCGGCGACACCCCCTACGATGGCCATACGGTCGCATCCTTTCACCATGGCGGCATGAACAATTTTGTGGGACAAAACATCCACCACCGCTTCCTGAAATCCGGCCACGATATCCGGAATCTGCTGAAGGTAATCGTCCGGGTGGATCTCGATATATCGCCGAACCGCAGTTTTAAGGCCGCTGAAACTAAAATCGAACATGGTTTTATCCAGAAATGATCTGGGGAAGACGATATTTTTCGGATCGCCTTGTCTGGCAAGCCGGTCGATCACACTGCCGCCCGGATAACCAAGACCCAGCATTTTGGAAACCTTGTCAAAGGCTTCTCCGGCAGCATCATCCCTGGTCTGCCCCATGAGTTCGAAGTCCGTGTGGGAGGTTACATGGTAGATGCCGGTATGCCCGCCGGACACGAGAAGCGCCACAAACGGAAACAGCGGCGGATCTGGTTCCAAAAATACCGAATTTACGTGGGCTTCGAGGTGATTGATACCCACCCAGGGGACATCCAGTGCATATGCAAAAGCCTTGGCAAAACAAAAACCCACCAGCAAGGCACCCACGAGTCCGGGCCCACGGGTCACAGCAACGGCATCTAGGGTTTTTGAATCGATGCCCGAAGAACCGAGGGCTTGGTCCACCATCGGTACGATCGCTTCTATATGTTTTCTTGAAGCCAGCTCGGGGACCACGCCGCCATAGGGATGGTGAACTTCGATTTGGGATAAAACGACGGACGACAATATCTGTTTGCCGTCAACGACCACCGCTGCAGCGGTTTCATCGCAGGATGTTTCAATACCGAGGATGATCATATCGGCTTTATCTTACCCGGCACACGCCCGGTGCCGGCCTTTTTGCCCGTTCAGCTGCTGCAGACACGTTTCCCCTTCTGTGCGCCTCCGATCCATTCCATCAATTTCAAGAAGGGGTTCCCGATTTTTTTCAATCTCTGTTTTTTGTCCATGCTGTTATTTTTCATTGCTAAACCCTAATTGAGCGAAAGTTTAGGATGCTCCAGATCCAAGACATCAAGGACGAAGCCGTAGTCGTCTACTGCGAGTCCTTGATAACGAAGGAGATGGGGTATCATAAGCTTTCCCGAAGGGCAAACAAAATGGGATGGTATTAAAAGATTTATATCTCGTCTATAGAAGCAGTATGAAAATATATTTGTATCTACAAAATATGTAAAAAACTAAACTGTTATAATATTTCTCCCAGTTTGTTTGCGATCAATTAGGGTTAAAAACAACGACCACCTAAAAAGGATGGCCGGATTGGCTCCGTAATAGGGATTGAAACATCATTCGTTCACTACAGCGCCGTCAAGAACCCAACTATTAAACAGCGCTCGGAGACTATACCCACTGCACCCGTTCGGTGGACGCTTTTCGCTCCACGACTTTTCCAATGATAAAGGCCTGTTCCTGCATAGCGAGAAGACGATCCAGAATTTCCTGTGTGCTCTCTTCACGTACAACGGCAACCATGCCGATGCCGTTGTTGAATGTACGCATCATTTCGGGTTCCGATATATTGCCGGCCTCCTTTAGATACGTAAACACGGGGGGTACGTCCCAGCTGTTTTTTTCCAATACGATGTTACAGCTTTCCGGAATAACACGAACAATGTTATCGGTAATCCCGCCGCCGGTGATATGGGCCAGTCCAAAGATCGCCAGATCTTTAATAACACTGTGAATGGTCTCTGAATATATCCGGGTCGGCGTCAGCAGCGTTTCACCGAGGGTCTGACCGAATTCAGGGACGTGGGTGTCGATCTTCATTTTCAGAATTTCAAAGCAGATCTTGCGGACTAGGGAATATCCATTGCTGTGAAGCCCGCTGGATGCAATTCCGATCAGTTGATCCCCCACGCGGATTTCCGAACCGTCGATAATTTTACTGTTTTCGACAACCCCCACGATAAAACCGGCAAGGTCATATTCATTCTCCTTATAGAATCCCGGCATCTCGGCGGTCTCTCCGCCGATCAGTGCACAGCCGGCCTGCCGGCAGCCTTCACCGATTCCGGTGATAACATCCGTAGCGATGTTGGTCTCCAGCTTTCCCATGGAAAGATAATCGAGAAAGAACAGCGGTTTCGTGCCCTGGACGATGATGTCGTTCACACACATGGCCACAAGATCGATGCCGATGGTATCGTGTTTTTCCATCATAACCGCGATCTTGAGCTTGGTCCCGACACCATCGGTGGAACTTACGAGAACCGGACTTTCCATGCCGGCGATGTTGAGTGAAAACATGCCGCCGAACCCCCCGATTCCCGAAATCACACCTGACCGGGAAGTCTGATTTGCAATTTTTTTAATTCGTTCGACCAATCGGTCTGCTTTGTCAATATCTACACCGGCATCCGCATACGTCAGTGGTTTTGTCATTTGAATCCCTCTGCAAACATATTGTCAATTTGGCTTTATTGAAATGGCGGCGTATAAACTTTACCGTGGTAATCCTTGACGCGCCCAAACAAAATGATAGACCATCGTAAAAAAATGGGAGGGTAAAATCTCTAACCATCAAAAAATTAATCCGGGTGGGCTTAAAAGTCAAAACAATTTTTTTGACATAAAACAGTTTGTATTGTAAATAAAGGCATAAACTCGCGAACGGAAGTGTGTGAAACGGCTTATCCCAAAGTGACGCAACGGTACGACGTGTGTTGAGATTTTTTCACCATTTATTTTAAAGGGGTTATTTTTATGAAAACTTTTGCCAGGCTCGATCGTCTCCCACCGTATGTATTTGCAACCGTCAACCAGATTAAAATGGATGCCAGACACGCCGGAAAGGACATCATCGATCTCGGAATGGGAAACCCCGACCTCGGAACCCCACAGCACATCGTGGACAAGCTCACCGAGGCCGCCCAAAAATCGCAAAATCATCGATATTCCGCATCCATGGGCATAACCAAATTGAGGATGGCCATTTCAAGCTGGTATAAACGCCGGTATGACGTCGATATCGATCCGGATACCGAGGCCATCGCCACCATCGGCGCCAAAGAAGGGATATCCCATCTTGTCCTCGTGACGATTCGGCCGGGAGACGTGGTGTTCACCCCCAACCCCACCTACCCCATCCACCCCTACTCAGCCATTATTTCCGGCGGCGACGTAAGGGGGATACCCGTAGGCCCTGGGAACGATTTCTTTGAGAACCTGATGAACGCCACCCGGCAGACCTGGCCGAGACCCAAAATACTCATTATCAGCTATCCGCACAACCCGACCACAGAGGTCGTGGATATCGAGTTTTTTGAAAAAATCGTCGATTACGCCAAGGAGCACGATATCCTGATCGTCCATGACTTCGCTTATGCGGATCTGGCATTCGACGGCTATGAGCCCCCCAGTTTTCTCCAGGTCAAAGGCGCCAAAGATGTGGGGGTCGAATTTTTTTCGCTTTCGAAGAGTTACAGCATGCCCGGATGGCGGGTGGGCTTCTGCGTGGGAAATTCTGAAGTTGTGGGCGCACTTCGCAGGATAAAAAGTTACCTGGATTACGGCATTTTTCAACCGATTCAGATTGCATCCATCGTTGCTTTGAACGGCCCCCAGGATTGCGTCAAAGAAATATGCGACACCTATAAGCAGCGAAGAGACGCCCTCATAACCGGCCTTAACCGCGTGGGCTGGGAAATTGAAAGCCCCAAGGCGACCATGTTCGTATGGGGCAAAATCCCGGATCAATTCCTCGATATGGGGTCCGTGGAGTTCTCTAAAATGTTGATTAACGAGGCCCAGGTGGCGGTTTCACCGGGCCTGGGATTTGGCGAATACGGTGACGAATACGTACGGTTTGCCCTCATAGAGAACAATATGCGCATCAATCAGGCCATACGGGGTATCCGGAAGATCATGTAACATTTGGGTTATACAATTTTGTGGAGTAATTTTCGATGAAAAAAATAAATGTGGGGCTGCTCGGCTGCGGCACCATCGGCACCGGGGTTGCCAAAATTCTCATAGAAAACAAAGATCTTCTTTTATCCCGGGTCGGCACTGTTTTGAACCTGAAATACGTCGCCGATATCGACCTTGAAACCGAACGCGGCATACCCTTTGATGACGGGGTATTTATCTCCGACGCCTTTAAAGTGGTCGATGATCCCGACATCGACATTGTCGTCGAAATGATCGGAGGGGAAGGGATTGCCAAAGATCTTATTTTACGGGCTTTCGACAACGGAAAACCTGTGGTGACCGCAAACAAGGCTCTGCTCGCCGGCCATGGCAACACCCTGTTCAAGACGGCTGGGGAAAACGGTGTTGACCTCGCATTTGAAGCCAGTGTCGGCGGATGCATGCCGATCATCAAGTCGCTCCGAGAGTCTCTGGTGGGCAATCATATAAAATCCATGGCCGGGATCCTCAACGGAACCTGCAATTACATCTTGTCACGCAGTGCCAAAGACGGCAGCAGCTTTGAAGATGTACTCGCTGAAGCCCAAAAAAACGGGTTTGCCGAAGCGGATCCAACGCTGGACATCGAAGGCATCGACACGGCACACAAGCTGGCCATTTTGACATCCCTTGCCTATGGCATGGAAATTAACTTTCAGGACATCTATATTGAAGGGATCTCCAAAATCACCCCCATGGATATCGAGTTTGCCCGGGAATTCGGCTACCGCATCAAGCTCCTTGCCATTACCAAAGACACGGGAGATGCCGTGGAAGCAAGGGTTCATCCCACCATGATCCCTTTCACCAATCCCCTTTCCAGTGTCAACGGCGTGCTCAATGCCGTTACAATAACCGGCGACGCGGTTGGCGACATGATGCTTTACGGATATGGCGCAGGCATGATGCCCACAGCCAGCGCGGTGGTGGGGGACATAGTCGACATCGCACGCAATCTTCTAGCGGGCGCCGAAAGCAGAATTCCGCTGCTTTCCTATCAGATGGACCGAATCCGTAAAATTCCGATTCGGCGGATCGATGAGATATTCATCCATTATTATTTCCGGTTTTCGGCCCTTGACCGCCCCGGTGTTCTGTCAAAGATATCCGGAATCCTCGGCAACAACGAAATCAGCATCAAGTCCGTTCAGCAAAAAGGGAGAAAAACCAACGGTGCGGTCCCCATTGTCATGCTCACGCATTTGGCCAGGGAAGCAGATGTGCAAAAGGCTTTGACCGAGATTTTGAATCTTGACGTTGTGAGTGACCGGCCGGTTCTTATACGAATCGAGGATGAAAATCAGGAGGATTAACGCATCCTAACTCGCAAGACGGGTGTTTCTATAACCTAAACTGAGCGTTTCAAAAATTGCTCGATTCAGGTGTAACGAATTAAAACAGGACAGTGAGGTATAATGCATATTGTTTGTTCCGACTTGGAAGGTGTTTTTGTTCCGGAAATATGGATTAATGTGGCTGAAAAAACAGGTATTAAAGAACTTCGGCTGACCACACGCGACATATCCGATTATGATGTATTGATGAAAAGACGACTTGCCATTCTCGAAGAGAACGGGCTTAAAATAGACGATATTACGGCGGTTATCGCCACCATGGACCCTCTTGAAGGGGCTGTGGAATTTCTGGACTGGGTCCGGTCACACACCCAGATTATCGTTGTCTCTGATACGTTCGATCAGTTTGCAGGACCTTTGATGAAAAAACTCGGGTGGCCGACACTCTTCTGCCACACATTATCCTTAGAGCCTGACGGTTTCATATCAGGATATGTTCTGCGCCAGAAAGACAGCAAGCGGGAAACAGTGATTTCCTTAAAAAACCTGAACTACAAAACCATGGCTGTGGGCGATTCTTACAATGACATTACCATGCTCAAGGAAGCCGATAACGGCATCCTTTTCAACCCGCCGGATAACGTGAAGAACGAGTATCCGGACTTTCCGGTGTCATTCAGCTACGAATCGCTTAAAGATATCATCGAAAATATACTGTCCAACGGTTCAGGGTAAAGAACAAGACAAGTAAAACATGCTTAAACATGAAACTACATGCCGGGTAACATACGGCGACACCGATAAAATGGGGTATGTTTATCATGCCAACTATTTCCGCTGGTTCGAAATCGGCCGATCTGAGATGTTCAGGCATTTGGGGAATTCCTTACAGTTCCATCGAATCGAGGGGGTTTTTCCTCCCGTTGTCCGAGGTGCACTGCAAGTTTAACGCACCTTCTACGTACGACGACATCCTGCTTATCGAAACGCGCCTTGATCCCCGTATCAAAGCGGGTATGAAGTTCGACTACCGGATATTCACCGAAGACGGCAAAAAACTGCTTGCCAGCGGATATACAAAACATGCATGTATGGATCGAGACAGCCGTCTTGTGCGACCGCCTAACTTTTTAATGGATATTATTTCAAAAAATGCCGATGCCGATTGACATTTCAAAATTTGACCGATGCCATCTCCTTGTTGTGGGAGATTTAATGCTCGATGAATATCTCTGGGGCGACGTGGACCGTATATCTCCCGAAGCGCCGGTCCAGGTGGTATCCATCAAAAACGAGGGGTATGCGCTGGGGGGTGCAGGCAATGTAGTCAACAATGCAGTTGCCCTGGGGGCAAAAGTATCCGTGGCCGGGGTGATCGGTACCGGTAGAAACGGACAGCTTTTACGCGATAAATTCAATGAACTCGGTGTGGATACCGCAGGTATTGTTGAAGAACCTGCCAGGCTCACCACCCAGAAGACCCGGATCATTGCATCACATCAACATGTGTTGAGAATCGACAGGGAAACCGATGCCGGCATATCCGACGCCACCCTGGAAAAGATTTCACGATTCATAGAAGATAAAATACCCCAAGTGGATGTGGTGTTGATTTCCGACTACGGCAAGGGGCTCATTACTCAAAAACTGCTGTCGAGACTGACGGCCTCGGCCCAAAAACACCAAAAAATGAGTATTGTCGATCCCAAAGGACTCGATTTTTCGAAATATTCCGGCGCATCCCTGCTCACCCCGAACAAAAAAGAAGCCTCCCTGGCCTCGGGCGTGGAAATTGTCGATGAATTCACCCTGGAAAAATCGGCCAACAAAATTTTTGAGACCGTGGGCCTGGACAAGCTTTTAATCACCTGCGGCAAGGAGGGAATGGTTCTGTTCGATAAAAACAGGGAACCTTTCCGGGTCAGGGCCGAGGCGCGGCAGGTTTACGATGTATCCGGCGCCGGCGATACGGTCCTCGCGGTCTTTGGGCTTGCCATCGCATCAGGGGCTTCCATCCATACCGCCGTTGCCGTGGCCAACACCGCAGCCGGAATCGTTGTGGGCAAGGTCGGCACTGCAACTGTTTCCAAGCAGGAACTGGCTCCGGCCTTAAAATCGGATGACCCCGGCCGACCGGCCAAATACAAACTTTTATCCGAGCTTCCGGCCCTCGTCGAAGAACTCAAGAAAAAGGGACAGCAGGTGGTATTGACCAACGGCTGCTTCGACCTTTTGCATGCGGGCCACATCCGCCTCTTTTCTGCGTCAAAGCAGATGGGTGATATCCTAATCGTTGCCATTGATGATGATGAATCGGTCAAAAAACTGAAAGGGTCGGGGCGACCCGTCATCCGGGCCGAAGAACGGGTCAGAATCTTGAGCGCTCTGGACTCGGTGGACTATGTTGTGGTGTTTTCCTCCAATGAGCTGGAAAAGCTCATTGAAATCGTACAGCCGGACATTTTAACCAAGGGGAGCAACTACGCCTCTAAGGAAGTTTTTGGGCACGAACAGGTCGAAGACCTGGGTGGCAGGGTGGTTCTGATTCCGGTGACAGAAAACATCTCGTCCACCAGCATCATCAACAATATCAAAAGCAGCACGCCGGATTGATACCGGATTAATGTATGTAAGATCCAGACAAACCATGCAATTTCTAAAGGAAACCAGCCAGGGAATTGTCCTCAAAGTCTTCGTTCAGCCCCGGTCCGCAAAAAACATGATTTCCGGGCAGCATGGGGACACTCTCAAGATCAAGCTTACGGCGCCTCCCGTAGACGGTGCCGCCAATAAAATGTGCATTCAATATCTGGCGAAATTCCTCAAAGTCCCCAAATCGACCATTGAAATCATTTCAGGACACAGCAGCAGGACCAAACGGCTCCTCTTACGATACTGCAATGAGAAAAATACCGGCGGATCCGAGCAGAAACGGATACGGTCTTTAATCGCTTCCGTGTTAAATTTAACAAAAACAACTTGACATACTTTCCATATCTCCTTATATATACAGTTTCCAAATAATTGATGCGGGGTGGAGCAGTCTGGTAGCTCGTCGGGCTCATAACCCGAAGGTCAGAGGTTCAAATCCTCTCCCCGCTACCAATAAAAACAAAGGGTTATAGATTTTTTTCTGTAACCCTTTTTATTTTTTCTAACCTATTTCTAACATAAAGCGCAAATTTGATCATATTTAAAAAGATTATTAATACGCTTATAATCAAACCAATTCTTGAAATTCCTTGAAAATACTCTATTTTTAAGCTGCAAGGGGAAAGAATTCTCCGTTTCACTCAGAGCCACAAGGCTTAAATGGGTATTTTATATACGCATATTGCAATTTATAATTAAGCATTGACTTTTGCATTTTTAACTTATATTGGATATTATTATCTTCCTTCCTTGGGTGAACTTATATCATACGCTCCGGTTTTTTGATCTGATCTTGGCAAAGCTGTCCTTCCCAGTGACCGGGTGTCCTACTTTTTTCGTCATGAACATAAATATGTCTGAAAAACAGAAAAACCTGCAACCTGCAACCGATAATAAATTTTACATTGTCGGACCCAGAAGGCTTCAAAATGAACTGATAGCCTCGTATCTGGAAAAAGAAATCGGAAACGAGTGCCTTTTGCTGGGAAATATCGATCAAATTCCAAAAGACAGCCTCAAACCAAGCGTACATCCAAGTCTTGTATTATGGGACTGTGTCGAAAAAAATCTGAAAAGACTTCTTGCAGAGTTAAATACCTATACCAGCCAAAAAAAATCAGCCAACCATATCATCTTCTTTAATGTATCAAGGGGCATGGAATTTAAAAAGAAATATGTATTAAAAGGAATTCATGGCTTTTTTTATGAACATGATCCGATGGATATTTTCATTAAAGGAGTTCAGGCTGTTCTTGACGGAAAATTGTGGTTTCCCCGGGAAGTGATGACCCAATACATTTATGAAGATGCTGACAGAGATAAATTTTCAAAGGACAGCCATAAGCAACTAACCAAAAGGCAAACCGAAATACTATCGCTGATCGCCGTGGGGGCTTCAAATGACGAGGTTGCTGACAAGCTTTGCATCAGTCCTTATACCGTAAAAACTCATCTTTATAAAATTTTTAGAAAAATCAACGTACCCAATCGTGTCCAAGCATCCCTCTGGGCAGCCAAAAATCTTTAGTATCTGAACCAAGGCCCCTTAGCCAGCCCCTTCTTAAGCCCCAACAATCAAACACTTTAACACTCCGTATTATCAGGCAATTTGTTTTTAAAGATTACGAGGTATAATAAAAAAGTATTACCCTAATTTAAAAAGCATACTACTTTTTAATTATACTTTTTATAATAATTTTGACAATAAAGTAGTATCAAATTTCATACTTTCTGGCGATTGATTTTCTTGACACGATAAAATATGAAATGATTAACGTTTACAGGTTTATCAGCGAATCATTGAATTCTCCAATTGAGCAGGAATTTTTTAACTGTTTATGGGATTCAGAGGCCGGGATCTCCGGTTAGATCATTTTCTCGATAAATTTTGGACGTCAAGCCGTTTTTCGGCCACTGATTTTCGACTCCCGTGATCAGTTAAGCATTTCACTTCATCCTCCACTGAACTGGAATCTCCTCCTTCTGAATGTTGCTTGGTCAGGATATTTCAAAAAATAAATTTTGATCGTATATTTCACTTACACAAACAAGTAGACGGTAACCAAAAGCTTTTGAAAAAAAACTTCCCGGAGGAAAGAATCTCTTGCTTTCTGCCATCCCTATCCTGTGGAATTCCGCTATGCGGATCCTCTACCGTGTATTTCACAGGGTGGGCCTCTTCTTCTGGGGTAGTTCCTGAAGATCGTACTGTGGTGTATTTGTGTTGAGTAGCTGCAGTGTCGGACTGTTATTTATCATGAGAAAATCTGACTGTCTATTTGGGCGATAATATTTACCAAAAAAAGGTTTGGGTTATGAAAGATCGGCGGCAGTTTGAAAGATACCCGCTTACACTTCATGTCAGAATAGAAACAATCGGCATTGGAAAAAAACATGTATTTGAATTCGAAACCAAAGATATATCGGCTGCCGGTGTTTTTATCCTTACTTCAAAAAAGTTTCCCCAAGGCTCAATGTTAAAGCTAAACATAACCATTTCGAACGATAAGATTAAAGAACTTACAGGTGGTCGAGGGTTAATGGAATGTGAAGGAGACATCGTGCGGTCCACACATACAGGGGTGGCTATTCGTTTTAATGGAGATTGCCAAGTATTAAGTAAAAGGGCTTGTGACATCTTGGTATTTCCAACACTCATCAAAAACAACAGAGGAGGTACATAATGAAGAGAATATTCCCCAATTTTTTACTTTTTATTATATGTACAACCTTCTTGACAATACTGTTATACCCCTGTGCTTCTCCTGCAAAGACGTGTGAAAAATGGGTTGCAAAAGCGGTTTCCGTACAGGGGGATGTTGAGGTGAGAAGGTCTGGAGAAACACAATGGGAAGCGGTTAAATTAAATGACACATACTGCCCCGGCGATATGATTCGGGTAGATGATAGGAGCCGGGCAGACATTTCCCTGGTCAACCAACCCCTTCTCCGTCTTGACCAGAACACCACGATCACCCTCGGCGGATTGAAAGAAGAGCGATTCTCTCTGGTAAGCCTGCTCGAGGGTGCTGCACATTTCTTGAGCCGAACTCCCCGCAGCCTCGAGGTGCACACAGCCTTTGTAAACGCCGGTGTGGAAGGGACAGAGTTTTTCATCAAAGTTGAGGAAGATAAAACCTTCCTGACCGTATTTGAAGGCAAGGTGCTGGCCAAAAACGAGGCCGGAACCCTTGGGATCACCGGTGGTCAATCCGCAGTGGCCGAGAAGGGTAAAGCGCCGGTGTTGCGTGTTGTGGCGCGCCCGCGGGATGCCGTTCATTGGGCATTGTACTACCCGCCGGTGATATATGTTCCACCCGAAGGAGCAGGGGTTAAAGAAGATACCAATGACCCGCGCTTTTTGGCACATCGCGCTTCAATGCTGCTTTCGGTGGGCCGTGTGGATGAGGCAGGTGCAGACATCGAGCGGGCAATTGGTTTAGACCCGAACTACAGTGATGCCTTTGCGCTTCAGTCGATTATTGCCGTGGTGCAGAATGAAAAGGAAAAAGCAATCAATTTGGCAAACAAGGCGGTTAAGACCGGGCCAAAATCGGCTACGGCCCAAATCGCCCTCTCCTATGCCCAGCAGGCGAGTTTCGATCTGGAAGGCGCACGGGATAGTCTTGAGAAGGCGGTGGAACTG
>PVMK01124608.1_pt1 | contig 38624 bp, 39 predicted proteins | sample 1853481 | NCBI WGS metagenome assembly PVMK01 (sample SAMN08533507, study PRJNA380276) | Marine sediment metagenome, whole genome shotgun sequencing project.
ACTGTCACGCTGCTACCATCGATCTCGACTTTCCCTAACTACCTTTATCATCCTCAGGCCGCTGAACATCAGGCCTCCACAACGGCATGGCAGATGTACGACTCGTTGGTTTGGACCGGCGTGGGCGGCACAATCGTACCCCAGTTAGCCGAGAGTTGGGAAGCGTCTGCTGATGGTCTTGAGTACACTTTCTACTTATGCGAAGATGTTGTCTTCCATAACGGCGAACCGTTCAATGCTGATGCCGTGGTCTTTAACTGGGACCGCGTGGTCACCTCAGATTTCGAATATGCTTATCATTGGCAGGAAGCCACCGCAGTGGAAGCGGTTGACGAATACACCGTCAAGGTCACAATTGAGGCACCCAACGTGCTATTCCTTTCGACGGTTGCCGATAACTGGGCCATGATACCTCCTGGATATTTCGCAGAGGTTGGCCAGGAAGGCTTCAACGAGCATCCTATGGGCACCGGCCCTTATAAATTTGTCGAATGGAAGAAGGGCGATCACATTACTATGGAAGCCAATCTTGACTACTGGCGAGGGGCTCCCAAAATGGAGACCGTGATCTTCCGACCTATTCCCGAGTCTGCCACCCGCGTGGCCGCCATCCAGACCGGTGAAGTAGATATCGTCACCCGTCTGAGTGCGGAAGAAGTGCAGAGCCTGATGGGCGCGCAAAACGTAAAGATCATCAAGTACCCAGTCGCCCGCATTTACTATATTGCCTTCAATAACCTGACCACTGGATTGGACCAGCCGACCATGGATGCCAAAGTTCGGCAGGCGATGAACTATGCTGTCGATGTTGACACCATCATTTCTGCCTTGTTCGATGGTTTTGCCGAGCCAGCCGCGGGCTACGTTGCCTCAGGCGAACTTGGACATGGCGCGGTCGAGCCTTTTGGCTATGACCCGGAGAAAGCTATCGCACTGTTAGCAGATGCTGGTTACCCGGACGGTTTCACGATAGATATGGCCTGCCCATCTGGTGCTTACACTCACTTCGAGGAAGTATGTGAGGTTGTTGTTGGTTATCTGGGCGATGTTGGTATTGAGGTCAATCTCGAGATCATGGAATCCGGCCAGTACTGGGATTTGGAATCTACCAAAGCACTGCCCCCGCTCTTCGGTGATAGCTGGTCTGCAACGGGAGGCGAGGCCTTCCGCCGGTTGACTGGTGCTCTGGGCGGTTTCGATGCCAGCTACTCCTCCTGGTCAGACCCGGAAATCGATAGCCTGTTGGACAAAATCCAGGCCACTCCGGACCAGGATGAGCGCGCAGCGCTGTATGTGGAACTGCAAGAATACATGCAGGCAGACCCGCCCTTCATTTACCTTTATCAACCGGTTGCCTTCGAGGCAATTAATACCAGGGTACAAGGATACAGTCCTTTCCCAGCCGAGACCTACGACTTCTTTGAAACATTTGTTGTTGGAGAATAGTCTCACTACGTAAATCGAAAAATGGGAGGGCGGCTGTGGTCGCCCTCCTAACTGTAATTACGTTTCACGTAAAAGGAGGCGCCCATGCAGCGTTATTTCATCTCTAGGCTGGTTCAATCGGTATTTCTGCTATTTGGCGTTTTGCTGCTGGTGTTTGTCATGGTACGCGTCACTGGCGATCCAGCAGCGTTGATGATGCCGCGTGAGGCTTCCCCCGAGGATGTCGAAGCTTTCCGGGAGAAGATGGGTTTCAACGATCCAACCCTGGTCCAATTTGGCCGTTTCATCTCCGGTGCGATCACAGGCGATTTTGGCAATTCGCTGCACTTCAAGACACCGGCGATGCCGATGGTCGTGGACCGGTTACCAGCCACAGTGCAATTAGCTCTGACAGGGCTAGTTTTTGCGGTGCTGGTGGGCATCCCGCTGGGCTTGGTCGGAGGTTTCAACCCAGGCAGTGCTATCGATAATATTGGACGTTTCTTGGCCCTTCTCGGCCAGAGCGTTCCCAATTTCTGGCTAGCATTAATTATGATCCTTTTCTTCGCAGTGCGGCTACGGTGGTTCCCAACCTTTGGACGCGATGAGTGGAAATCGGTAATAATGCCGGCCTTTGTGCTTGGCTTGCCCGTAATGGGCCAGGTTGTGCGCATGACGCGCTCGGCCGTGTTGGAAATCCGAGGCGAAGATTTTATCCGCACCGCTCACAGCAAAGGGTTGATGCCGAGGACGATTTATATTAAGCACGTTCTCCGAAATGTTGCTATTCCCCTGGTGAGTGTAATTGGTATCCAGTTTGGGTATATGCTGGGCGGTTCCATCTACATCGAGTTTATTTTTGCCTGGCCAGGCATGGGACAGCTGCTCCAGCAATCCATCGGCTGGCGAGATTTTCCCCTGGTGCAAGCGCTTGCGGTTTTCACCAGCGCGATCGTATTGGGGCTGAACTTGCTGACCGATATGGCCTATGCGATCATAGACCCGAGGATTCGCTATGGCCGATAATAAAACTACCACACAACAAATGGCTGATGCTTCAGCTGATAGCTTATTAGATATCGAGCGCACTTTCAAAGAGCGTCTGGCTTATGCGGGACGTTTCTTGTGGCGTGACCGCAGCGGCGTATTAGGAATGATTTTGTTCCTGGTCGTCGTAATAGCGGCAGTGTTTGCGCCCCAATTATCCCCATTCGACCCGCTGGAACAAAATTTGCGCGATAATAAAATGCCCCCGGCCTGGAGCGAGGGAGGCAGCTGGGAGCATCCCTTTGGCACCGATAACATCGGGCGGGATAGCTTCAGTCGAATTCTATACGGCGCACGCGTCTCGCTTACCGTGGGCTTTTTCGGTGTCCTGATTGCGGGCAGCCTGGGTTTGGTCATCGGCGCCATTGCCGGTTATATGCGGACGGATGCCGCAATCATGAGCATCATCAACTTGATTTTGTCATTGCCCTACCTGCTGTTCGTAGTCTTCATCGCCTCTGTCTTGGGGAGGAGTTTGATCAACGTTATTTTGATATTTGGAATCACCGATGCACCTATCTTCGCGCGTGTTACGCGTGGTGAGGTGCTGAGGATGCGCGAATCAGGCTATGTTGAATCAGCCATCAGTGCTGGAGCGCGTTGGCCGCGCATCATCTTCGGTCATATTCTACCCAATCTAATCGGCCCACTAATTACCTTGGCTACTTTTGAAATGTCAGCCATGATTTTCTACGAGGCTGGTCTGGGTTTCTTGGGTCTGAGTGTGCCCCCCACCATACCCAGTTGGGGTAATATGCTGGCCGCCGGTCGCAAATACTTACAACTATATCCCTGGATTGCGGCTTTCCCTGGCCTGGCCATCATGTTCACTTCACTAGGAATGAACTTGTTAGGTGACTGGCTGCGCGACGTGCTCGACCCACGGTTGCGACGGTCGCGGAAGTGAGGAGGTAAAATATGTCAAAAATTCTAGAAGTTAAGAACCTCGTCACCAAGTTCTATACCCTGGATGGGGTTGTCAATGCTGTCAACGGCGTCAGCTTCGATCTCGAAGAGGGTGAGACCTTGGCCATTGTGGGCGAAAGCGGCAGCGGCAAGAGCGTGACCATGATGTCACTATTGGGTTTGATTCCCATGCCGCCTGGCAAAATCGAAGCTGGCACAGCTTTTTTTCATGGGGACGACGGACGTCGCGATCTGCTGCAAATGCCGCCCGAAGAACTGCGCGACGTGCGCGGCGGCCAGATCGGGTTTGTTTTCCAGGACCCTATCTCCACCTTAAACCCAATTTTAACCGTTGGCGAGCAAATCTCCGAGATACTGACTCGTCATGTAATGAGCAAAAGTGATGCCAAGAAGCACACACTCAAATTACTTGCCCAGGTAGGTATCCCCGACCCAGAACTGCGCTATAATGCCTACCCGTTCCAATTTTCTGGCGGCATGCGCCAGAGAGTGGTGATTGCCATTGCCATAGCCTGTACCCCTAAAATCATCATCGCTGACGAGCCGACCACCGCTTTGGATGTGACTGTCCAGGCGCAGATATTGGACCTTTTCAAGCGATTGCGCACTGCTCTTGACGTGGCAGTGATTTGGATCACCCACGACCTGGGTGTTGTGGCCGGCATCGCTGAAAGAGTGTTGGTCATGTATGGTGGCCGACCGGTTGAAATTGCTCTAGTCAACGATCTATACGAAAATCCCCAACACCCTTATACTGTCGGCTTGTTGCGCGCTTTGCCTCGCATGGACGCGAAAGAATCTGACCGGCTGGTGAGCATCAAGGGTTCCCCGCCTGATTTACTCATCCCTATGACGCACTGTTCCTTTGCATGGCGCTGCGAGCATGCCTTTGACCGCTGCTGGCAGGAAATTCCCCCCTTAATACCTGTGGATAAGCAGCACCAGGTTGCTTGTTTTTATGATCTGGAAAAAGGAGGTCCGCGCGATGGCTGAGAACAATGTGTTATTGCGAGTACAAAACCTTAGAAAATATTTTCCCATTATGGGAGGTTTGCTCGGTCGCCAAGTTGGTGCTGTCAAAGCGGTAGACGGGATTTCATTCGATATCAAGTTGGGCGAAACATTGGGCATGGTGGGCGAGAGCGGCTGCGGTAAATCCACTGCCGGGCGTGCTATTTTGCAGTTACATAAGCCTACCTCCGGCAAAGTATTTTTTGAAGGCCGGGACTTAACCCAGATAAGCAGTGAGGAAATCCGCCAACTGCGCACGAAAATGCAGATGATCTTTCAGGATCCCTACGCCACACTCAATCCGCGCCACCCGGTGAGGAAAATTGTAGGCGAGCCGTTGATCATTCACGGCATAATGAAAAAGGGCAGCAAAGAATTGAAAGATCGGGTGGCGGAATTACTGGAACTGGTAGGAATGGATCCTGCGTACATGCGCCGCTTCCCTCACGAGTTTTCTGGAGGACAGCGTCAGCGTATCGGAATCGCACGGGCCTTGTCCTTGAATCCAGACTTTATCGTTTGCGATGAGCCAATCTCAGCCCTGGATGTATCCATTCAAGCCCAGGTGGTCAACCTGATGCAAGACCTGCAGGAACAGTTGGGCGTGGCTTATCTCTTTATCGCTCACGACTTGAGCATGGTCAAGCATATCTCACACCGCATCGTGGTCATGTATCTGGGCAAAGTAATGGAATTAACAGAGCGCAACACGCTTTTCGATAACCCGTTGCACCCCTATACCCAATCACTCAACTCTGCTGTACCGATACCTGATCCAAAATATGAGCTTAAGCGGCGGCGATTTATTCTCAAAGGAGACCCGCCCAGCCCGGCTAATCCGCCTTCTGGCTGCGTGTTTCACACCCGCTGCCCATTGACAGTGGAAGAGTGCATCAAGGTAGAACCAGAATTTCGGGAAATACACCCCGGGCATTTTGTGGCTTGCCATCTGGCCGACGATAAAGACAGCAGCAAGATACCTGAACAGACAATTTTAGCTTCGGTGATGGGATAAAACGGAGGTAATGTTATGGAATTTTCTCTGAATGTCGATGTACACTGCACTGACGGTCATTGCGGCCGATCTACCTACATTATTCTAAATCCGGTCTCCGAGCAGGTCAGCCACCTTGTTGTCAAATCAAAACGCCCGTCCGGTGTGGAACGTCTGGTCTCCGTTAAATTGGTAGCCAATACCGCCGCTGAAGTGATATTACTTAATTGCAGCCAAGAAGAATTTAGGAAATTAGAATCCTTCAACCAACCGGATTTCATCTATACAGACCTCCCCCAACATGCTACTGACCCAAATCTGACCTTGTTATGGCCTTACGTGGTTCCGATAAAACGTATTATTGATGACAAGATCAGACGTATCCCTCCGGGCGAATTAGCCGTACGCCGGGGCACCCGTGTGCGTGCCATTGACGGCAAAGTTGGGCGTGTGGATGAGTTCATCGTAGGGCCGGTCAGCGGAAATATTACCCACCTGGTTTTGAGAGAAGGTCACCCATGGAAAGGGAAAGAGGTCACCATTCCCGTGTCACAGATCGACCGCATCGAGGAAAAAGTCGTTTTCCTGAAGGTAGACAAAAAAACCATTGCCTCAATGCCAAGTGTTCCTGTGAAGCGGCGCTGGAAGTGACCTCAAATTAATGGCGCTGCGTTAATTTCAGCAAATGCAATCCCAGAGTGACCGCTGACTTTGTGGCTGCACACACCTTTGACTGCCCAGTTTCGGCTGAATGCGATTCGTTAACTGCTGTTAAATCAAGTGCAATGAATGTCTCAATATTTTTATAGAGGAAGAAATGGGTCTTTACAGACATGCAACTGTAAAGACCCATTATGTTTTATTTATTGCCTATCAGCTCTTTGACCAATTCTGCGGCTTGAATGGCCGACTCACCATAGCCATCCGCCCCGATCTCGTTAGCCCATTCCTGGGTGACTGGACCCCCCCCCCACGATGACAAAAAACTTGTCCCGCAGGTTCATCACTTCCAATGTCTCAATGACCTCTTTCTGAGCGGGCATGGTGGTGGTCATCAGGCAAGAGAGGGCAATTACATCGGCCTGAACATTCTTGGCCTCCTGGATGATATCCAGGGCACCGTTATCAATGCCGATATCTACAACATCAAATCCTTTGGTTTCCAAAACTGTTCCGACAATATTTTTGCCGATACTGTGCAGGTCGCCCTTTACCGTTCCGATGAGAACGGTGCCTTGTTTAGCAATTTCCTTCTTCTGCAGGTCGATCTCAGGTTTTAGGATTTTCATGGCAGCCTTGAATGCGCTGGCAGCCATTAGCAGTTCTGGCAAGTAAACTTCTCCACGTTCGAACTGGTCACCAATGAAATCCATGCCTTTGGAAAGTCCACGTTCAACGGCATCTAAGGGATCTATATGAGCATCCAAGGATGCTTTGGCATTTTTGAGTGCCATATCATCATCACCATCTACAATGGCGGTGGTAAGGTTAGCTAGAATTTGTTCTTTATTCATTTCTTGATCCTCCAAAGTAGTTTAAAGAATATACAATCTTATATCTTAATTGGCCTGATCGCTGTTCTCGTTGCTTGCTGAAAAGATACCAGCAATATGACGACAAAAAGTCCTGCGCTCGCTAAATAAAGTGTTTTTATCCCCACTATGGGTATCAAGGCGTACGCCAGGGGAGGTCCGATGGCGCTCGTAAAATCACTAAATGTAAACAGTGTGCCCAATCGTCGGCTTTGTTTTTGCCCATCACCCAAATCGCCAGATAATGCAATGGACAATCCTTGATTACTGCCGCTGGTGGTTGCTATCAACGGAATACCCAGTAGAATGCTAAAAGGCAGACCAAGAGCCAGCAGGCCAAAACCAACTATGCCTGGTATTAAGCCTCCAGACACAATTCGCCAACGGTTACCAATGCGATCTGAGATGCCTCCCACCAAGGGAACAACAAACATTGCTATCAGTGTAGACAAACCCAAACCCAATCCTGTCAGTGTGGTTACCCCCACGGTATGACCAGCAATCTGAATCTGTTCCCCAATCTGATCCAACAAGAAGATGCCGAGTGTGGACATTAAAATGCCAGCTATCACCAACCGATTAACACTAAATAATGCAATGATCGAATTGAATTCAACTTTCTCGTCTGGGTTTGAAGACAAAGGTCGTTGTGATTCCACCGTTTCATCAACTGGGTAATGTTTCGAAGACCGGGTTTCTGGCAAGAATACAAGGGCGATGATCGCGCCTATGAGCGTTATTACTGCGCCGACAATCATAGTTTGGTGAAATCCTAGCCAATCGGTAAGTACACCACCCAGTATTGCTCCACCGGAGGTTCCTAAGAAAAAAGAGAGTTGGTAGATTCCAACCCATCGGCCCCGGTTTTCTGCACTCGCAATGTCGAGCACAATGGTATTGCCGCCAACCCAAATACCAGCCCAGGCCAGTCCCCAAAGCAACCGTCCCAACAAAAGGGGCCAAAAGCCCTGGGTAAGTCCATAGATGGCGGTAGAAAACGCCCCGATGAACAGAGCAGATACAAATAGTGGGCGGCGAGGCCAGCGATCGAATGCCATCCCTGCCGGACCGTTGAGAACCAGCCGAATGAAACGATTTGCCGAGAGCAGAATTCCCACACTGGCTATGGATACGCCTGCGGCTGCAGTGTGTGTTGGTAAAACGGTGTAAAGCGACGCATCGCCAAGCAGCGACAAACAAGTCCCAATTCCTGCTGGAAGCAGGACGCGCCAAGGAGATAACTTTTTCACTCGAAAGGAACTCCCATCTCGGCCAGTTCTGCTTTTATTTCGTTGAAAAGTTGGAGGTACTTATCGCCAGGTTTACCAGTAGTGACATTGTAGCATTGCTGGTATGTGCTGCCGGTGGAGGCTGTCTCGATTTGGGATTCATACTTCTCTAGCAGTTGGATTACCAATTCGTTGGCCTGCTCCCGTTTTAGTTTGGAAGCCGCGATGGCCATCTCGACCCCAAATTTAGCCTCCATAGGAGTGATACCGTCGATCTTTACCGCTTTGGCGGGGTGGGGTGTCTGCACAGAAGGCGCACCAGATGTGACCGCAGTGAGCAGATAAGCCGCAGCCTCATAGAAGTATGATTTTGTGTTAGGTCCACCGGCCATGTACCCCAGCCAAATCACCGGCATAGGGATGTTGCGGCTGGCTGCCTGACAACTTGATGCTACTACCCAGAGAACGTCTCGAGTAGTAGAGCACCCATATCGGAAGTGAACCGGGAAGGTGAGCTGGTAGTTCCCTTTTTGAACCAGCAATCCCATCAGGATATATGCCGTGCTTACTACGGCTGTGCCCGCTGGGCCGCCGCAGTAACCTCCTAAAATGGGACTGGACTCGGCCCCCACGTTGGCTCCCCAATTGAGCAGGTAAGCCGATTTGTTCATGGCTCCAAAGTCAATTTTCATTTCTGAGATCGCGCCAACCAGCCAGCCATCTGTGGGTCGCAGCCCGAACTGGGGCGCGCTGGCGGCGATTGTGGTCACGGCTGCAGCTGCTGTAGAGATAAGGTTCATGATCGGCAGCCCCGGTCGTCCCGCCCGCCGAAGGGCTTCCCGGCCTATCTTGATGCCCCGAATGGCCGCGTAGATTTCTGCGGGAGAGCCAGCCATGACCGGGATACCCCGAATTGAGTCCAGAGCCGAGATGCTGATCGAGTCTACCTCGGCAATAGAGGCATACCCTTCAATCAGATTGGTGATCAGTTCTTCGGAGGTTGCCACAATCCCCGACCCAACGTGCAGCCAGGGAATTTTACGATCGTCGGGTACCCTCATCCCAAAGACGCCCGCATCTTTGCCTTCACCTGCGAAACATTTTCCTGGCGCTTCCCGAACCGCATCGTGGATTTCCTCTTTGCTGAATTGAATCACCCGGTTGGTGTCCTGGCAGTACACGCCCACCTGGCTCAGAAAATCTACCGCCGCATCGAAGAGATTATCGGCCGCGGTGTCATCGTTAGAGATAGGATTCTCATTATCGTATTCAATCCCATACTCTTTGATGACACGCCGCAAGGTGGGGATGAAGACCTTTATGTCGAAATCCTGTTCGCTCATAAGCGGTCCCTTCAGCACCCGTTCGTACACGTCTAAGAAATTTAGCATATTTATTCTCCTCTAAACTTTTCATCCGAAGGGGATGTTGGCAGGTCGGTTCCCATGGTTATGGTCGTATCCCAACCTGCACCGATAGCCTAAAAAGGAATCCCCAGGCTGGTTAACTCATCTTTGATCTCTTCGTATAAGCGCAAATAGTCGTCCGATGGTCCCCCTGTTTTGAGGTCATAACACTCCTGGTAGCGCTTCCCGGCCGGAGCTTTGTCGATTTCTTTTTCGTATTTTTCCAATAATTGGTTGACCATTTCGCTGGCCTGATCTGCACCCATCCCTGTAACGGCATGAGCTACTTCCACACAGTATTGGGCCTCCAAAGGTGAAACGCCATCGTTAATCACGGCTTTGGCGGGATGAACCGTTTGCACGCCGCCGTAACCAGAGGGAACAAAGCACAAGTTTGCTGCTGCGGCCTCGTAGAAATACATCCGGGTGGCGGGGCCAGCGGAGGCATATGCCAGTGCAATAGCAGGATAGCGAGTATTTCGGCTGGCAGCTCGCCCGACGACTGAAAATACCCACAGGATGTCCCGCGTGGTAGAGCATCCATGTCGGAAGTGGACAGGTCCGGTCAGGTGATAGTTTCCCTGGAAAAGCAGAATCCCCAACAAGTAGTAAGCCATCATCACCAGGGCAGTGCCTGGTGCTCCCCCGGCATACCCGCCCAAGATGGGCAGGGCCGTAGAGCCAACATTGCCACCCGTGACCTGAATAAAAGCCAGCCGATTCAGAGTCTCGAAGTTGACCTTCATCTCAGCCAGGAAGTCTATCAACCACCCATCGGATGGTCGTAATCCGAAATTTGGATGTGTCCCGGCAATTGTCCCTAAGGCTGTGGTGGATGTAGAAATAAGGTTAAGGATGGGAAGCCCGGGCCGGCCGCTCCTGGTGAGGGCTTTGCGCCCCGCTTGCACTGCACTGATGGAGGCGTGAATTTCGAGAGGGGAGCCTCCGACAACCTGCATGCCTTTTATTTCGTTTAAGGCCGGGATGCTGATGGAATTAGCCTGCGCAATGCTGCCGTAGCCTTCGACTTGAGCCAGAACAATGTCTTCCGACTAGGCCACGATTCCCGTCCCCACATGGTACCAGGGTTGGTTTCCGTCTCCGGGTACCCGGGGCTTAAAAACGCGGCGGTCGCGACCCTCTCCAAAGGTTGCGCCTGCAGGAAGGTTTTTGACCGCCTGTAATAATTCATTACGCTCAAACTGAATCACCCGGTTGGTGTCATCACAATAGATGCCGGTACGTACGATGAATTCGATGGCGGCCTCGAACAGGCGGTCAGCAAGGACGTCGTCCGATGGCACCGGATTTTCCGGAGTATAGCGAATTTCGAACTCCCGTACGATTTTCCTGACGTTCGGGATGAGACGTTTCATGTTGAATTCATCTTCAGATAGGATGGGGCCAGTGGTGGCCCGGTTCATAAAGTCCAGTAAATTGGGCATTGTGCACCTTTTGACTACATTGATGGTCAATCCAAAGTGACTGCGTTCCCGGGAACCAAATCTACAAACTCAGCCCGGATACGCGCGTCTACATCGGTTGAAAAGACGGCTGGATTATCGCTCTTAAGTATTTCGCGAACTCGTTGCATGGCTTGTATTTGAGAATCTGGCCTGTTTTCTGCCTCCCATTGATTCCGTGGAGAACGGTTGGCAATTTCGGGGAGCAGCGCGGTTGTACGCATCCGCTGGAAAGTGTGATCTTTGTCCAGGAACATTCCGCCTGGTCCGGTTTCGGCAATCACATCCAAGGCCAAATTCTGCTTGCTAAATTGCAGACCGCGTACAGCTTGTTTGAGCATGAGCGCTATTTCGTTGTCAATAACTGCTTTGGGAAAATCGAATACCATTAGGGCATCTAGTAGTCCACCCATATTCAGTAAATTTGCCCCAGCGAGTACGGCGGACGCTGTGGATATTCCTGTTTCAAAGCCAGACTGGGCATCATTGGTTTTAGCATTGGTCAGACCAACGAAGCCGCCGCTGGGAATATTGTAGAAACGCGCCATCTGGGAGCAGCCCATCACAAGCACGCCAGTTTCGATAGCGCCCGGCGCGTAAGCTCCCGTGCGCATATCGGCTACAGTAGGCAAAGGATCATAGATGATTGGTTTGCCAGGGAGCGACATTTGTTCTAACGCCGCCTGCGCCAAGAATTCGGCGTTCGTCAACGCCAACGTCCCCGCCAGGGTTAGGGGGGCGCTCACGCCGGCATTTGGCGCCACAACTCCATAACTAGGAATCCCACGTTCGGTGAAACGCATCAACTTTTCGGTCGATTCTACGTCCATTGTCAACGGTGAAATCAAGGCGCAGTATTGAAATGTAATGAAGGGTCGTTCCCAGAAGGCAGCCTCACTGCCAGCGATCAGCGCGCCTAATTTCAAGATATTGTCAACTTCATCCATGTCGGGGGCACTGCCCCGCACCGGCTTTAGACAGTTCTTGAGTGCAGGATAGAAACGCGAAATACTGAACTGGTCGGGTGGCGCGTCATCGGCAATGACCGAGATAGAGAAGATGTCATAGCCTGGTAATTCATTAACGAGATAGGCAATGCGGGCGATATCATCCGAGCGAGAACGCCGAATTTGCCCCGTCTGCGGATCGGTAATGTCTGGAGCAGAGCTGCCTGTGACCATCAGCGGCCCATCATCAGGGATCGTGCGGTCGTATTGCGGATCCCGCCCGTGGAAAGTAAAGGTGGAAGGAATTGACTGGCGAAAGTGCTCAACAACATTGCTCGGAAACTTGATAATATTAGTTTCCGTATCTTCGTAGCATCCGTGTTTTACAAAACGCTTACGAGCACCCCGGTTGTGAACCAGCATGCCGACATTTTTTAGAATTTCAAGCGAAGCTTCGTGAATGCTCTTAACCTGTTCTGATGTGAGCAATTCTGCAAAGTGTGTCACTGTTTACTCCTAACATGTTCCAAATAGTGTAAACTGGATGTTAAGGAAACTTTATCACCTTTGTTGGTAAGACTGATAACTAGCGCCAGAGGGGTGGAAATCAGTGCAACTTAGAAAAAATATTTGATTTTTTGGGGTGCACGTAACTTGTGTCTCGGTTAACCCTTGACAGGTCAGCATCGGCATGATATTTGTATATACTGAAACAATGGTATTAACCATCTAACCGTTGTGATTATACCAGAACTTTAATTTGCATGGGAAGAGGAATGAACCACAAATTAGAAGAATCGATCAATACTTACCGTTTTCAATCGGCCGTACCGCTCTACATGCAAATCGCTGAAAGCTTGCTTGAGCAGATCGCAACTGGAAAACTGTCTCCTGATGAGCTGCTGCCATCAGAACGCGAGTTGAGCAAACAGCTAAACGTCAGCCGCGTGACATTGCGAGCAGCGCTGAGCGTGCTTGATAATAAAGGGTTGCTCGTTCGTCGGCCTGGGGATGGGACCTATATCGCAAAGCCTAAGATTGAGAGGCAGGCAGCCAAGTTGGTTCCTTTTACAAAAAGTATGAGCAGCCGCGGCTACCAGGCTTCCTCCAAACTTATCATTTTTGAGCAGCGGATGGCAGAAGTATCGGTTGCTAGCCAATTGAAAATATCTGTTTCTGCCCCGGTTTATTATATCCAACGCTTACGCTTGATCAACCAGGAACCTGTGTTGATAGAAACGTGTACTACGCCGGTGCGCCGTTTTTCCAGATTGGGTGAGTACGATCTAGAAAACCGCTCGATTTATGAGATCATGGAAACCGAATACGGCGTTGCTGTTCACCATTCTCAGCAAAGTCTGGAGGCAGTAGCAGCGACAGAATTCGAGGCTGAATTGCTGGGTATTGATCCGGGAGCGCCTTTGATGTTAGAGTCCAGGCTGTCGTTTGATCTTGAAGGTTGGCCAATAGAGTACGGACACGATTTGTACAGGGGTGATCATTTCCGTTTTGTTACTGAAGTTGCTCCCCTTGAGATAAAAGAATAGAATCAGGTGCAAAGGCATAATTATGGCAGAAGAATACTTCGACATTGTCAACGAAAAAAACGAAGTCATCGGGCAACAGGCCAGGCGTATCGTTCATAAAACAGGCTTGTGGCATCGCGGAGTGCATGTATTTCTCTTCACACCAGATGGCAGACTGCTGGTTCAAAAACGCAGCCAGAATCGGGATACATTTCCCGGCAGCATGGATTGTTCTGTCTCGGAGCATTTAAAAGTCGGGGAATCCTATTTTGATAGCGCTGTGCGCGGCTTACAAGAGGAATTGGGCATTAAAGGAATCTCGCTTACTCGTTTGGTGCAATTCAAGATGAATTACGGTCAAAACGACAACGAGTTTAGCGAGTTATATAAAGGGGTATTTGATGGAAGCTCATTATTGGTTGACCCTGGTGAAGTGGCTGGCATAGAATATTACACAATCTTTCAACTTGAAGAGATGATGGTTTCAGAACAGGCTTTGTTCGCTCCCTGGTTCATTCAACTGATTCGTTTTTTTACCGATAAGCTAGCCGATATGGAAATCTTATGGGTTCAAAAGTAATATTGTATTACCCACAGCAGAGCTATCAGAGTCCCAACATGAGAGCAGCCTGCGAGCAAATGCTTGTAAGACCTGGTTATTTTATCACTGTCGAATTTAAAAACAGCTTCCAGTAAATCATCGCCACTTACAATTTCAACGACCCCAAAAGTGGCAGCGGACTGTTGTTATCCCAAAAATGTTTATCGGATCCACCGTCGATTCGGCTACTCATAAAGTCGCGGCACTCTGGAACCAATGGCGCAAACAACCTCATAGTTTATCGTTCCCCAAGCCGTAGCCATTTGCTCCGCGGTATTGCACGTTTGCTGCTGCTGTCCAATCAATACAACTTCGTCACCAGATTTGGCATCCGGCACGGTGTCCAACTGTACCATGATCTGATCCATACATATGGTGCCCACAACCGGGACATGTTTTCCAGAAATTAAGACTTGTTGGCCTGGTATCCGCCGGAAGCCGTCGGCATAACCCACAGGAATGGTGCCAATGCGCTCGGTTTTTCGCGTGGTGTAAGTATGCCCGTAGCTGACTCCGCGCCCGGCGGACAAGGATTTCACCTGACTAAGTACAGTTTTCCATGTCAGGGCAGGACGAAAGGTGGAGGGCATTGGGCATTCTGATGAGGGGTGCAAACCATACATCGCAATACCAAAGCGCAGCAAATTGAAATACGCGCTGGGGCGGGTCAGACTGGCGGCGGAGTTGGCCGCGTGGTTCCATGGGGGTTGGATGCCGTGTTTGTCAAGTGTGGCTATTAATTCGAGCAAACGGCTCTCTTGGGCGTCTGTTGTGGCGGTATCTGCTTCGTCAGCGCGGGCGAAGTGGGTAAAAATGCCCTCGAAGTAAATATTAGGTTCATCGGCTATCTTTTTAGCAAGCGTATCTGCCTGGTTGACCTGAACCCCCAAACGGCTCATGCCAGTATCTACCTTGAGGTGCAGGCGAGCGTTTTTGCCAGACTGCGCTGCTAATGCAGAAATTTGCTTTACTTGATCCATGTTCCAAATGGTTAAAGATACCCGGTTAGCAATCATTTCTCTGATGTGCGCTTCTGGTGTGTATCCCAATAACAAAATCGGACATGTTAAACCAGCTTGTCGCAGTTCTAACGCTTCGCTCGATCTTGCAACCCCAAGCCAGGTGGCACCAGCTTGCAGCGCGGCCAGCGCTACCGGTACCGCGCCATGCCCGTAGGCATTGGCTTTAACGATTGCCATCACGGGTGTGCTGGTCTGTTCGATGAGTAAGCGCACATTGCCCTTAATGGCGTCTAAATTTATGGTGACCCAACTAGAGTGTGTTGCTTCCATTTTCCTCTGTCGACCCTATCTTAATAATTAAAATTGATTCACTTCGATAAACCTTGCACTCACACATTTTTCAATGGCTAGAAGGTGATCTGCAAGGGATGCGTGCTGTGTTGCCGCAAGCGGCCGAAAAAATTGACGGTTAGGAGGCCGACCTCATCCAAAAGCGCTATACAGTAATCGAAATTGGTTGTGCTTGCTGCAGGTATTTATCTCCTGTACCGTTGAATATTTTTGTTCATAATTGCTGATTCTTGGATAGTGAAGAAATTTCCACCAGGCAACAATATGATGGAATTCTGATCGGTTCCAGCACCCATTAGTATACTTGATTATCATGTGGCATAAAAAATAGTATATTGGAAAGGTGGATGTATAAATATGTTACTCGTTATAAATAGGGTGAATTTTGATCAATCCTTGAGTTTGATCCTCGGTTGTATTAGTGGGTTTTGTGGTTTGCTATTTGGTCTTTGATCCACCCATTTGATCGTGCTGTGGATAACTTTTGGCATGATCAGCAGCGCGAGCAAGCCGGCCAGTAGGGTCATGAAAAGCGACCAGGGAACCGCTTCTCCGATCTCAGGTAATAAACCGCCCGGGTTGTAACTGATTTCGCCACTTTGGGAGAATCCAGAGTCAAAAGAAATCGATAGCGAACGATTGACGCCATCTCGAGCAGTGGATGGAGATGTATACGTTAACTGATATTCAGCCTGCAGCGCGCGTCCGTAGCGTTCATATATATTGCGTAAGTTTTCATCATTTACAGCATAACCATATACACCTCCAGCGTTCTCTGCCAGGGAAATTAACGCAGCCTCATCCAGAGCAGATTGGGCACCTTTGCCTTGCGTTGGATCGCCAAGACCAATCGTGGAGATTGAAAGCCCTGAAGGTCCAATTTTTCCCAGCACGTCTGATGTTATGGAAGTACTGCGATTATCTAAACCACGGTTAAAACGATGATCGTTTTGCGCCCGATTATGGGCTGTAAAATTTGTACCGCGTTGATGAGCGCATCGTTCATGGTGGTGTCGTTCATGGCTGATAGGCTTTTGATCGATGCAATAACTGCCTGATGATCTGTGGTCACGGGTTGAACCAGATCAATGACCGTATTGAAGGTTAGCAATCCAACTTGATCGCCGGGGCGCATCTGTTGGATGTAGGCTTGGGCTGCCGCCTTGGCCGCTTGAAGTTTGCCGCCGCTGTTCATGCTCCCAGAGATATCCATTACCAGCAAGGTAGTTAAGGATCCTGCCTCACCAATTCCGTTGATCTGAACTGATGAAATAAGTTGGCTATTTTCTTCAAGGATGAACCCTGAAGAGTCTACAGCAACAGGCTCTCCAGCAAAATTGGTTGCCGATACATACACAGTTACTTCAGGGAATTGAGATGTATCGACCTGAGTAATATGCAAATTCAAGCCCTCCCTGGGTGGATTTTCCTGCTCAAGAGGACTGAAACCGGTTAGCATGATGCTAATGACCACAAGCAGACTTAGAAAACTTTGATTGCGCACAGACTTTAGCATCGCTTATCTCCTCTCGTGGTAAACAAATTCAGTATTGCCCATTTGGATACTCTGCCGATTGCGCAGGTCTGCCTGTTCAATGCGGTCTTTGTTGATAAAAGTCCCACTGAGACTGATATCTTTGAGAATGAAATGGGTGCCGGCACCAACAAGGAGAGCATGTTGGGGGGCAATATCCGGATCGGGAAGCACGATATCAGCTTTGAGGGCGCTACTTCCAATAAATACAGCAGGCCCATCAAGTTTGATGAATTTATCAAGGATAAAGTCCGTTCCTTTGAGTTTTCCGGACGTTACAGTGAACCAGGCTTTTGAAAGCATATAAACGATCAGTGCGATGAAAACACCAACGGCCGCTCCCAATAAAATCAGCCCAATCGCCTTCCCCAAGATCGGGTCGGCCAGCAGCAACCATGCCGCTTCGAGTAAACCACCTCCCGTAAGGCCACCTAACAACCCGCCTAATGCGCCTTTCCAAATTTGGGCGCCGCTGGTCACACCGGCTGCTACCCCAATGAGTAACCCGAAAATTCCCCAGCCCAGGGCGCGTGCCCAGGGTTCTCCACCCAGCAATTGAAATAACCCTTCAGCTAGCGGCAGACCTAGAGCGCCTCCGACCAGACCCAACAGCCCGGTGATCAGGCTGGTGCGGGCAGTGTGGATAAAGTTACGCGTCGGCAGCCCTTCGGCTAATCCAATAAACGCACCGACGCTGAGACCAATCAACGCTCCCACGATAAGTTCGCTAAAATAAACGCTGCGGGTAAAGGATAGGCCAAGCATATTGCTGATTTGCCAACCCATCAGCCCTCCAATAGCTCCAAAAACAGCATAATAATATAGTCGCATCAATCTGCTCATCTTGAAATATCTCCATCAAACTGTTCTTCTAGAGAGAATAAATTGCGCCAATGAACTACGCTGCGCTGCCTCTTATTGATCAGTTCGTAAAATCCGAAATACTGGCGCGAATCGAGCTGTCCATCGGTCCCACGCAGGAAAAAACCACCACTGGAAGAGTGTGGTTCGATAACCAGAGCTACCTGCCAAGGTTTTGGGAAGAAATTTAAGTGCAGCCAAGTATCATGCTGTGAGAGAAATATTCCCATGCGAGGGTGGGTGTGATACCAACCCACTACTTTCTTGCCAGGATAGCGCATTTCTAATTCTTGGTGCATCGCAACCTGGGAATCTTGAGTAAAAGTCAGATATGCTATGCCGTGTTTGGTATGCGGAGCCGGTAAGATCTTTTCGATAACAATGAATTGCTGCTGATTGACTTTATCTATTCGCCACTGACCGATCATCCAACCACCCACTTCATTGTCTAAATCGCTGCCGGCATGAGCGCAAGCACGTACAAAAGCACCCTGGGTCATAAAAACATCCAGGATGGGCGCCGGCACAACGGCCTCATCGGGAGCTTGCCAACGCCGGGCATGTTTGTACGGAACATGTCCAAAGCATGGTGTACTTTTATCCATGGGACCGAGGCGAATATGGTTTTCAGACATAAGGTTTTTGAGTGATGTGCAGATTGCGGATGCGCCTGCAATTTGCACCAGTGATTTATCCCGCAGTGATATCTGCGGTGATCATTATGCGGTCACTTTCAGGGATCCCAGCTTCAGCCAGGGTTTCATCTTCCTGAAGCTCTCTACCCAGAGCTTTGCTGTCAAGGCGGTAGTTGGTGGGGCGACCGTCTGGACCGGTGGTTGGCAGTTCCAACGAGGTGGTTAACTCAGGGAGCAGTTCCTTGATGATGACATCGTCAGGAATTTCTGCTGTACGAGTGCTTCCGGATGGCAGGACCAGGGTGACATCTAAATCAGACATGTTTTACCTCCAAGGTTTTTAGTTGATGGTTTGAGATATAGTTTTTTCTTTCTGCAGACAGGCGCGTTGCTATTTCAATCGAACGCGCGGCTTTTTCACTAGGGGAGTGGTTTTTATTTTGACTCGTTCAGGGCGCAGCAATTCACGTTGATCGACAGGGAATGCATTGGGATGTCTAGCGCGGTAATCGCGGCACCAGCGTGCAGCCTCAGGGTCCCAGGGGAAAGGTGGCTTGGTGGGGTCATCATGGAAATTTTTATATTGCACCATTTCACCCAGCATAATCACCAAACGATCCAGGGAGCGGCTGGCGGTCCACCAGGCGGCATCAATACATACGCTGCCGTTGAGATGATTAATATTGGGATGCCAAATTGGCGTGAGCCATTTCATGCCCGGCCATCTTTGAGGATACTGGTTGTGTAAATAAATTTCGACCTGATGTGCCTTACCAAATTTAGGCACCCCCCTTTTATCAACAGAGACCACACCGCGACATTTGTATGTCACGATATAGCTATCCGGTGGCAATCCGTGGAGAGCAGCTTTGGATTTGAATTCGATCAATTCACTTTGTGCGGCAAGTTCACTCATTAGTTTGTAATCGGCTCGTAATCGCCGCATTCGGGGACTGAGCTCTATCGACATTGCTCCGGCGGTGATATCTGCGGTCAGCATCAAGCGGTCACCTTCGGGAATAGCGGCCTGGGCCAGGGTCTCATCCTCGCCTAATTCTCTGCCCAGAGCTTTGCTGTCCATGCGGTAGCCCATCGGGCGTCCGTCGGGACCAACAGTCGGCAGCTTAAGCAATGAAGTCAATTCCATGACTAAATCGCGCACTACAACATCATCGGGGACTTCAGCGTTGCGAGCGCTTCCATGGGGCAGGATGATAGTGACAGATATTCAGCCATAATTTCTCTCCATTAAGATATTAATCGTTGCTTATTGCAGGTGGGGAACTTGACATTCTCCAGTCATATCCCAACAATCAGCATGGTGCCAGGTTTTGCAAGAAGAGCAAATTTTTAGCCCTCGAGGGTCTTTTTTTATCACCGGCTCAAGGCAAAACGGGCAATTGTGTTCTTCAATTCCAACCAGCTTAACTGGTTCCAGGCGGCGATTGAGCTGGTGTTTTTTCGAGATGTGTTTCGGCGCTGATGTTTTTAGCCGGACCGCTGTTCCGGCAAGCTTTCATGATTTGATCGCCATTGGCTCAGCCATGAATATTTGCCTAAAATTTTACCGATCCCCTTGATATTAGGAAAAGAGTAAGGTATTCTGATGCGTGGCATTTTAATTTGGGGCATTCTTATAGCGGGCCAGAATTGTCTAGGATTTTGCGCTTTGATTTTCTTGTGATCTGAGGACCCATTTTCTTTCAGTCGGATAGGTTTGGTCCAGGCCTGCAGCATCAACCAGGTCACCAGACCGCTGCCAAAAAATTGCATCAAGCTTGCCCAGTTGGGACTGGAGCTGGGCTCTGTAAAATTAACTCCCACAGCGCCGCGCGTGATGAATCCGATGATCAATAATCCGCCTAATAATGCCACCAACGCAGAAAATAAACGCAGCGCTCTTGTGTAATTCCGCAGCAACCCCCGGGCAGACAAAGCCGCTATCATTCCCAACGAAGTTAACACAAGTGCCGAGAGCAGGAAGAACGGCAGCTTTAACGCTAGACCAAAGAGCAGTGTCAGTGCTCCTGCAGCAACCATCACCGTCAGCATGACCAGGGTAACTCTTCCAGGCGAGCTGGCCAGCAAACGATCAAATCGTTGGGATTTAGCCTTGATCATCACGGCCTCAGGAATGTTATTCGCGTATAGTAATCTTGCCATGGGCTGGATTGCGCGCATCATTGCCTAGGTCTACCTCCTCCCCAATGCTAATGCGATTCCGCAGCTCGATTTTAGGGTGGGTGGGGGATTCTTCAAAGTGGCTAAAATGCAGTGCTGCATGCAAATCGCCTGTCAGTTCGTAGAAACGGTATTCTTGCAGATTGTTGGCTCGCAAGATATGCAGGGGTGGTACCCCGATCCTGGACAGGGTGTGATGTAAGAAAGACTCATCACCAGTGATGGTGTGGGTCATTTTTGTTTCCCGAAAGGTCTCACAAGTCGGACAGTGAGCAGCTTCAAAACTGACCTCCGAGATGGGTTTTATCAAACGCTCCACAGTCTTGCACACTGGACACTCTAGATCCAAGATCAATTCCTGATCCAATTCGAGTACCGCTTCGGAGCCCAGATCTGCATGCACAATGCGTAGCAGCGCTTCAAGGGTAGTCGTCTCCGCTCGCAGGGGCAGTTCGGTCACCTCGCCATATGTCCAATGGCTTTGGCAATCTTCCTTAGGAAGATAAGCAGTGGTGTGCATTTCGTTGGTCATACCGTTGAAGTGGACCACTTTTCCTGGTTCTACAGGCATGTCATTTAGAATTTTTAGCGCTTCCTGTGATTGCATTCCACCGATGATCGCTGAAATAGTCGGTGTGGTGGGAACCTTGCCCAATAGCACGTTTTGACGGGCCAACAACGGGCAAGAATAACGCACCGCCAGGCTCTGCCGGGCCAGTTCGTTGAGTGTACACTCGAAGCATGCTCCCTGACCGGGCACAAAAACTCGTAATAATCCCAGCAATTCTTGAATAGCACCATCAACCCAGGGCTTGTTCATCCAGTAGGCATAACGATTGACGGATAAGCGTGCTTCCCGATTGTCGAGGCATGCAATAATCACATCCATACGGCGGATCACACCTAGCCCTATCTGACTGGTCACATCGCCGTGTAAATACTGTACACGGATATTAGGATTCAGTTCTTTGGCCCGAGCTGCGGCCACCTCGGCTTTTTTGCGGCCAGAATCATGCTCCCGGAACAAGGGTGAGCGGCTCAGGTTAGCTGCTTCGATGGTATCAAAATCTATAATAAAAATATTGCCCACCCCCATGAGCACCAGATTTTTGATGACTTCATTGCCCAGTGCACCCGCCCCAACCACCAGAATTTTGGCATTTTCAACTTTATCGCGATCCCACCACGAGATGAAGTTGAAAGTTCCCAGGCGATCTTTACTCAGGTTGGGGATGCGTAGTGGTTTTTCTGGCGCGGCCGGCAAGCGGCGCGGTCCACTAGGGGATTCGAGGTCCTTAATGTTTACCTTGGAGATTGGTGATACTCTATCATCCCGGGCTAGTTCGTGCACTTTGGCGATATTGGACTGGCTGATCTCTTTGACAAACCAACCCACGCCGGGCCGTGATTCAATGAGCGTGCTTTGTTCCAGGGAGCGTAAGGCTTCACGGATCGTCGAGCGGCTGACTTCCATGATTGCCATTAACTCGCGCTCGGAGGGCAGCTGGCTGCCAGGTTCTAGGCTACCATCTAAGATGGACGCAGCTAATTTGGCTGAAACGATATTGGTTAAGGATCTGCGAGGAATAGGTTTGAGGGACATGGCTTACTCTCTCTGCACTGGTATGCTGGTCAGACCAGAATACCAGAAGTATAACAGAGGAGGCATGTAAGTCAATGGGAGTTAAGTACTAAAATGATCGGGAAGGTGATAATCGATCCCATGGGGGATAAGCTGTTTGAATTATATTTGCTGCTAGTAAATTAGGGTTAGTTAATATGCTCACAAATTGATTGTTGTTTATCGGTGTAACACCGATGGAGATGGCTATTCAACCATCTCTGGCTCTTTAGATTGATAAAGTGTCTCGTTCTACTGGGATGCTGAGTCTGCAGTCAGCGTACCAAACTCCAGTATTTGCGTGCCTGCCTGATCAAATATTATCAGGCTGTTAGCCAATGTCTGATATTTAGCAGCGGCTGCTAGGGCTGCGAGATACACCTGCTCCTGTTCCAGAATCCCCTCTGGCTCCATGCAACCCATCTCTGTCGAGAAAACGTCATCAATGCTTAAGCTGGTATCCCCGGCCAGAAAACTGCCAGCATATTGGTTACAACCTGCAGATCCTGTAACCTGGTCGCTCGAAAACTTGATTGTGATTGTCGTGCCGGGAAGTAGACCGTTCCCGTAAAGAGATCCCAGATCCCACGATGTATCTCTTAACGCGCTTGCGCCCGAACTGCCACAGGCGGCTAAAACAACGATAGCTATCAAGGCCATCAAAGAATACCGGGTGGTTGTTAACAACATAGAAATCCTTATTTTTCTCATCCGCTCGTCTGCTAAGACCTTATTAACCAATGATGAATTTGACTACCTGCTCAGATCAATTCTGATCGGGATCAACAACACATTCAACATGGCTGTTTTATGTGTTGATTGCGATTTAAAACTGGTCGATCACAACAACACCTGCTTCGGAAAAATCTCCCATAGATTCTAGTACTTTGAGTGACTGATGCAAAGAAACAGTTTTGCTGATCAGTTTGGCAGGTTGCAGTGTCCTGGCCGTAATCATATCCAGCATTGGGCGGAAGGCATGCGCTTGCATCCCGTGGCTGCCGATTAATTCCAACTCTTTGGACATCACCATGCCCATTGGGATGGGCGTTTCTTTGTGGTCTGCGGCCATCACACCAACCTGAATATGCCGGCCCCGTTTGCGCAGACTCATAATTGAATTGCTGCAAGTCTCATTACTGCCTAAGGCGTCCATAGAGATATGCGCACCACCCTTGGTGATTTCATGAATGGTTTCAACCAGATGCGTTTCATGCTTGGCATTCAGTGTTAGTGCTCCAAGTGATTGTGCTAACCTGAGGGTATCGTCTTTGATGTCCACGCCAATCACTTGAGCACCCATCGCATGGGCAATCATAATTGCCGAGAGTCCAATTCCACCGCAGCCATGGATTACTACCCACTCGCCAGGTGCTACTCTACCCTGAGACACAACAGCCCGAAATGAGGTGATAAATCGGCACCCCAAGCTAGCAGCATCCACAAAATCTAAGCTGTCAGGTAACCTGACCAAATTAACATCGGCGTAACGGATGGCAACATACTGGGCGAACGAACCCCAGGCTGTAAATCCAGGCTGAAAATAATGATCGCAAACTTGCTGATTACCTGATGCACATTGCTCGCAGCTACCACATCCACACGCAAAGGGCAACGTAACCCGGTCTCCGGGCTGCCACCGGATGACATCTTGCCCGACTTCTTCGATCACACCCGCCATTTCATGTCCCGGAACATGGGGGAGATGCACGTCGGAATCGTGTCCCATCCAGCCGTGCCAGTCGCTACGGCAAATGCCATTGGCTTCAACACGGATGACGACACCATCTTTTCGAGGCGTTGGATCTGGCAAGATCTGAATACTTAATGGCTGCCCAAATGCTTCGTAAATTGCGGCTTTCATTGATTCTCCTGTTTAATACGTTGGATTAGAATTAAACTATAATTAATGATGGGCAACGATTTTTACGATTGTGGATAGGGAAAATATTATAGCTGCCAGTCGGTGGGCCAATTATCGAGCAAGGCTTGATATTCGGGGTCTTGGTAGCGTGCTAGCGAGAAAGCTGGAGCATAAGCGGGCAGTGGACTGCCTGTGATATGTGCAGCCAGCAGATCGCCCGCGCCGCAAGCTGACATCAAGCCGTACCCTGAAAGTGCACCGATAATATAGGCGCCTTCGATAGGTAATGGACCGATCAAGGGGCGGTTTTCAGGCGTTTTCGTGTAATAGCCTGCATCGAGCACAGGTTGGGGCATACGCTGGAAATATTCTTTGAAACGGGGCAGTATGGCGGTCATCCCGCGCAGCGCAATTTCAGGGTAGAGATCGTCGAGGGGTGGGGGGATGACCGGTGCCATTTTATGCGTTTGGTAATCCCATAGCAGCAGCATGATATCACTGTCGGGACCACCTTCGGGGCGCGCGTGCGCGCCGGGGGGCATATTCTTTAGCAGCCAACGAGTGTTTTTATCTTTGCTAAAAAAACCGCGCTCTTCGTCATTCCACGGCAGGTATTGTGAGTCAGACCAGATCAATAGCGGCGCTGCACGGGGCAGCACACCCAGCGTATCATGAAATGCGACCTTCATGTGCAACTCGGTGGTGATAGGCAGCTCGATTCCGAGCATACCTCCAATTTCATAGGCAAAAGGTCCGGCTGCGTTGATGAATGTCCGAGTGGGTACAACAGTGCCATTGCTCAGGTTGACGCTTGCAACGCGCCCCGCCGTAATATTAATATCCGTCAACCGCGCCTGAGTTAATACAACGCCGTGTTTTCGGGCTTCGTCAAGCAAGTACATGCCCAGTTGTTGTGCGCTGAACCATCCTGCCCGGCGGACGTGGAGGGCCGCGACAACGGAATTTGGAACATAAGGGAAGTGTTGTTGGATTAAATGGGGAGTGAGCAATATATCCGCGCCGGAGGGGGTATCGAGAAATCCCTCTGCGGGAGCGGGGATATATTCGGGATCGTCGCGGTGCCCGCGGTGAATGCGCAGCGGTCCAGCACCCAGTTCTGACGGCTCTGCCGCGACCTGAATGAAATCGGGAATATTATCTGGAAGGGCAGTCATGTAAAGGTAACCGCGTCGATTTAAATGGAAGATATTTTCGCTTTGAGACGCGTAATCTTCCATTAAATCAATTGAGCGGTTCATCAGTGCCACCATGGCATCGCCCGGTCCTGGCCACCAGTTGCGGTAGCACTCGGTTGATTTGTCGCTGGTTAAACTAAGCGCAGGGAGATCATCAACCAGTAATATATCCTGCATACCGTGCTGAACGGCAAGGTGATATGCGGTCGCGATGCCAGCAATGCCCGCCCCACAGATAACGGTTTTAGTTGAGCTCGACATATATGCGTTTGTTGATTTTCCCTTTGCTCTTATAGTTAATTATATGGATCGTGCCTACTTCGGATGTGTTGCGTACGTGGGTGCCGCCGTCGGCTTGCAAATCTAAACCGTCAATTTCGACCACGCGCACTTTGCTGATCCCCGCGGGTAGCAAGTTGATTTTTGTTCGAATTAAATCGGGGATTTGGAATGCTTCAGCGCGTGGCAGGATTCGCCAACTGACCGGGCGTGCATTGAATACTTCGGCGTTAATGGCAGTGTTGATCTCTGCGACCAATTCCTTGTGCATAGTTTCAAACTCAAAATCCATGCGGCCTTTGAGCGGATCCATATTGCCACCGGTGACCGATACGCCGTAATTGCGATAAATCACGCCGCACAGGATGTGCATGGCGGTGTGGGTTCGCATCACCTTGTAGCGATGCTGCCAATCGAGTTGCCCACCCACACCTGATCCCAATGAGGGTAAACGATCCTCACCTGCAAGCATATGAACGATTTTTGCCCCTATTTTCTTGGCGCGACTGACCGTAAAAGTTTTGCCCTCGCTAGTTAGGCTGCCGAAATCGGCGGGTTGGCCACCACCACCAGGATAGAAAGCCGTTTGATCAAGGATAACACCGTGGTTTTGCTCATCAATGGCTGTGATGGTAGCCTTGAAAGTTTGGATATAACTGTCATCGTAATAAAGAAGCTTTATCATCATGCCTCCTAATGTTTATAATCTTCGATAGGTTCTAAGTATTGTACTCGATTGAGCACCAGCACTAATGATAGATGATGTACAATAGCATCGTGTCTTAGGGTTTTCTGAAGGGATCGTTATCATGACAAATGACTTAATATTTTTTTATCCTGAGGGTCACGAAGCCCATCGAGAAATCGGTCATCCTGAGAGTCCGGAGCGCGTGACTGCGATGGTGGATGCGTTAATCGAATCAGGCTGGTGGCATGAATTCCCAAAAATCGGACCAGACCGTGTGCCTCCAGCAGTGTTAGATGCTATTCACAGACCGGCGTACATAGATTTTCTGGAAAGAACGTGTGCCTTTGGGCATCATATCGATATGGACACCTATACAACCAAAGCATCATGGGATTTGGCGATCAGGGCGGCTGGCGGCGCGATTGCTGTCAGCCGAGCCATTTGGCAGAACAAAGCAAAGCGTGGCTTTGCTCTTAGTCGTCCACCGGGACACCACGCAACAGCCAACCAGGCCATGGGATTTTGCTTACTTAATAATATTGCCCTAGCGGCCGAAAGTTTGATTCAGGGGGCTGGCGCCCAGCGTATTGCCATTATTGATTTAGATCAGCATCACGGCAATGGCACGCAAGATATTTTCTGGGAGCGTGAAGACGTTTTCTATTTCTCTACCCACCAATATCCGCATTACCCAGGCACCGGGCTCGTGAATGAAATTGGCGTTGGCGCGGGACAGGGCAAGACGGTTAATTTTCCCTTACCGGCAGGATCGGGAGATCACGCATTCCAGGCCATTATGGATGAGGCAATTATTCCGATTCTTGATCGCTACATGCCGGAAATGATTTTGGTCAGTTATGGATTCGATACTCATTGGCGTGATCCCCTAGGGAATTTGCTACTCTCCGCTCAGGGGTATTACAACCTGATAGCGAATTTAACGGCCTGGGCTGATAAGCACTGCCATGGTCGCATTGCGCTGATTTTAGAAGGTGGTTACGATCTAATTGCGGCAAAAGCGTGTGCTCAGGGGGTTACAGCGGCTTTACTCGGTGAATCTTGGGTTGATCCGCTTGGCGATTCTGGGTATGCAGAAAAGGATGATTGGAGAGATATGTTAGATCAGACTCTACAATTATGGGATTTAGCTCCCTGACCGATGCTTATTCATATCAAATAATTAAGAACTGGACGATATAAGCTGGCTTTTCTAGGGACATGCATCGCTGAAATACCGTGTATCCACTGGTGTACCTCTGTGGAAGTAGTCTGATCGATTATTGATGCAGGTTGAGAGATGACCATGCTTTATGATTGTGCTTGACTTCTGATTTTCTCTCACACATTATTATAGAGAGATGGTCGAAGGATTTCTAGATAGAATTTACCTGAGGAGTAACCTAATGAAAAGCAATAAGCAAAGTCTGATTATGATAACGGCCTTATCCGCATTCTTGCTGCTTATGATGGCGGGCTGTAATGTGTTTGGCAGCACGTCAGCATCTCCGGATGAAATCGAATTGGTTTCCGAGCAATCTCCACAATCAACTGCTGCAAAAATTGAAGAAACTCCTACGGAAGAACCGGCAGAGCCAACTGAATTTCCAGAACCAACGGATCTTGCGCCCACAATAATTCCTGAGCCAACCGAGATACCGGAAAATCTGCAGCCCCCTGAGCCGCAAGTTATCGAATTCGAATCGGAAGATGGTTTCGCCTTGCGTGGCATGTACTATCCTGCTGCAGTTAATCCTGCCCCAATTATTGTACTGATGCACTGGTGGCCGGGTGATCAAACCGATTGGATTGAGATCGCATATTGGCTGCAAAACCGAGAACTGGGTGGCAATAATACCAATAACGCGATACCTTATTTAGACCCTTCCTGGTTCCCTGAAATGATGGCAGACCGATCTTTTGCTGTTTTTACTTTCAATTTTCGAAACTGTGAAAATGGCTGTCAAAAACCTGAATATGCCGGATGGTTAATGGATGCTGAGGCGGCGATGCGCACGGTCCGCGCCCTTGAAGGCGTTGACCCCACGCGAATTGTGGCTATCGGCGCCAGTATCGGTTCAGACGGCGCTGCCGATGCATGTTTTTGGTATAACGATCAGTTTGATAACGGTTGTTTAGGAGCGCTGTCGCTTTCGCCGGGCAGCTATTTGACGATATCTTATGGTGATGCAGTTGGGAGCCTTGAAAGCCAAACACCACCCAAGCCTGCGTGGTGTTTCTACGGTGTGTCCGATACTGAATCATCCATCACTTGCCAATCCACCACAGGTGAACTTTACAAGACGTTTGAGTGGGAAGGGAGCCCGCACGGTATGGAGTTGATAGATCCTGCCATAGAACCTAACGCAATGGCGCTATTGCTAGAATTTCTAGATTTAACTTTTGAACTTGATGATTAAGAGAACGGAACCTGATAAGGTATTATTTCTATCTATCAGGTCTGAAAATGAAAATTCTGATCTAAGATAGGAAGGTGATCCCAATGACATTATCACCAGCAGAACTCAGCAAGCTTAAAGAATTTCTGAAGACAGCTGTAAATAACCATTTGGAAGCACTATCTTTGTCGGCGACTACCGATCCAGTTCAGATAAGATCTTGGATAGAAGAAGCATTTGTGCGCACAAAATTGCAGCTAGATGCCGATATTAAAGTTAAAATTTTCCAAGATGTCATTGCCGAGGTGGTTGGTTACGGCCCATTGCAGCCCTTACTTGACGATCCTGAAATCAGCGAGATTATGGTCTTAGGGCCGAGTCAGGTTTATGTTGAACGGCAGGGCTTGCTGTTGGATACTAATATCACCTTTGATGATGAGACTCACCTGATGCGCATTATTGATCGCATACTGCATCCACTGGGGCGTCAAGTCAATATTGATGCGCCAACGGCGGATGCTCGATTGCCCGATGGATCGCGTGTTAATGTTGTCATTCCACCCGTTTCAATCCTAGGCCCGTGCTTGACCATTCGTAAATTCTTAAAGAGCAAGTTTACGGCCGAACAATTTATTGCACTGGAATCCATGACGGAGCATATGGCAGAATTTTTGCAGGCTTGTGTAGTTGCCCGTTTAAATATCATGATTACAGGAAACACTAGTTCGGGCAAAACAACGCTGCTCAACATCTTCACAAGCTATATTCCTAGTAATGAGCGTATCGTCACGATTGAGGATGCGGCTGAGTTGAATCTAAGGCAAAAATATACAGTCCCCTTAGAAACCAAGCCCCCAAATGTGGATGGGTTGGGTGCAGTCAATACCCGTGATTTGGTACGCAATGCTTTGCGTATGCGTCCCGACCGCATTATTATTGGAGAGGTGCGCGGCGCTGAGGCCTTAGACATGCTGCAAGCCATGAACACCGGACACGATGGTTCTTTGACCACATTGCACGCAAATTCCCCCCGTGATGCCATTGCCCGTTTGGAGACCATGTCGATGATGGCAGAACTTGAGATCCCACTCATGGCCATTCGTTCGCAAATAGCTTCGGCGATTGACTTGATCGTGCATATGGATCGCCTGAGCGATGGTACACGCAAAATCGTCAAAATAACGGAAGTCCCGCGCATGGAAGGTGCAATTGTTACCCTATCGGATATCTTCCGTTTTGATGCAACTGGCGCAGATGCCGATGGTAATATCCAAGGCGATATGCGGGCCACTGGCTTGCGTCCGGTTTTTACACCGCGGTTAGAAGTGGCTGGTTTCAAACTGGGTGGTGAAATATTTGGGGCTTAATAACGTAATATGAGCAAGCTGACAGGTAATATTTATTACCTGTTTGACCTGAGACCTGGGGAACTATTCCGCCTTGTTAAAAGTGGTTGCCATCTTGATGCGTTTGCTTAAAGCAGGGTGTGAGTACAGCAGCCACTCAACCCAGGGGTCAGGGTTGGCATCGGCCAAATTTTGGTTGGCGAGACGCGTCATGGCGTCAGCAAAAGCCTGACCTTTGCCTGTTACTCGCAAGGCATAATCATCAGCGCGTCTTTCGCGCCAACGAGAAAAGGCATTGCCCAGGGGCATGGTAATCAGCCCATAGACTGCCATCACTAACAGGAAAAGCGGAAAAGCGCTGATATCTGATGTGCCGGCAAGCCTAAAATAACTAACCCCCCAGCTCAGTGCTAACGAGGCCAGATAGAACCCGCCTAAAGTTGACACGCTCTCTATGGCAATGCCGATGGGAATATCGTTGTGCACATGGTGCCCAAGTTCATGTGCGATGACAGTCTCGATCTCATCCACTGAAAATTCATCCAGTAAGGTATCGCCTAGAATGATGCGCCGGGTGTTGCCAAGCCCAGTTAATGCTGCGTTGGCAGCTTTTGAGCGTTGGCTGATATCAAACTTGAAAATACCCTTTATTTGTGTGTTGGCATGCTCAGCAAGCGTAGTCAACCTTTTCACCAATTCAGTGTGTTCTTCACCCAAGGGCTGTATTTTATAGAAAATAGGGAAAAGAAGCACCGGAGCTAGATTAGCCAGGATGACGCTGAAAATTAACATTATGCCTGCAGCCCAAATCCACCAGGTATCGGGGAAGTTGCGTAAAACGACATAGATGATTTCCAGCACCAGACCACCCAAGACAGCCCCCAGCAGCAGACCTTTAATTTGATCGCTGATCCAGCCTTTGATGGTTTGATTGGACATTTCATAGCGATGCGGCAAGATAAATCCGCCAAAGAAAGAAAGTGGCAAGCTGATCAAAATATATAGTCCCCCGAAAATGGCCATGAACCCGGCTACCAATAGCCATTCATGCGTGGTAAACGCTAATAAGGCTGATTTTACAGATGTCGACCAACCAAAAATTAACCATGATAATGCGTATAGCCCACCTAGTAAAAAATCAACCAGCATTAAGCGGCGCTTGATGCGGTCGTATGCTTTCGCTTTTTGTTGACGTTGAGGATCAAGTTCAAGTTTTTCCATTTCGAAATTATAGCATGGGGCAATTTGCTGATCTTGATATCTAAAAACTTGGTGATGCCATGGGGCTAGCGCGGCAGAAGAGCGATCCAACCAGGTAAAGCGGTAAGCAGTGTGTGCATGATAGTTTTTGCACCTGCTCTGAAGACCCCTTTATTGCCGTAGGCTTCCCCACCGCTGGGTCCGACCAAATCACTGACCCCTCGTAAAATTAAACAGCGTATCTGGTTGCATGCGGCGATATGGGCAATGGCACCGGATTCCCAATCACCTGCGACAGCCTGGTAGTTGGCTTTTAAATGAGGGATTTGCTCAACGATTATGTCTCGATCCGCTGAAACCAGGGTAGTGCTGGTTACAGGTGTGGGGTATGCAGTGCCCAACCACGATAAATCGATATCGGTTGTGTAAGCGGCTATGGCGGCCTTGGGATCACCCATTTGCTCCATGATGTCGTAGACCAATGTGCGTTGGGCTAAAATAATCTCGCCTAGTTGAACTTCTCCCTCAAAGCCGCCGCAGGTGCCCAAATTGATCAAATAGCTTGGCGAGAAGTGATCAATAACGTATTGCGTAGATGCGGCAGCATTGATTTTTCCCCACCCGCCTTGGAAAAAGATGACACGTTCTGTACCTTGACTAACGGGTAAATTGGCGTAAAAATACGCTCCGAATGGCGACCTTTGGAGATCAACTTTTGGATAGGTCTGAAGCACGACTTGCCATTCAGCCAGAGCGGAGATCAAGATAACGATTCGAGAACTACTCATTGTAGATTTGCACGGTTAGAATCTCTAAATCTGTGGCTGTGTATGCGGTGCAGCCCAGGCAGGTGATTTATGCACGTGAACCACTTGCCAACCTTGATCAAATTTTACCATCACGCGGCTTTCATTGTGGGCTACGGTGGCAGTACCCTCTGCATTGCCAGTAGTTAATAAAAGCGTATAGCTGGCGATGGCAGTATCACCATAGCGTTGAATTTTCAGATTGGAAAAATCGAAACGTGTCTTGGTGCCGGCAGCCTGTGCATCAGCGCCAAATACTGTACCACGCCGGGCGTTCTCTGTGATCATGAAATCATGAAAGGGTAAACCGTCTATGCGGTGCGGCGATACCCACCACTCATAAAGCGTGAGATCTTCATGGGTGCTGGCATGATATCCGGGGATATTGTTTTCCATCACGCTAGTAAAATGGCGGACGAGAAAATCGTGGATTTCAGAGTCATGGCACATGGGATTCTCCTTTGGCGAGAAGTTTATTTTGCGCGGTTAATGCTGCGGCTTGAGCTAAAACCCTCTGGGTAGCGCTGGCGCAGTTTGTCGACATTTTTCTCTGCCAGCTCTCCCAGTGAACAGTTAATGGCGGTGGCAGCTTCGGCTAGATACCAAAGCACATCACCTAATTCTTCGCCTAAAACATCGCTGGACACATCGTGACCGTGAGCGGTGAGTTTCTTGACCAAGTTGGCAAACTCGCCAGCTTCACCGGCTAACCCTAAAGCAGCGATGATCAACCGATGCTGCCCATCTCCTCCGGCGCCGGCCGTGCGAGAGGCTAATTCTTGGTAGTTATCGAGGGTAAGTTGATTCATGGTGTATGCTATGTTTCCTTATTATCGATATGCGCTAATTGATTGATTTCCGAGACCACGCGCTGCAGCTCATCTACGAGGAATCCGCGATTCGTTACTGTAAAAGTGGATAGCAATTTTTGATAATACCAAAGCGTGCCTTCTTTGCCGCCGTTGAATTTTCCCCAAACCAGCTCACCATCTTGCTGCAAATCGCGCAGGATGGAACGGGCATTATGGACTTTATCAGCCAGCGAAACCAATCGAGCAGGTGCTGAGGCATCTGGAAGGTGAGCAAGATAAGCCTCTTTGCGTTTTCGCCAGGGCGGCTTGGGGAAACCATACGCGTCGGAACAGCTATCCACAATATCAGCAACATGATCGCCAAAACGAGTGCGGATTTGCTCCAATGTTTTTGTACCGCCTTGATCTTCGACGGCATCGTGCAGCAGCGCGGCAATAGCCTGATCTTCATCGCCGCCGGCTTCCAACACCAGTGATGATGTGCTCAGCAGGTGGGCGATATAAGGTGTGTCGCTGCCCTTACGTATTTGACCCGCGTGCAGCTGGGCGGCATAAACCAAAGCCTCTTGAAATCGTTTTGTTAGCACGGTGGATTTTTGATCGCTGATCATAATCTGTAATCCTAAGGTTGGCGGATTGTGTGCAGCAAAGTGAAATTGGCCGGTCCTTTTTCACTAATAGGGAATCCCGCAATGACCACTACTTCTTGCCCGGGACCCAGCGATGTGGTTGCGATCAGCCCTGCTTCGACATGGGCCAGCATTTCTTCCACAGTTTCAGCGTGCGGGATCAGTATAGGAAACACGCCCCAGTATGCACCTAGCTGTTGGAAGGTGCTTTGGACGGACGTGAATGCCAGGATGGGTACATCGGGTCGGACTTTTGACATCAAGCGAGCCGTGCGCCCACTTTGGGTGAAGACAGCGATGGCGGTAACATCTTTATCTTGGGCCAATTCTTTGGCAGCTCTGGTGACATAGCGCGCATTGTCATGGGGCAAATCTTCGCTGGGCATGATGGCAATATTTCCCCATTTACCCATATGGGTTTCAGCTTGCATGATGATCGAAGCCATCATTTTGACAGTTTCTACGGGATATTTTCCGATGGCGGTCTCGCCCGAGAGCATGACAGCATCGCTGCCATCGAAGATCGCGTTGGCGACATCGGAGGCTTCGGCTCTCGTGGGACGCGGGCAGGTAATCATGGATTCAAGCATCTGCGTGGCGGTGATTACTATGCGAGCATGCTGGTTGGCCATTTCGATAACCCGCTTTTGGATCACGGGCACATTTTCTGGTGAAATCTCGACCCCCAAATCGCCGCGTGCCACCATAACACCATCAGCCGCGTGTATGATTTCATGCAGGTTATTAATAGCTTCGGGACGTTCCAGTTTAGCGATGATGGGGATATTAGCGCGCTCTGGAGCGATATTGGCAATGGAATGACGCAACTGATCGATATCTTTGGCCGAGCGTACAAAGGATAAGGCGATCAAATCGCCACCAAGTTTCAAACCAAAGGTCAAATCTGCTAAATCTTTTTGTGTGAGGGACTGGATGATTAAATCTGCGCCGGGGATGTTGACCCCTTTGTGGGGTTTGAGAATGCCTCCGACGATAATCTCTGTCTCAATGGAGTCAGCGGCGACAGTTTTTACACCCAGCTCAATTTTTCCATCGTCGAGCAAAATTTTGCTCCCGGGTTGGACAGTATTTGGTAAATGTGCATAATCTACAAAGACGATTTTTTCATCTCCGCTGACAGGTTTTGTCGTCAGAGTTAGTGCATTGCCCGGGATCAATTCAACTTGACCCTCGGACAGGGTTCCGATGCGAATTTTTGGTCCTTGCAAGTCCAGCAGGATCGCGATGGGATGGTTAATGGCATGCGAAATTTTGCGCAATCGAGTGATGAGTTCGGCGTGATCAGATTGCGTGCCGTGAGAGAAATTGATGCGAGCAATATTCATACCGGCAGCCATTAAACGACGTATTGTGGATTCGTCGCGGCTGGCGGGGCCAATGGTAGCAATAATTCTGGCGCGTGGTTTCATGCTTCTACCCTAATTTCTACCCGTAGTTTTAGGCTGTAGTCTCAGGCCATAGTCTTAGGAAAGAACCTCCCGCAGGAGGTTCTCGTGGAAGCTAGACCGGGCAAACACCAAGTATCTGCTAACAAAGTACGCTCGACTAAAGATAGTTTAATGTTTTGGCCTGGTGCGTCAGCTGATCTCGAAAACTTGGGTGCGCTACGTTGATCAAGAGCTGGGCGCGCTGACGGATGGTTTTTCCATAGAGATCGGCGATACCATATTCTGTAACTATATAGCGCACGTGATTACGAGTGGTCACCACACCAGCGCCCTCTTTGAGCAGGGGTACTATGCGGCTGAATGTTTTGGCCATGCTTGGCAGAGCGATGATCGGGACTCCGCCTTTTGAGCGGGAGGCGCCATAGATAAAATCGAGTTGACCTCCGACACCGCTGTACAGTTTCGGTCCGATGCTATCTGCACAAACCTGGCCAGTCAGATCGATCTCTATAGCTGAATTGACGGCCACCATACGATCATTTTGAGAAATCACGAAGGGATCGTTAACGTATTCTGTGCGGTGCAGTTCGAGCAGCGGGTTATCGTGAACCCATTTATACAGGCGTTGGGTGCCTAAAATAAAACCGGCTACGATTTTTCCGGTGTGCAGTGTTTTCTGAGCATTGGTCAACACGCCGGCTTCGACCAGATCAATAACACCATCAGAAAAAAGTTCGGAGTGTACGCCCAGGTCCTTTTTATCGAAGAGATATTTAAGGACTGCATCTGGAATTGCGCCGATGCCCATTTGCATCGTGGCGCCATCGGGGATCAATTCGGCGATATATTTTGCAATACTTTCTACCGATTGGTCCGGTTCGCCGCTGCTCATGGCAAGTTCTGGCAGGGCGTAATTGACCGGGACGATATGATCTAGTTTGCTGACATGGATAAAAGAATCGCCCAGCGTACGCGGCATTTGCTGGTTGACTTCAGCAATAATTATCTTGGCTGATTCAGCCGGGCTTTTACTGAGACCTACTTCAACCCCAAAGCTGCAAAAACCATGTTCATCGGGGGGTGAGAGATGTACCATGGAAATATCAACCGGCAGAATCCCGTCTTTGAAGAGTTTGGGAAATTCTGAGAGCAGGACAGGCGTAAAATCTGACCGTCCAGCCTGCACGGCTGCCCGGGTGTTGTGACTGATAAACATCGTATTGACCCGCAAGTGACCGGCCATATCAGGTGCTACATAATCTGCAGGACCAATGGTCAGCGCCTGGCAGATTTCCACATTTTCTAATTCTTCCGCCCGTTCGACGAGGGCAGCCAGAATAGTACGGGGGACGGAGCAGTTGCCGGTCAGGAAAATGCGATGGACAGATTGAACAACTGGGGCGGCCTGCGCCGCAGTGAAAGTTTTCTTTTTGTATGTTTCGACCCAGCCCATGGTTAGTGAATTCCTTTCAATTTTCTATGCAGCGAAGGATGGATCATTTCCCCTCGGTGCGTGTAAATACCTCGCCGCAGCGCCTTGGTATCCTCGAGCGCTTTTTCAGTGCCCAATGCGGCGATCAGCTGCACAAAGGGCCAGGATGCGTTATTGAGGGCATGGGTAGCGGTGCGTCCAATAACGCCGCAGAGATTGGGGACACAGTAGTGAATGACACCTTCCTCAATAAAGGTGGGATTTGAGTGCGTTGTTGGACGGCTGGTTTCTACACAGCCTCCCTGGTCGATAGCGAGATCGAGGATAATTGAGCGCGGCCGCATGGAATTTACCATGTCTCGGCTGACGAGGATGGGTGCGCGCACCCCGGGAACAAGCACGGTGCCAACCAGCACATCGGCAAAGCGGCAGACCTTTTCAATATTAAAGGTGTGCGAGACGATGGTAATAATGCGCCCGCGAAATTCGAGATCTAGTTCTCGAAGTCGGGCCAAGTTGTGATCGAGAACGTAAACTGAGGCGCCCATGCCGATAAAATTACGTGCTGCCGAAGAACCGGCAGTACCTCCACCGAGAATGACCACTTCCGCTGGCGGCACACCCGGTACACCCCCGAGCAGGATGCCCTTACCTCCATGGTTGTTTTGCGAGAGCGTTGATGCAACCTGAGGCACCATGCGTCCGCCGAGCTGGCTGAGGGGAATTAAAACAGGTAGTTTACCATCATCATCCTGGATGATTTCGAAACCGATGGCTGTGATATTCTTTTTGGCTAATAATTCGGATTTATCAGCACGCCCAGCCGCCAGATGCAAGAAGCCTATCAAGGTTTGGCCCTCGCGCATCCAGCCAAATTCTTGCACGGTGGGACGGGCTACTTTTAGCAGTAAATCGGCGCGTCCGTAGGCTTCATCGCCACTATATACAATTTGCGCGCCGGCCTGCTGATAATCAAAATCGCTAAAACCGCTGCCCACCCCAGCTTCGTGTTCCACAAAACATGTGTGTCCATCTTTTGTCAGTAAGCGAACACCGGCAGGGGTTAACCCAACGCGATATTCTGAATCGCGACGCTCTTTTGGGATGCTAATATTCATAATTATCCTGGCCTTTCATTGAGCAATGAGAGTCTTATGCAAGAAGTTTAACCAATACAGCTTTTTGCGCGTGCAGTCGGTTGTGGGCCTGGGGGAACAGCCTTGAGTGCGGGCCATCAGCGACAGCATCGGTGATCTCCTGACCACGATGGGCGGGGAGACAGTGCATAATAATGACGTTTTCGCGAGCCTCGCTGACCAAGGCTTGGTTAACTTGATAGGGCAAAAACAGAGATTCTCGTTTTTCAGCCTCTTCTTCTTGACCCATGCTGGTCCAGGTATCTGTGTAGATGACATCGGCATCACGAACAGCATCATGCGGGTCGTTAAGCGTGCGCACTGTGGCACCGTTTTCGGCGGCAAATTGTTTCCCTAAGGCAATCGCTTCCCAGGGCATGCCGAAACCCCCCGGGTTGGCAATGGTGAAATTGGCCCCCAACTTGGTGCAGATATGCATCAGGGAGACTGCGACGTTATTGCCATCACCAACATAGGTAACATTTTTACCACTGAGGGTACCAAATTCTTCCTGGATGGTGAGCGCGTCGGCCATGGCCTGACAAGGGTGGTTGTAATCGCTGAGCCCGTTGATGACCGGTACGCTGGCCCACTTGGCTAGTGTTTCAACATGCTCATGTGCAAAAACACGCGCCATGATGCCATCAACATATCCTGAAAGTACGCGAGCTACATCGGCTATCGATTCGCGTTTTCCCAGACCGATCTCAGCGGGAGAAAGATAAAGGGCATCGCCGCCCAGGTGGCGCATGGCCATATCAAAAGAAACGCGGGTGCGCAAACTTGGCTTTTGAAAGATCATGGCGAGGACCTTATTCTTGAAAATAGGTTTGTTGCCACCGTGCGCCCATTCGGTTTTAAGGGTAATCGCCAGGTCGAGTAATTCCTGTAAGGTTTCAGCGGGAAATTCAGCAATGGTCAAGAAATCTTTCATCATCAGTTTGCCTCTCTAAAAAATCAAGTTAGTAAACAATTATACTTCCATTTGTGAGTATTTTTGGAAGTATAACATGAAGATCAAAGGCTCCTAAGGCTGTTGATATTTAGACCCAACGAAAGGGTGCAACGATGGGGCGTGGGGCGGAAGGGGGGTAGGAAAACCTGGTTAAAACTTGCGAGGAACGAACAGAAACGAACATAGTCCCCCCTATAGACCAGAGTACGAGGTTTGGGTTGTT
>PVMK01134948.1_pt1 | contig 38606 bp, 40 predicted proteins | sample 1853481 | NCBI WGS metagenome assembly PVMK01 (sample SAMN08533507, study PRJNA380276) | Marine sediment metagenome, whole genome shotgun sequencing project.
GTTGGTGAGGAGATGAAGAGGTTAAGGGAGGGCTGAGAGGTTCTCCTTTAGTATCATATTAGAAATTACCAAAAGTTATGATATTCCCTCTATATTTAAAAATCTAGTTGTTTATTTTCTAACCAAGATATGTTCTCAATATCTTGCTTCTAGAAGTATGCTTCAATCTTCTGATTGCCTTTTCTTTAATTTGTCTAACTCTCTCACGGGTAAGATCAAAGGTTTCACCAATTTCCTGAAGCGTCATTGGGTGTGCATCTCCTAAACCAAAGTAAAGTTTTAAAACATCCGCTTCTCTAGGGGTCAAAGTTTCCAAAGCCCTTAAGATCTCTATTTTTAACGATTCATGTAATAAGCTCTTATCAGGATTTGGTGAATCTCCTGAATTCAATACATCATAAAGATTAGAGTTCTCTCCTTCAATTAGAGGAGCATCCATTGATACGTGGCGGCCCGAAATCTTCATAGATTCCTTTACATCACTAACAGTCATATCCAATTCCTTTGCAATTTCTTCTGCAGAAGGAGGTCTTTCATTTTCTTGTTCTAATCTTGCAAAGGTCTTATTGATCTTATTGATCGATCCAATCTTATTCAATGGTAATCTTACAATCCTCGACTGCTCAGCCAAAGCCTGTAAAATAGATTGTCTAATCCACCAAACAGCATAAGAGATAAACTTAAAACCTCTTGTTTCGTCAAATCTTTTGCCTGCCTTTATCAATCCCAAATTACCTTCATTGATAAGATCAGGTAAAGTCAAACCTTGATTTTGATATTGTTTCGCAACAGAAACTACGAACCTTAAATTTGCCTTAGTTAATTTCTCCAAGGCAATCTGATCTCCTGCTCTTATTCTTTGTGCCAATTCAACTTCCATGTCGGCTGTGATCAAATCAACCTTACCAATCTCTTGCAAATACTTGTCTAAAGAAGCAGTTTCACGATTCGTAACCTGCTTAGTTATTTTTAGTTGTCTCATTAAAAAGTTGGATTTCTAGCTTAAAAAGTATTGGTGTATATACAGTTATACGGGAAGGGAGGTAGAGATGTTACAATTTCGCAAGAAGTATTTTATATCTAGGAATTTTTGATTTAAGAATAACCAAATAATAAAAGTTGAAATGCTAATTATAGTATGAAGTTTTTTAGATTGACAAGCGGTAGTTTGGAACAAACTAAAATTAGCAATGGAATCTAAGACGAAATACTTGAGGATTAATTGAAGATAGTGCAGAAGAAGGTTGGTGAGGAGATGAAGAAGTTAAATAGGATAGATGATGAATAACCTCAAATGACAACTTCGACAACTTTTTTACTAAGTTTTAGTGGGTAGTATATAGATTGATGGATGATCTAATTTGGGTACCCCTATAATATGGATAAAAAACATGTCAAAGTTGGCGTTTTAATTTTTAGATTGATGAGTAATCATCTAATTGCTGAAGAAATAATTAATCTTTTGAGTCCTTTGCAGTTATAAGAAATAATAATAACTTACACACATAAAGAGTATAAACGAAATCTTTTCATGTAATTGTTGTGCTTAATTTAAATCAAGATTTTCTAAGAAGGGAATTTTACATCAGAATTAATAGGCACGTAGGCAGAAAATAGAAATTAATAACATTTAATAGTTAGTATAATGGGAAAAGGAAAAGACGCAAAGAAAAACGTTAAAAAAGAAGCTGCTAAAACTCCAAAAGAAAAAAAAGCAGCAAAGAGACTAAAGAAAGCTAATAAAGGTTAATTGTTTTCTGGAAAAACTAGCATAACAATACCTAAACGGCATTAAAACGACCGCTTAGCCAAACGTTCTAGCCAATTTAAAAAAGATTAACCATCTTATTAATGGATAAAGAAAATAGTCGCCATAAAGAACAGCCCAATAACCCGATGCATGGTGTGAAATTGATAACAATACTTGAGTTGTTAGTGGAACATTATGGTTGGGAAAGATTAGCAATAAAAATTAACATCAATTGTTTTAAAAATGACCCTTCGATTAAGTCTAGCCTTAAGTTTTTAAGAAAAACACAATGGGCTAGAGATAAGGTTGAACAGCTTTATCTTGATTTAGAAATGAAAAAATAATTAAAACAGGCTACAACAAAATCAAAAATGCGTTAAAACGCAATCATGGCCAAAACCGTTGACCTCTTCCTCCAAAATCACCCCTTTGATACAAATCCAATCAAGACCCAACCCCTAACCTCCATACCTTTGAGGAATGAAATATTCAAAGTACTTCAAGGGTATTTTACACAATGATGGTTTACCTCAACTAAACGCAAAAGAGTGGGCTAGAATGATGAATATAGCTGCTTTGGAATATGGAATAACTCGACTGGAAAAGGTGCGTGAAATGAACCAAAACAATTTATTAATTTTAATAAATCCCTATAATTGTTACGTAGTTACTGTTTGACGACTTAATTATGAAACTGGCTTCAGAAATGAGGGCTTTTTTAATCGATTGACCTTTTGTATAAAGTTACTTTCGTGGAATTTGTGAATTCAGATAACATAATTTATTATTATTAAACTTTACTTCCTCCAATAATAGCCAGTTATGTAAATATGACTGGTTTTTTTAATTATGTATTCATAATCAATCTGTTAGAAATGACTATATGACAAATGTCATGTTTTATTTAATGATTAATAATTATATTCGTCTTCTGCACAAATTATCATGAGGGATAATTTTTTGGCATGACCAAACCTAAGTGTCCTTCACTTAGGTTTTTTTCTATCTTTAAATAACTCAGGAATATTATGGAAAAGTCGTGATGAAAAAGGTGTGTGAGGAGGTTAAGAAATTAAGTAGGATCTATTAATAAATAACAGAGCACATTTAGACGGATAATATAAGACAAAGGAATAAATCAATATCTTAGGAAATAAAAAAGGCCCCTTTTAAAGGGGCCTTTTATTGAAAATTATCTAAACCTTCTTCTGACATTCCAATTGACTGCCTTAGAATTTCCAAAGAGCAGTGTCTGAACGCCTACCTTTGAATTTACCATTTTATTTGTTGCTATTATTTTCATAGTTCAAAATTTATTTGAGCGCGCAAAATTACAACTTATATTAATATAATTAACATCTTTTTTAATTTTTTATTAATAGCTAAAAATTAATGAAATTTTAGTTGTTTTTTACCACAGTTCTTTGTTGTCGGTTTGTATATTCATCGTTCAATTCCATTATTTTCTCACTAATGAATTTTGCGTCTTCCTCTATTCCAAATACTATCCCAGACTTTCTTTTGCGTAGCCATGGAAATCCAAGAAAGTAAAGCCCATTAATTTCCAATCAAAGGTTTAACTATTACCTTAAGGAAATAGCAAGTATAGTTGGAATAGAAAAAAGGTTAACTCATCATATTGCTAGAAAAACTTTTGCATCTACTGTATTGCTTTATAATAATGTACCATTGGAGATTGTTTCAGAGCTATTGGGTCATACGAAGCTTGCTACAACCCAACAGAGTTATGGTAAGATAATTCAGAAGAAGGTCGGAGAGAAAATGAAGAGGTTGAATAAGAAACTAAAACCCTAGGCTAGCGGTCTGGGGTTTTTATACAAAATGACTGAAAGAGCAATCTTAAGTCCATATGGACACTAAGTGTCAAATAGATTTCATCGTTCAAAATGTGTCTACTAGAGAGGTTCAAAATCATTGTTTGGTTATATGTTGGATCAAAAAAATTAAATATATTTACAAGAATATAAAACAACTAATCTTATACGTTCCATTCCGAATTGGATGTTATTCAGCTACAGAATTATGCATATAACCAAGTTATGCTAAATTAATTGTTATATGTATAGCTCGAAAACCTGTTATTAAATAAATTTTAAACATAATAATATGAAGTCTCTAAAGAAAAATACAACGTTATTAATTTTATGCTTTTCGCTTTCATTAGTGAATGCACAGTATGAAATTAAACCAGAAAAAGGATATACACCTCAAATCGGTGTAATGGTAGATATGCTGGAAGATTTAAAGGATCGAATTACGGAACTAACCCGCGATTTAGACCAAGCGGAAACGGATTACTTATTTGATGACAAGGCCAATAGTATTGGGGCATTAATTATGCATTTGGTGGCTACTGAAGCATATTACCAAGTTGAAACTTTAGAAGGACGCACCTTCACTGATGAAGAAGGAGAATTTTGGGGAATTGCCGCCGGTTTGGGAGAAAAATATAGAGACAAACAAAAAGGAAAACCTATAAAATATTATTTAGATTTATGGGATAAGGTTCGAAAAAACACACTCGAAGGTCTTAAAGCCAAAGATGATGCGTGGTTTGCGGCAACCATAGATGAGAGCATAAACAACCATTGGGTATGGTTTCATGTTTTGGAGCATTCAGCGAATCATATGGGCCAAATAGCATTGGTGAAAAATAGATTGCCTAAGTAATCTGGATTTTACCAACGATAATTCAACATTACCACCTATTCGAAACATAGAACTTAATGGGTAAAGATTACATAGCATAACTATAATTCATTGTGGTTTTGTGCCATACCAAAGTTTAGTATATTTAACACGGCTGATTTCTATAGCGGAAAATCCTAGCGGATGATTCCACAACGAAATCATAGCCGAGACCGTTGTGTACTAGCATGTCACCAAGAATTATACAATTTGAAGATATAATTGTTTAAGATAATAATATAGTGTAATCATAACTTCTAAATTTATTATTTAAATAAGTTAAACTTTAATTAAAACTAAGAATGAGAATTAAGAACTCTATTAAAACCTTATTAAAAAATCTGCACAGACATAACAAAACAGAGCCAGATATTTATATTTTCACTCTTCCTAGAGCAGGCTCAACCCTATTAGCAGAAATTTTAAATACTAATTCACATTCTAAATTGGCTAGCGAATCTTTTGCACTGGATAAGAACAACTTACAAGTCCTTAAAAAATACTTTGACTATGGTTTTATAGCTGAAAGATATGTGGATATCTCCGAAATTGATCTTCAAAAAGTCATTAGATATTATGAAGATTTATCAAGTGGGGAAAATTGGAATAGTTATTACTGGAGTGACATTTTAAAGCCTCAGCATAATTTTGAAACAAAAAGAACTATTTTTAAAACTCATAAGTTCACTTACTATTTTGATAATCTAATGAGTCATTTTAATAGTGATTTTAGTATTTATTTATTAAGAAACCCTATTTCTCATAGCTTATCTCGATTAAATCTGGGATGGGCTAACTATATAGATTTATTTGCTGTATCAAAAAAAATAAATAAAATCCTCCCTGAAAAAGCTAAGATAAAAATTAATCAAGTTAATAATAATGGAAGTCAGTTGGAAAAATTTGTTGTCAGTTGGTGCTTAGAAAACTATGTTTTTATTCGTAGTTATCAAGAAAGTCGTTTACAATCAAATGTCTTTCCTGTATTTTATGAACAGCTTATAATAGATCCGGAGAATACCATCAAGAAAATATGTGTTAAAATAAATATGGAATTCAATAACCGGATGCTAGCTATTATGGATATCCCTTCTAGTGGAATTACTCATAGTACAAAAGAAACAGAAAAACAGATTATACTTAAAAACAAAAATTATTTGGTGAACAGGTGGCGAGAAAGAATAAATGCTGATACTAAAATCCAAATAAAAGATATACTAATAAGTTTTGGAATAACACTTTATTTAGATGACTTATAGATAAACTTAAAATTAACAATAAAAATAATAACTACTTTAATAACGAGTTAAAGTAAAGAAGATCGTTAATTAATCCCAAAGCTAATTAACATAATGCGCAGTTATAATTCTAAAGAAGTTATAACGTCATTATTTAAAATATCCACTCCCACCCGCTTAAGCATTGTACATTCCCTTTCTGCATCCTTTGAATAAAAAAATAGAAGTTATTATTTAATCTATTCTAATTATCTATTATTATATATACTTTCATATATGTTACTGAAAGTAATAGGCTATTAAAATATAGACAAACCTATATATAACAACTATTAGGAGTAATTAACACCTCCTTTATTACAATTAATTTATGCTCAATTTGAGCCATTATCATCCCCTTACCATCCCACTTCCTTACATTATGGTAGGAGAAGAGATGTTGAGGTTGAATGAGAAATTAACACCCTGAACCATTTGTTTGGGGTGTTGTGGTGATAAAGCAACATTGTTGTAAAACTGCAAAACACGAACGATAATATTTTATTGGACACCTAACCTATTCTAAAAGATAATGCAAAAAGTGTCTGTATAGGGTCCTATAAAATTGAAAATTCAGTAACTTGCCATAGGTTGTATAAACGCAATATGTTAATGCAATTGTTAGCGGTTACTCAAAAATTAATTATCACGTTAAAAGTTTATAAAATATTAATAAATGAAGCAATTAACAGCACTACTGATCAGTTTATTACTCTTTGGTTGTAATCAAAAAAAAGATGAATACGTAGAATTAAAGGTTGGAGTTTCTTACCAATCTATCACACCTAAACTGGGAGCATTTATTGCTGGTGACAAAAATAATCGTCGTTTTACAGCAGTGCATGATTCTCTATATGTTAAAGCGATGGTTCTGTCCGATTCAAAGAATATGATGGCAATTCTAGTATACGACTGTATTGGGATGCTCTATCCAACACTACTTGAAATCAGAAAAGAAGTTTCATCAAGAATTCCAACTTCTGAATTTGATCCATCTCACATTGTAATGGCTTCCACTCATACACATTCTGGACCTGATGTTGTTGGTATTTGGGGCCCTGACCAAATGACATCGGGCGTTGATTCCGAATATATGGAAAAAATTATTCAGAAATCGTCGGATGCAATTGAAGCGGCATGGAAAAACAGACAAAATGCAACAGCGGTATATGCAGAAACACAATATGGAGAAGACTGGGTATTTAATATTTCTGATTCTTTAAGTTTGGATCGTTCACTAACAATCCTCCAATTTCTTGATCATAAGGGGGAATCAATCGCAACCTTGAATAATTTCGCTTGCCACCCAACCATAATGGATGGTATCTCCAGTGAAGTTTCGGCAGACTATGTGTCCTCAATGTATACTGTTCTCAATAAAAGAATAGGGGGTGTAAATTTCTTTCTTCAAGGAGCTATTGGAGGCTGGGTGCAACCCGAATACGAAACTAAATCTTTTGAAAGTGTATATAAAAGAGGGAAAGAGTTAGGAAGAAACATTGTAACTGCTTTAAAAGATCCAATTAAATTAAATTCAAAATCGATTCAATTCAGAAGTAGGATATTCAATATGCCTGTATCGAATAATAATTATCAACAATTGGCAAAAATGGGGGTGATAAATCGATCTATTACAGATAGCGTAAGTACAGAAGTTGTTTGGTTTTCAATTGGAAATGCACAGTTCGTTACTCACCCTGGAGAAACTACTCCCACTCACTCATTGGAATCAAAAAGACTAATGACTAACCATGGTCCGAAGTTTGTGATCGGTTTGGGAATGGATGCTTTGGGGTATATTCTAACACCGGAGTTTTACGAAGAACATCCCAAAGTGAAACATGCAGGATATTTAACTGGGATGTCGATTGATGAAGAAGCCGGGGCAGTTTTAATAGATAATATAAACTCTTTAGCTAATGAAAATTGATAATACAGGACCGCAACTAAGAACTGTGGTAAAAACCAAATGAAAATTCATTAACCCAAAGCTATATGAACATAACATGCTCTTATAATTCAGCCGCTTCATCCTTCCTCACCAAAGCTGAAGATGATATCACCATTATGTAAAATAGCCGCTTCCCACCGCATAAGCATAGCACATTACTTTTCTGCATCCTAAGAAAAGAAAAATATAGAATAAAATAGAAGTTATTATTTAATCTATTTCTAATCATCTATTATCTACTATTATTAATAATCTATAATTAACTATTCTATTATTATATATACTCTCATATATGTTACTGAAATAAATAGACTATTAAAATATAGATAAACCTATATATAGCAGCTATTAGAAGTAATTAATACATCATTTATTACAATTAATTTATGCTCAATTTGCGCCATTATCATACCCTTGCCAAACTCCTTCCTTACATTATGGTAGGAGAAATGTATATAACCCCTATAAAATATGTACTACCTAGGACAAGCAATGCAAGATTTAATGGTTATTTAAAAGAGATAGCTGATTTTGATTCTATCAAACACAGTGATCTATCAAACAGTATTGGTGTTGAAAGAACCCTGAAAAATCAAAAAGAGATAACCCGGAAGACCCTTGACTACATGAATAAGATACTCAATGGCTAAGAGGATTATTGTTTCAAATGATTATTTTAGCAGCCATTTAAGTTCTGGAAATTTTTGAAAATATGATTTTAAGAGTTTTTCATTATAAGCATCGCTTCCATCCAGATTAGAACTTAAAAGAACCGGAGGCACGCTTCCTGATTCTTTTATTCTGACTATGGTTTCGGCTACCAACAACTGAATAATAAAAGCCCCTGTAATAGTAGATGTAGCTCCAAATTTATAAGGTTCACCTTTTATGCTCATAGCCGCATCTCCAGGGAAGCCACAATTATCAATGATATGATCTACTACTTCAAAAAGTTTTTTTCCGCTTTTATGTCTCGATGAAATGGATTTGCTATGGGCAATATTTGTTATACAGATGACCAAAAGCCCAATTTTTTTTGCCTCTATCGCCATTTCTATCGGAACAGGGTTCCTGCCCGAATTGGAAATGATAATGATGATGTCTTTAGGTCTAACGCCATTGAGTGTCAAAATGGATTTGGATATCCCTTCTATGCGTTCAAGAGCTGTACTTTTCCATTTGGTACCATGAAGCATGAATTCGGGCTCCAGGATACCTTTGGCGGTAAACAACCCTCCGGCACGAATATAAAGCTCTTCAGCTATGACATGTGAGTGACCAGTTCCAAAACCAAAAAGAATACTCCCGTCAGATGTTTTCCTGGCAATGATACCCGCCAGAGACTTGATTGTGTCTAGCTGGGTATCATTGATTTTTAAAAGCATCTCATTAATGATGCCGTGAAACTCTGTGGCTTTTGTCATTATAATCAAGATTGTTTAATCATATCAAATATCCGATAATTACACTAAACTTTGATAAAGATTTTCTTTCTGTACATGATATAGGCCGGAATAAAGCAAATAAACATATAGGTAAACGACCATAAAGCAGAAGCTAGTTTTGGAGCCATACCTATGTCTACCAATCCATTAAAGAATAAACCTCTTACTCCTAACATGTCATTTAGAAGTACAGGCAGCATTCCAGCAAAAACATAAATTGTAATGGCATTACTTCCGTAAATCACTCCAAATTTGGCTATTCTGTCATGTCCATGGATATCAACAATCAGGATACACGCGGCAAATGACATAAAAGCCCATCCTGAAGTGAAGAGCACGTACGAGCTGGTCCAAAGATTCTTGTTGATAGGAAAGAAAAGGTCCCAGGTATAGCCACCAACCACACAGATAAGTCCTATAAAAAACAGGTAATTCAATTTTTTTTCTATTTCCATGTCCTGCTTTAGCAATTGACCCGCCAACATTCCGGTAATTCCTGTTACGATTGCCGGTATAGTGCTTAAAAGACCTTCCGGATCCCATGTTCCTTGCCACATTCTCAATGGTATAACTATGCTGTCGATCCAGGCTGCCAGATTCTTACCTGGTTCCAGAACCCCAGCTCCTAAACCTGGGACAGGAATAAGCACCATTGCCAGCCAGTAACCTATGAGAGAAAATACGGCAATCTTGACCTGAGTTTTCCAATTAGTACCTAAATAGATATAGGCACAAACCAAATAACAAATGGCAATACGCTGTAATACTCCGGGAATTCTCAATTCCATAAAATTAAAATCCGGGAAGAGACTTAGAAATAGTCCGAGGCCGAATATTTTTAAAGATCTTATCCAGATCTTTTTTTTCATTTTTTTCTTATCTGCCCCTGCATCTAGTTGTTTGGACGAAGATAGAACGATTGAAACCCCCACAATAAAAATGAAAAATGGATACACAAAATCTGTTATGGTAATGCCATGCCATGCCGCATGTCCCAAGGGCCAATAAATATGCTCCCATGAGCCGGGATCGTTTACAAGGATCATCAGGGCTATTGTCAGTCCCCGAAGCATGTCTAAAGAAATGAGTCTCTTACTCGAATCGAATTCTTTCATTTTATTACGGTTTTAAATGATTTATTTTTTCAATTGTACTGGTTCTTCCTCCCCTTCCGGCTTGGTTAAAGGAACGCAATTTTATTTGTTTGGAATCCACTTCAACAGGGGATGAGTATATCGGTGAATTCAAATCAGGTTCAGAACCATCTGTTGTGTATCTTATGGTTAATCCGGGATAGGTTGTATTCGCAAACAATGTTGCATTAGTCACTATTGCTCCGGGAGGAGGAATTCTATAGTTGAATCCTCCAAATAATTTGTCCAGTCTGGGCATCTCTCTCTGACCAATGGAATTGGTCAATTCATTCCATCCTTTATTCACCATTTGATCTCTTTTATCGGGATCATCTTCTGTTTCCCAAACTCTTTCTTTAGCCCATGCACTTTCTGCAAATCCAAAAAGTTTAGGCAACAGATAATACTCAAGCATCTTTGAGCCTTTAAGTGTTTCACTCCACAATTGGGCCTGAAGTCCGAGAATATTTAGTCTGCCATTTGCATTGAGTTTTTCCATACCGGCAAACTTAACCAGCGGATCAATAGGTGTATATTCAGCATTGTCTCTTTTGGTTGTTTTAAAAACGTCAAAAGGAGCATATTCATAGGCATTTTTCGTATTGACGAACCCTGCCCAATACAAACCGGCTTCCTCAGGATCTTTGTCATAAGCCAGATCGAAATAAAAATTGGTAACCGGACATAGCACCACTGGATAACCTTTATTGGCAAGTTTATAGCCTAAATCCTGTGCTCCCCATAAGTTGTTCCAAACATAGGGAATTACGTTTTTGTCAATAAATTCATCATTGACCACCGTTTCACCATTTTCGCTCTTTAGTGTGGTTTCTTCCCATCCAGCAATTTTTAAATTTCTTTCGTTTAACATCTCAACAGCCTTTCTAAAAAAATAGGTGTGCAGCTGATCAGTACTATTTAGTTCAGGAGATTCAGCTATTAGTGCATCGCAAATGGGTGATTTGGTCCAGGGCCCTTCAGGAACTTCATCGCCTCCAACATGAAAATATTCCAATGGGGCACCGGCGATACTGTACAAGTCAATTATTTCATCAATCACCTTTTCATAGAAAGCATAAACTGATTCCCTGCATACGCAAACAACATTATCACGATAACTTTGGGCTGACATGTATTCAGATTTGTCCTGAGGATCTATTAGTCGGTATTCTTCAGCAGCCTTCTCGTTGTCTTGTTCCATATATCTTTCATACCTCTTTTCCATTGATTTTATGGCTGCCCTGGCATGACCGGGAAAGTTTACTTCCGGGATAACTGAAACATGTCTCTCCTTGGCGTATTTTAAGATTTCGATAAAATCCTCCTTCGTATAATACCCAGAACCATAAGAGCCAGTTACATTCGCATAGGGGCCTGATCCATAGGAAGGATTTAATGCCGCATTTTGTAAATTCGTATGTTGTCTTTGAGCTCCCACCTCTGTTAGTTCAGGCAAGCCATCTATCTCCAAACGCCAACCTTCATCCTCAGTAAGGTAAAAAAGAAAAGTATTGATTTTATATACTGAAAGAATATCTATTACTTTTTTTATGGTCTCTTTTGTCTGGAAATTTCTTCCCACATCAAGTTGGAAGCCTCGATAGCTAAAACGAGGGGCATCCTCAATAACCAGTAATGGAAACACGATAGAATTTTGATCTGATTCCTTGAATCTGACACTTGGTAATGCCAGTAAACTTTGAACTCCATAGAATATTCCAGCTGCTTCATTAGCATTGATTTCAATGCCTGAATTATTGATATTCAACGTGTATGCTTCGTTTCGAATTTTGTTGATAACCACAGATTTTTTTTTCAGAGTTATCTCACCTGAGCCATTTTCTTTTAAAACTATTTCCCCCTGGAACATTCTGTCCAGAGCAGTTTTAAGATATCTGGCTTCATTTGTAAATTCTGAATCAAAGGCAATAGAAATCGAATTCGAAAAGATCAACTCTCCTGAGTCCTCCTTAATGGAATAAGGACTTGGAATAATTTTAGATACTTTTTCTTTTTCTAGGATGGTTATATTGAGATTGTCCTTATACCGGTTTGCACTTGTGGGAATAGGCATATAGTCGCTTTTCGACCTATTTATTTGCTCCTCTCTTATAAACGGTTTAACCTTGAATTGCTTAGGTACGATAATCTGTTGATCCGGTAAGTCTTCATTAGATACAAAATATAAGCCCATGGGTGCATCGGTTAGCTTTATCAATGCATCTTTATAAAAATAGTCTATTTGAATTGAATCACCTGGTTTTATTTTAAATTGAGAAAGAGGAGTCAGTTTGAACCAATCTCCATTAATATGTGAGACTTCAGCCAAACTATTTTCAATTGGTTTAGGCATGACATTGGCTTGATTGAAATAAAGGGTCCAGTTTGTATCAGAAAAAACCTGATCACTTCGATTGAAAAAAGTGAAAACGGCTCTGGATCCATTTTTATCCAAATTACTCTTCAGCTCCCAGCTAAGGTCAAGCTCTCTAAGTGAATTAGGAGCATCTTTGTCTTTACAAGTTGTAAAACTCAGGAAAATCAAAAGAATAAGGATTCTCATCAAATGGAAATGGAATTATTGAAAGTATAATATTAAATAATATATAGACGGTTTGCAAAATTATTCGGCTAATGACCTTATTAAAGACATCATTGACCGGTATATGGGGCGGAGCAGTAATTGTATTTTTTGATCAGTTGAATTTGATGACTTAATTGTTGGCTTTATTAGTTAAATGGTAGCGCATTTTACAGAATATAGCAATATAGCTTCGCTGAATATGACGTATTAACTGGTAAAAGGTGTGTTTTAAGGGGGCGCAAAATTAGAACCTAGATATAAATAGCTTATTATAAGCTGCTTACCTCTTTGTGTTGTGGTCTAAGAAAGACTATTCTTCAATAAGATCGTATTTTTTCTTTGTCGGGGTGGTTTATAGTCAAATACTATCAGTCTTTCTGAATTTCAAACTCTTTCTCAATTAATTCGATCAGATTCAAAGCTTTTTCATTCAAAACGCTCATGCTTTGAGAGTACCACCAAGTGATTCTAATAACCGCTTTTAATCTACCAACTCGTTCGGGATTATTGTCGAAAAGATTTAATGGATTACCTACTTTTAATATATCCTGTGCTAAAATACCATCTGTTATCAATGATTCTGCCCAATTATCTCTTGTTTTAGTGGCTTGAGACATTGCATAATCTCCGAGACGCCAATCTGCTTCAGTATAATAATCATTTATCAAATCTTTAATATTTTGATTTTTAATCAAAGTATATAAGCCGGTATTGTAAAGCTCATCGATTGAAGACTTATTAATGGTTCCAACTTGGGGACGTATGGATACCAAAAATATGGTATGCAAGAATTCATTATCAAGTTTATCTTTCAGTCCCGTGTTCCAAAAAGTATTTTCAGTAGTCAAAGTTTTGACTTGCTCTCCACTATTCAATGTTATTGGCTTTTGTCCTGATAGTTTTAAAATATGTTGCAACCCATGATATTTGAATATTAATTGGTCTTCATAGATTTGAAAGTTTTGTAAATCCTCTTTCAAATTTTCTTTAAGATTTATCATATGCTCTTTGAGCATTTTTTCTCGTTTATTTTCACTATCCCAAGTGTTAATCTGCAAGGCTATCAATATTCCAATAACCACTAAAGCAATCTCCCCAATGGCATATCTCATATACTTCATTGGCTTGTTATCATCAGCAAGTTTTTTTCGTATTTTTCTAAAGAATGGTATCATGAGTTAGTTGTTAGCCTTTCGTTATTTTTCTAATTCCTTTTCAATTTGTGATATTAATTCATTTACTGATTTTTGAATTTCAATCAAAGATTTTATGGATTGTCTGGTCATTGTATTAAGGTTTTGGCATTGCAAGACAAGTTCTTGGTAATCCTTTTCAAACAATGCCATGTCAATTGGTTTGTATTCAAAATTTGAATCCACGAAGAATCCTAAATTTCTTTGAGCAAATGGAATAAAATCATACATAAATTTGCTATCTATGATAGCATCTTGATTCTCATATTTTTTGCATTGATAGTCGTAAAGTTCAATGAGTAATGACTTAATTTCCTTGGATTTCAAGAAATCAATGCCTTCGTTTGATAAAATCGCGTTATAAGTTCCATATTTTGGAAAGAAACTATTTACCCCTATATAAACATTAAAGAGAGACTGACTGATTTCTTCATTAGTCATCGAAGCTTTTATTTCAGACAGATCAGATTTTATGAATCGATTTTGGTCGAACATACTCTTATTTTGAAAGCTTAAAATTGTGACTAACTCCAAAGAGTCTTTCTTTAAACTGGTTGCTAAATTTTCATAGGATTCACGCTCAATAACCCTCTTTTTTCTATTCTCATTCCAATTGTTTATACCCAATGCAATCAATATCCCAATAACAACCAACAATATCTCACCAATTGCATATCTAGAATACTTCAGGAACTTATTATCATCAGCAAGTTTTTTACGGATTTTGCGAAAGAAGTTGATCATGTAGTTGGGTTGTTATTGCCAAAATCATTATCAAGAATTGATAACTCTCTTTCAATACTTTCATCTAAGAGATCAAGTTCTTTAAGGAGTAGATTTTGTGTAGTAATAATTCTCTCGAACAAAACAACAGTATAATTCAATACTTGAATATTGTCCTTATTTCGAGTGAAAGCTACAAAATTTCTTGGTTTCAAGGAATTTCTTCTGTATGTCTGAAATTCCGAAATCATCATAGGTTTTAGGTAATTCATGTAATGTTCTTGAAGAACCCTATCCTCAATTTCTTTGTATAAATTAACAACATGGGTATAAAACTTGGAAACAGAGCGCCTAAGAGAATCATTTGAAACTATGTTTCCTTCCATATTATTAATATGATCAAAGGTGCTTCTATTTATTGAAAAAGTATGGAATGCTTCAAGTGAGATAAAATGTTTGTCAAGTGAATCGTTATAAATAAGTTCATTTTCAATATGATTTAAAATAGTTTGCAAAGACAATTTATGTAATTCAATTTCCTTTTTATCTTGTTGTATATCTAACTTACTTTGTTCTAGATCTGTTCGTATTCATTTAATATTTTAATTTCCTCAATCTGCAATTTCCTTTTTTCATTCCAATTATTAATACTTAATGCAATCAATATCCCAATAACAACCAACAATATCTCACCAATTGCATATCTCATATACTTCATTGGCTTGTTATCATCTGCAAGTTTTTTACGGATTTTTCTGAAGAAATTAATCATCTGATTTGGAGGTTGAACTATAAAGATATGAAATTCATTGGAATAGGTGAATATTATAGACCCCCACATTAGATAGAGTAACCGATGTTGTAAAAGGAGAGGCTAGAGGGAACATTTTTAATAAATTAGTAAAAGTAAGAAGTTTGTATTTAAGTGTTAAAAACTAACAAGTTAGCTAATGAAAAACTTCAGTATTCGCTGAGGTTTTTTTGTTTTTAGGGGTATTTATAATCTTGTCCCAAAATCTCCTATTGGGGCTGTAAATACTTATAAAACCCTGTTTTTAAGGGAAAAACTTAATATCATACCTTTCGGAAGTCAATCCAACATTATCTCTTTTTAAAATCTTGAAAGGTACGCCTGAGGGTACGGTAATTTCTAGAGGTACTCCCTTCCAAAAATTTTTTGACTAGCCTAATTATTGTTTGATTCCGTTGAATGTAACTGATTGATCATTCCATGAAAATGTACAAACAAAAGTATGATGGTTTAGATTGAACTCTCCATTAGAATGATTTTCATTTGATTGATGCGCATTGTTCAAATGATTCATCCAAGGACTATCGTCTCCCTGCATCCCATTCATGTGATTTCCATTCATCATCTCATGTTCAGAACCGTAAAGATTTTTATAATCATCTCCAGTCAAGCAAACCATATAATTGCCATTGTGTTCATAATATTCAAGCATAAACTGTTCATTGAGTTGGGGTCCGAAGCAATTAACTTCCAATTGATTTCCTCTCAATTTAACTTCTGCTGTAAACATGTCTTGAGACTTTGAATCGGATAACTTAGATACGTTTACGTTGTTTATCGTTCCTATATATGTTCCAGAAAGTTTATCAAGCTCCAGATCATCAGATTCATTGCAACTGATTAGTATAAATGATAATAAGAACAACCCAAGAATAAGATGTTTCATAATTCGATAACTTTTAATTTAATGGTAAAGTTACCAAACCATAGGACTCTAAATGATGATTTAAGTCATGCTACAAATAACTAATTTGCACTACGAAAAGCATTTATAGTTGCTGGTTTAGACCTGTAAGATTTAGGTAAGCAAATCATTAACTAACTATAAACAAGTTAATTATGACAATATTAAAACTACATATTAGGTTTATCTTACGATCCGGTGACCTATATCTAAACGGGTATGCGACCTTGCGCTGCCGACTCACATATAATAAACAACGCAAAGATTTCTCCACTGGAATATCCATCAATCCAAACTATTGGGATCCCAAGTAGCAACGATTGCTTGACCAGTCTGATCAAGAAGAATATATCAACATACAACTAAGCTTTATTAACGATTACAATTATTACCTCAAAACAGAGAAGAACCTCCAGCAAAGTACCTTAAATAAAGCGATACAGAGGTTTAGAAAGGTGATGAAATTTGCAATTGGGAATGACTATTTAGACAAGGATCCGTTCCTGTTATACAGAGCTAAAACTGTTAAAAAGGAAGTGGTATTTCTAAGCCAAGAAGAGTTGAATAAATTAGATAAAAAAGTGTTTGAAATTGAAAGATTACAAATTATAAAAGACTGCTTTATTTTCTGCTGTTATACAGGTCTGGCATTTAAGGAAATGAGCAATCTAAAAAAGGAGCATATAGTTAAAGGTCATGATGGAATGGATTGGATCAAAATGAAACGTCAGAAGACCAATAAGACTATTTCCGTTCCAATATTACCTAAAGCTCAACGAATAATTGAAAAGTATTCAAGTGATGATGAAAGAGTCTTTCCTAGAATAAGCAATGCAAGATTTAATGGTTATTTAAAAGAGATTGCTGATGTTGTTAGAATTACTAAGAATCTGACGCATCATATGGCTAGAAGAGCCTTTGCTAGTACAGTACTTCTCTATAATAATGTACCAATGGAGATTGTATCTGAACTGTTGGGGCATACGAAATTGGCTACAACACAGCAGAGTTATGGTAAGATTGTTCAGAAGAAAGTTGGTGAGGAGATGAGGAGGTTGAATAAGAAGCTTTGATAATTATAAAGGTCATTTCGGACAATAATTGCCATCATTCGTCCTGCTTTGGTTATTTATTAAATTAGAAACTTATAAATTTATTTTTAAAGTTACTAAATAAGTGATCATACTCTTGCAAAAATAAAGAGTTCATTTGATGAGATTTTTGAATCAAAGCTCAGTAATGACATAGGTTATAGAGAATAGAATATATAAGAAGATAAACACTATATAGACTTTACACAATAGTTAGGCATAATTATAAAAAAAAGATTACTAAATCAACTTAAAACTTAAAATAATGAAAAAATCAATCGCTTTTATTTATGGGATATTAGCATATCTCATCTTCCTTATTGCATTTCTTTATGCAATAGGTTTTGTAGGAAATTTTATTGTTCCAAAATCAATTGACTCTGGAACAGAAACTACTTTTTTGCAAGCATTGTTAGTCAACGCTCTTCTATTAAGCGTATTTGCAATACAGCATAGTGTAATGGCAAGACCTGCATTTAAAAAATGGATTACAAGTATTATTAGTCCAGCAATAGAACGTAGTACTTTTGTTCTATTGTCAAGTTTAGCATTAATTTTAATGTACTGGAAATGGCAGCCAATGAAAACAATCATATGGGAAGCAGAAAACGATACTCTTGCTTTGGTTTTAACCGGAGTGTTTTTCTTTGGATGGCTTGTCGTTTTTTTATCTACATTTATGATTAATCATTTTGAACTATTTGGCTTAAAACAGATTTTTGATAATTTGAAGAACAAACAAACCCAAAACCCAAAATTTCAAACCAACTATTTATACAAAATTATCAGACATCCAATTATGTTAGGCTTTATAATTGCATTTTGGGCAACACCTTTAATGACGGCTGGACATCTTATATTTGCAATAATGACAACTCTATATATTTTAATTGCTATAAAGTATTTAGAAGAAAAAGATCTTCGTAAATTTATTGGAAAAGAATATGAAGAGTATCAAAAGAAAGTACCAATGTTTATACCTTTTACCAAAAGAGGAAAATGAAGAAATCGTTCTGAAAGAGTCTTATTTGTTGATTAATTCAGATAAACTATGCCTAACAATGTGTATGTGTCAATTTGGGCTAAACGCCCAAACTGCACATACACGAACCGTTAGATCCAAAGCTAATTAACATAATAAGCAGTTATAGTTGCATTCATTTTGTTTCTGAACTATAACGCCATTATGTAAAATAGCCGCTACCAGCCACATAAGCATAGCACATTCCCTTTCTGCATCCTTTGAAAATAAAAAAACAGAAGTTTTTATTTAATCTATTTCTTATCATCTATTATTAATTCTATTATCCATTACATCTACTATTATTAACAATCTATAATAACTAAATCTATTATTATACACTATCATATATGTTACTGAAAGAAATAAACTATTAAAATATGGACAAACCTATATATAACAGTTATTAGGAGTAATTAACACCTACTTTATTACTATTAATTTATGCTCAATTTGCGCCATTATCATACCCTTGCCATCCCACTTCCTTACATTATGGTAGGAGAAATCTAGATAGCCCCTTATAAATAAAGACAATTTTTCTAAAACAATATATTTGTTGAGCAATATATTTCTTAAAATAAAGTTTATTGAATTGATATAAAATATGTCAATAAATAGTATTAATTATTAAAATCAAATAAAATGAAAAAAATTAAGTATTTATTTGTAATGTTTGTAGCCGTTATGGTATCTGTCTCTTGTAATAACGATGATGACGATAATTTTGACGGTGGTAATGGAGATAATGCCTTGGTTGGAATTTGGGGATTAATAGAATTGGAAGAAGGTGTTGCAATTAGCGTAACAGCCACTTTCAATGAAAATCTTTCAGGTACACTTGTTACAAGCGAAACTTTTGAAGGAGAAACGGCTAGCGAATTTGAAAGTTTTACATGGAGTACAGATGGAAACAAATTGAGGTTAATCTTTGATGAAGAGACTGAAATATTAACGTATTCGATCTCTGGTGATACGCTAACCGTGACCGATGATGAAGGCTTCATTACTGTTTTAACAAAACAATAAAGTTTATGAATTAATTTCCTATTTTTAGGATTTAATTTTGATCTTAAAATTTATAAACCTTGCTAATTAATTTTAGTGAGGTTTCTTTTTTCACTTTTGAGTCACCTTATATTTTAAAGTTGTATTTGATTGCATGGCTCCTTAGTTTGGATAAGTAAAAGGAAAATATTTCAATTATATTGGGATTCCAAATTGGTATATATTGTTTCCTCTTCTTGTTATATAATCTATCATGTTTGTTGCATGTCCTCTCATTTCTTACTCTTCTTATTATCCTAGTATTTCGCAGGCTTTTTTTAAGAAATTTTATTATTATTTTTGAATTAAAAATTTTTTAACATCTTCATACGCAGGATAATCCGCAACTTTCACCCTACCTTTTCTACCCTTTTATGTTAATATGTTAGCCTTTCTCCTAGTAAATCGCCAAAACTAATTTGGGGCAATAATATTATCCACTTATTCAGCAACCGTTCTTTATGACGAAAATTTAACAGTAGTGCATATAAAAAGTTTTAAAGAATAATTAGAAACATGAAAAATCTAATATATATACTGCTCATTACTCAGATTTGGCTGTCCGTTATCTTTTGTAATGGATGCCAAGTGTCTAGTGTAAATCATTGTACAAAGTTACATTTGAATCAATAAAGATGTTGATTGGATTTGTACCATTAAATTGAAAGAACTAGCAAATATTTTAACTAAGCATTACATCAATAAAACATCTTATTTCCATACCGAGGTAAATTAGTCGTTTATACCTTTACTTCATGATAGAATTAAAAGGTAAAACACTTCAGGAATTAGAGGATCTGTATAACAATGCTAATGAAGATGAGTAGAAATGGATGCAGGATAACTTACACTTATGATTTGGGAAAGAAAAACCCGAATGAATTGAATCACTAGAGTCGATTTATAAAATTGGTTAATCACTTTTTTACATGACTTAATTTATTGTTTATCATCAATGTAATATAATTTATGTAATTTGGGTTGTAAAAGGAGGGATAAATTTTATTCTGTAATGCGCATTTTATTTAAATGTGTCTAATTATTTAGTAAATTCCTATGAAGAATAATATTATAACTTCAGTCATTCTAACATGGTTAATTAGTGGCCTGATCTACACTCAACACATAAGTGAATTCAGCTCCCTGACTCAAGGTATACAGGACACAGATTTTCATTTGCCTTCAACACACTACTTCCAATATATCATAGAACAAGGTGATGCCTTAACTCAAGGAGGTATTTTACCTGATGTTTGTGATTTTGCGGGTTACGTACCAATAAACTCCAGTAGTAAGTTTGGGTATCTTTCTGTCAATTCTGAATCTGTTCCTGGGGCTGTAACAATATTGGATATTGAATTTAATGAATCAATTGGTAAATGGGTTGTTAATAACTCTGAAGCAGTTGAATTTAGTTTTGGATTGCCAGTTGGGGGGACGGCTGCCAATTGTTCAGGAACCATAACACCGTGGAATACAATAATTAGCTGTGAGGAATTTACTAATAAGGATATAAAAGATAAATATCCAGCATTACCAGAATCAAGTTTAAAAATTGACGGAGATTTAAATGGATATGATGGATATGGATGGGCAATAGAAATTGACCCTGAAACTAAAAAAGTAATAGACCAAGATGGGGGAAGAAATGGGAGTGATAAATTATGGGCTTTGGGTAATTTTAAACATGAAAATGTAGTTATTCATAATAATAAAAGAACCGTTTATCAGGGAGCTGACGATACGAAAGGAGAAGGATTTCTATTTAAATTTGTTGCAGATATACAAGAAAATTTAAGCTCAGGTGATTTATATGTATATAAGGGGAACAAACAAGGAGTTGGGAGCTGGTTACAATTAGAAAATAATACACCAATTCAGCAAAGTTCTACGCGAGCTCAATGTATTGCTTTAGAAGCTACGAGTTTTGGAGGAGTTGAGGATGTAGAGATTAATCCCATTGATGGAATGATCTATTTTGCAGTAAAAAGAGAAGATATTGGAGGGGGGAATGAAAAAGGCGTAGTTTATAGATTTAAAGATACAAAGCCATTGGATGGCACTGGTGTTGAAGATTTTGAAATCTATGTTGGTGGAGATATCAGCTATAATGATGTTCACTGGGGAAATGGAACTGATAATTTAGTATTCGATGATAAAGGAAATTTATGGGTAGCTCAAGATGAAAGTGGAAATGATAAAAGAAATTATATCTGGGTTGTTGAAAATGGTCACTCCCAACAAAATCCAAAAGTAAAGATATTTGCTCGTACACCTTTGGGTAGTGAACCCACAGGATTGACTTTTTCACCAGATTATAGAACTTTGTTTATGTCTATCCAACATCCAGATGAAAATAATAATATAACGAATCAACCAGATGTGTTTGGAGATCCAAAAACTTTTGATAAAGACGTTGTATTGATCATAGCAAGAACAGTGAGCTTAAGTAATGACCCGACCGTGGGGATTGATAATAGTTTTACTATTACAAATACTTATGCTGGATTTAATATTAATGCAAGTAAAGTTGTTACTAAAATTAAGGTATATGATATGCTAGGAAGATTGTTAATTCAAGATAACCCAAACAAACAAAGTTTTAAATTGAATACAGAAATTATTAAAGTCGGTACTGTATTAATTATTGAATCTACTTTGATTAATTATTCAATAATACATAAAAAGATAATAAAATATTAATTAGAGATATTATTCAATTTCAAAACCTTTATTGATATTTCCCAGATATACGAAATTGGCTACAACTCAGCAAAGTTATGGTAAGATAGTTCAGAAGAAGGTAAGTGAGGAAATGAAGAGGTTGAAGGAGGGCTGAGAAGTTCTCCTTTATTATTATATTTGATATTACCAAAAGTTATGATATTCCCTCTATATTTAAAAATCTATTTGTTTATTTTCTAACCAAGATATGTTCTCAATATCTTGCTTCTAGAAGTATGCTTCAATCTTCTGATTGCCTTTTCCTTAATTTGTCTAACTCTCTCACGGGTAAGATCAAAGGTTTCACCAATTTCCTCAAGCGTCATTGGGTGTGCATCTCCTAAACCAAAGTAAAGTTGTAAAACATCCGCTTCTCTAGGGGTCAAAGTTTCCAAAGCCCTTAAGATCTCTATTTTTAATGATTCATGTAATAAGCTTTTATCAGGATTTGGTGACTCTCCTGAGTTCAAAACATCATAAAGATTAGAGTTCTCTCCTTCAATTAGAGGAGCATCCATTGATACGTGGCGACCAGAAATTTTCATAGATCCCTTTACATCACTAACAGTCATATCCAATTCCTTTGCAATTTCTTCTGCAGAAGGAGGTCTTTCATTTTCTTGTTCTAATCTTGCAAAGGTCTTATTGATCTTATTGATCGATCCAATCTTATTCAATGGTAATCTTACAATCCTCGACTGCTCAGCCAAAGCTTGTAAAACAGATTGTCTAATCCACCAAACAGCATAAGAGATAAACTTAAAACCTCTTGTTTCGTCAAATCTTTTGGCTGCCTTTATCAATCCCAAATTACCTTCATTGATAAGATCAGGTAAAGTCAAACCTTGATTTTGATATTGTTTCGCAACAGAAACTACGAACCTTAAATTTGCCTTAGTTAATTTCTCCAAGGCAATCTGATCTCCTGCTTTTATTTTTTGTGCCAATTCAACTTCCATGTCGGCTGTGATCAAATCAACCTTACCAATCTCTTGCAAATACTTGTCTAAAGAAGCAGTTTCACGATTCGTAACCTGCTTAGTTATTTTTAGTTGTCTCATTAAAAAATCGGAATTTTAGATTAAAAAGTTTTGTCGTGTATATTCTTATACGTAAAGAGAGGTAGAAATGTTACAATTTCGCAAGAAGAATTTTATATCTAGGAATTTTTGATAAATTATTACAACAATACAATAATAAAGTTTCAGGCAGTCCGGCTTGGTTTATTGCATTATATTATTCCCATATTAAAAACTATGAGAAAACATTTGAATGGTTGCAGAAATCGTACGACCGTCATGAAGTAGAGATGACATGGTTGCGAGAAGAACCTTTATTGATTCCGTTACGAAATGACCCACGCTACAAAGTGCTTTACAAAAAGGTAGGATTTTCTACAATTGAATAAGATATTTTTAAGAAAAAGTTATTTGCAAATCTAAAACTATAATATCCTTTATAATTCTTTTTCAATTGCTCATTAAACTTAAAATACAACATAATTTATAGGTTTTAAATTATGTTTAAAACACTTGCAAATAATCATTAAATCAATTACAACATAGTTATTAAGTACTGCTGTATAGTGTCAGCAAAAAGTGAACTTTTAAAGGGGAGCATCAATCTAAATAAAGTTTAATTAATTGATAAACAGGTTATTAAATATGAGTTTTGAGTCCCGTCCAGACGGCAACTTAGAAGTTGTGTTGTGCCACAAAATGTGGTAAGTAGTTTAGAAATAGACTAATGAGAAGCTTTTCCTAATTGGAAGGGCTTTTTTTGTTTTAGGATTATACCATATTAATTAGAATGACATGTGGATTTAGCATCGGCTTAGGTATGTAGAGAATCTGTTGCCTTTCAGCTGTCTAATTCACCAGATACCACCAAGGGCTATGGTTATGGCCTCCCCATTGACGCCACTGGATTCTTCTGATGCAAGGAAGGCAATCAACTCGGCCACTTCTTCAGGTGACACCACTCGACCAGCCGGATAAAACGCAGCTCTTTCCTCCCATACGTCGTCAGTAGAGATTCCGCGCAGTTCAGCTTCGGCTTTAGCTGAAGTCTCAGCCATTTCTGTTCTTACCCAACCGGGCAGCACCGCATTGGAAGTCACACCGTGAGACCCTGCATCCTGTGCAACCGATCGCATTAGGCCCAGAAGACCATGTTTTGAGCTGTTGTATGCACTACCGGCATATTCTGCCACTTGTCCAGCTGTAGAACTAGTAAACACTAATCGGCCGTATCCTAATTCAATCATATCTTTGACAACTGCCTTTGATAGCAAATAGGGACCATCTAGGTTGATACGCATTGTTTCGCGCCAGATCTCGGGCTCCTGTTCCCAGATCACACGCTCCTGGGCCGATCCAATACCGTGATTACAAACTAGGATTTCAACTGGCCCCAGTCGATCCTGTGTTTCTTTCACTGCAAGTGCACAGCCCTTGGGTGTACCAAGATCTGCTACAACATAGTCTAGTCCCAGCGTCCGTAATTCGTTCTCACTTCGTGCAACAGCCATCACACGTGCACCGCGCTTTTCCAAAAGATTAGCCGTTGCCCGACCGATTCCACGTCCTGCACCAGTTACCAATGCTACTCGTCCTTTTACTCCAGACATAATTTACTCCTATTTTAAAATCATATTTCTTACAGCATCTTAAATTAATCAAATTTCCATAAATCGAATTACTAATATTTAAGTTTCTTAATAAAAATTGAAATTTAACTGTAGCACAAAAGGAATAGTTCATTGCGGGTTCGAGTCCCGTCCTGACCGCAGCAACATTCTTTAGATAAATTACTCCAATAGTCTACATTAGCCCAATTATTCATTAACCAATCAGCGTCATCAAGTCTATAGATAAACGTTAATAATATTTTAATAAAATTATCATATGTTAAGTTTAGTGTTATATTAAATTGATATTTTTATGCCTTAACCCCCAAAAACTAAAAAAATGATAATATTTGAAAGTTTCCCTTACAAAAAAGGAGAGTTTAGATCTAAACTAAAAGCCGGCGATGGACAAGTTATATTAGCTAGTAAAAGCTATAAGCAAAAATCTTGAAGGATGAAAAAAGTATTTTTGATCATTGCAATCCTAATAAGCAATATTGCTATTTCACAAATTAATAAAGAAGATTTTGAAACTATACATCCTAAAATAAAGGAAGTTGAGGTAAATTCTAACAACTTAGAGATGGGATATCAAGATATAAATTATAAAGAATCTGATCTCGTTATGTATAAGGTTAATGGTGTTTTCGTTAAATATAATAATGAAAAGTGGTTTATACCATTTAATAGAATTTATTCCATAGATTCTGGGGAGGAAGTTGCTCTTATAATAAACTTAAAAGAGGAAAGTTATAATATGAAATGGATAAGTGACTAATAAGCAATTAATTATAAATATGGATAGAATTGTTTTCCAGACTTATCTATGGATTCAATAAAAACCCTCTATATTTCTAAAGAGGGTTATCATTGATATCATTTTTAATCTTTCCTAGGTTACAGGCACTATTAATTCAATGATTCCAGCATCTGAAACTTCACCAACCATTACCTTAATTACTGTTGATACATAGTTAATATAGCTATTATGTTCTATCTTTATTATATAATCTCCTGCTTCAAGTCCTTGTATTAAAAAATCACCATTTTCGTCAGTTAGTGTTCCTGTTATATAAGTATCACCTATTGTATAAACATTAACTACCGCATCCTTCAAAGGTACAGCACCATTAACACCATCTCCTTCAATTACTTCTGCAATAACGTTACCTTTTATGGAGCCCGAATTAACTTCTGCATTAACTCTTATGACAGGCTTTAAGATGTACTTACCCGAATTACCTGCTTTAACAACTGATTTTTGCACATCCCAATCAAGAATAAATGTGTAAGAAAAACCTGGTTCTAATTCAGAATTCAATTTTAATTTTAAACCGGATTGCTGTGCACTTGGTGTATCAAGGTGTATAGGCTCCGCTTCACCCTTGATGACTAAGGTATTGTTATCGCTTAAAACGAGTCTAATTTGTTTTAACATCCCTGAAGGAATAATTTCGTCGGTCAATAGCAAATCATTTCCCGCAATAAGCTCCGTTAAATCAACTTTAATCGGATATCCATCTACTGGTGTAAAACTCGTCCAGCCTTCTTCGTTTTCAGAACTATTATATTGTATATCTATAATTTCAATATTTACTTCTTCATAGTTGCCGGGAGCGTCAATTAACTTCAATCGTAAATTCACTGTATTGCTATCTTTATCGTCACTGCAACCTAGAAATCCTAAGGAGATGACCATAGCAATTGTCATTAAAAACACATTTTTTTTCATAGCTTAAAATTATATTTAAATGTTAATAAAATTTCATAATGGTATAAATCTAATGCCAATTTCTAAAGCAATTCTTAAGAAAGTTTAAATTGTCCTTTTACCAGCCACTAAAATTCATCAATCAGTAACAACGTAATATAATCTTTTTAACTATTAAAAAAAGTTGATAAATATCTTGATAACTAATAAGTTGCATCTCTTAGTTATCTCAAAAAATTATTAGATTGTTGTGATATTGGCCTGGTTCGTTTTGGCCATAATATCTCTAACTAATAGATCGATGAAAAAATTAATAATTTTATTGTTGGCATTTATTCCGATAGGAATATTTGCCCAAGGTTCACAAAATGTTTATACTTTAAAAAATGATAATATCAATAACTCCTATGCTGATATAGGCAGCGTTTTTTTAGGAGATAATAAAGTTGTTTTCACCTCAACGAAGGAGGGATTAGCTTATAATCGAGATGTAAATAACAGCAAACATTTTTAGATTCATCTATGGAAAAGATCACCGAAGATGATTGGCTTCTTATAAAAGAAAATTTACTTAAAGACAGCAAGTCATACTTAGGTAAAGGGATGGTTTCATTTTCCAAGGATGGAAAGTCTGTCTTTTTTAGCGTCAATAGGAAAATTAAGCATAGAAAGCGAAAAAATAAGAAAGAAGTTAAAACAAAAAGATCGGTCAATCTTCAATTGTTTACGGCAAGTATCAATGAAACTAGCGAATGGGTAAACATAGAAATGGTACCCTCTAACAGTAATCATTTTTCTACCGGTCAACGTACTTTAAATCAGGATGATACCAAGCTTTATTTTGTATCTGATGGTCCGGAATCATTGGGTAGAACCGACATTTTTGTAGTTGATTTATATAAAGATGGAACCTATGGCAAACCTATGAATTTGGGTGCAAAAATCAATAGCAGCGAACGTGAAATTTTCCCATTCATGGATAGGGATAATTTGCTATTATTTTCATCAGATGTTTATAATGGGCGGGGTGAATTGGATGTTTTTGCCAGTAAAGTATTTGATAATACTTTATCTACACCAGTAAAATTGAAAGGATCTGTGAATATTGAAAAAGATGATTTTGCTTATAATATTGATGACGAAAAACATATAGAATATTTTTTATCTAACAGACAAGTGGGTAAAGGAATTGATGATATTTATGCATTTATAGATTCTTCTCCAATAAATATTGAATGTCAACAAGAGATCTCAGGTGTTGTTAAGAACGTTGATACTCATGAATTGCTGCCTAACGTGCAAATTATGTTATTCGATAAGAATGATAAGAAATTATTATCCTTTCTATCCAACGAGATGGATGCCTCTTTTAGTTTCAAGCAGTCTTGTAACACAACCTATAAATTGAAAGGATACCTGGAGGGTTATTTAATTGGAGAACTGGATATAAAAACGGTTAATGATTTGAATGCAGAGCCCTTAGAAATTATAATGAATTTGAGTGCGGATCCCGGAATGGAAATTGATTTAATTGTGGAAGAGCCAGAATCCAGGGATGCTGAAGTTCTGCAAGTAGCAGTTAGTACAGTTGTGCCCGCTCAACTTACCCGCTCAAATAAAGACGCTAAGCTGAGTTCGAATTATAATTTTAACAGTGATAGTAAAATATACACAGTACAAATTGGAGCATTCCTGCGAAATGCCCAAACCGATAAATACGTCAATTTAACTAGTTTATTTAATCATCTATATGATGATGGGTTTAATAGATATTATTCTGGTATTTTTGAATCTTATGCAGAGGCTGTAAATTATATGAAACTTATAAAAAAGGATGGTTATAATGATGCCTTTGTGGTTGGCCTAAAAGGGGAGAAGAGGTTTTAATTTATCGAAACTTAATATTTAACTTCCCGATTAGTATCGGGAAAAAATCTTCAGTAATCGCTGAGGGTTTTTATTTTAAAGCCGGTTACAGAAATGTTGCTGACTTTATTCGTTGGTTTAAAATCGCCATTTTTTTACTTTACAAATTGTTGATATTTACTATAAATTATTCTATATTTAGCAGGTAATATAAATCGAAATTCTTCGATTTATCACAGACCTAAAATCCTTAATTATTAGAATTATAATTCATAAGAATATGAAATTTTCGCTTCTAAAAATTATACCTTATCGGCATACTATGCTGTTTTTTATATTGATATTCTCAATTAGTTCATGTAGCGAGCAAAATGAATTTAATGATAAAACGAATGACGATGAAATTGTTGAAGAATCTAATAGCAATAGTTATAGTGTTGATAACAATTTCATATTGAAAAATGATATCCCTTTAAACATAAAGGGAGTTGTCTATGTACCTGGATATCCTGGATATTTACCTTGGGAGATCGAACAATCTACTTCTCTTACAAATAATTTAAAAGAAAGTATATCAAATGATATAGCCAATATTAAAGCTATGGGTGCCAATACAATACGCTTTTGGGGAGCACCCAGACATTGTTATATTGCTTTGCAAGATGTTGGTAATCTGAATTTTATCCAAACGATATGGATTGATGGCAGTAATCCCGATTTTCAAGATTCAATTTTTAAAGAAACAATTAAATCCTATATAAGAAATGTAATCGATAGAATCTATTCCGTTTTCACTGATAACAAACCTCCTTTGATCTCATTTCTTATTGGAAATGAACTTAGTGAATTGAGTATTCAATCAACAGATGCTGCACATCCGGAAATTAACAGCTATTCAGGAAATTATATAATTACCAAATCGAAGGTTAGTGCAACAGAGGCTTTCATTGCTGAAATGGCTGATTATGTAAAAACATATGAATTTGAGAACTATGGAAATATTACCCTGGTATCTTATGCTAACGAAATACGAACAGCAGATATTATTGATACGCCATTCCTTGATTTTAGATGTCATAATGCATATTCTTACGCCGTTCCATATTACAGACCTAATACTATTGCAGGAAGTAATTCTGGCACTATTTTTCAAGGCTGGGTAGAGGAAATAAAATCTAAATATCCAAATATGCCGCTACTTATAACTGAAACCGGGTTGAGCGTTTCTCCAAATGCTTTTCATGTTGGCCCACCTAACTACGGTTATGGTGGTAATACTACTATTGAACAGGTAACAGGTCTAATTCAAAACATTGATGATATAAATAATGCAGACCAACCCATTGCAGGAGTATTTATTCATGAATATTTAGATGCATGGTGGAAATTTGGATTAGAAGATTCTTATACACAAGATCCTAATGATATTGAAGAATGGTTTGGAATTGTACGCCTAACTGAGTCAGGAAATTGGTACAATACAGAATTTCGGGATTCATATAATGCCATTAAACAAATTTGGATTGAATGATTATTGTAATAATATTGTAACACCATAATTTCCAAAGTTATTCAACATAATATGTGGTTATAATTCATAGACTTTTATAGATACTTAAATTTATAATTGGAGTAGGCAAGATACTAACATTTACATTCTTTATAATTTCTTATCTTAGCAGGACAGCCTAACAATCATGTGATTTCATTCTTTGGAATATTTGAAAAAATCAATCAATATATAAGTTTCTATTGGTGTTTGTCAAGAAATTAAAAATTATTTACTAAAGGTTGGGCATTAAAAACTATCGAAATGAAAACTATAAAAAAAGAGGATTTAAAACAGGAAGTTTATGATTTGTTTGACAGCTATGTGCATAGTAAAATAGATCGCAGGAAATTTATAGATAAATTATCAATTTATGCTGTAGGAGGATTAACTGTTACATCAATTTTGGCTTTTCTTTTACCAAAATATGCTCAGGCGCAGAAAGTTAAAATGAATGACCCGCGCTTAAAGTCAGAATACATAGAGTACGAATCACCAAATGGAGCGGGTAAGATGCGTGGTCTATTAACAAGACCAGTCAACAGTTCTAAAAAGCTGTCAGGTATAATTGTAGTCCATGAAAACAGGGGCCTCAATCCTCATATTGAAGATGTAGCCCGAAGAGCAGCCTTAGAAGGTTTTATAGCTTTCGCTCCGGATGCTTTGTTTCCATTGGGTGGATATCCGGGAAATGATGATGATGGAAGAGAATTACAAAGAAAACGAGACAGAGATGAGATGTTGGAAGATTTTATAGCAGCATATGCGTTTTTGAAAACGCAGGAGGAATGCAATGGAAATGTTGGAGTTGTTGGATTTTGTTTTGGTGGCTCGATATCTAATAAAATGGCCGTACATATTCCAGATCTAAAGGCGGCAGTTCCTTTTTACGGTGGTCAGCCACTTACAGAAGAGGTTCCTAAAATTAAAGCTCCCTTATTATTACACTTTGCCGAACTGGATAAAAGAGTAAATGCTGGCTGGCCAGCCTATGAAGCAGCTCTAAAAGAAAATAAGAAAGAATATACAGCTTATATTTACCCCGATGTAAACCACGGTTTTCATAACGATACAACCCCTCGTTATGATGAGGAATCAGCAAAACTTGCCTGGCAACGTACAATTGATTTTTTTAAAGAAAAATTAATATAGATTTAAATAACTTTATAAATAGCTGTTTGAACAAGGGTATTTAATTAAAATTAATTTTACTCGTTGCTAACTTCCCAGGTTTGTTTCCAGTTTGCCATCATGTACTTGAACTCTATTTCATAGATTCCCGGAATAGTTGGTGTAAATGCAAAATCTGCAGTTTCTCCAACATAAAGTCTTGATGTTACTTCAACATCTTTTTGTTGCCAGGGTGGAAGATCAGCCCCGTCTTTAGCTATGGTTTTAATTGGGATGATCTCACCATCTTTTGTCACACTTATCCAGCCATTTCCTGCCGGCCCGATATTGATTAAGCGCAGCCGATGAGTTTCACCTGTTTTTGCTTTTTGCACCGGGATTATATCCCATCCATTAAGGTCAAGTTCCTCGGCAGTTTGAGGATCCGGATTTTTCCATCCCAGTATAAAATAATGATCTAATTTAGGGTTGTAAACTTCATTTTCTCCCATAACAATCATTGGGCCATACAATCCTTTGGTTAATTGATTTATATCATCCAAATGACTGTGATAGACAAAAGTGCCAGGCCGCATCAAAGAAAGTTTATAAGTGAACTCTTTCCCGGGTTCAATTATGGGTGATGAACGACCATCAGAAGCACTCCAATTTGGTACACCATCAGACCAGCTATCAATTTCTAGACCATGCCAATGAATCGAGGTGGGTATTGACATTCTATTTTTCACGGTGATATTGGTGGTTTGGTATTGCTTTAAAATCAATAATGGACCAGGATTAAATCCCGGATCCGGAATTTTATTTTTAAGATTGAATGACATATTATTTTCTTTATTCTGATTGGCAAACAATATCATATTTTTTGTTTCTCCCTTTGAAATAAGGTCAGTTGGCCCATCCTTAACCTGAATACCAAGCACCAAGCCCGCCATGTGCTGATGAGCTCCTTCGGGGTCAGCATCTTCAGCCCCGGGCAAGCGAAGCTCAGACCAAACATGGAAAGACAAGTGGCAATGAAATAGCCAGTTTCCGGGTCGTTTGACTTCCCATTGCATGGCTATTGTAGTGCGACCGCGTAAAGTTTCTGTCACAACAATAGGAACTTGATCTTCCTTATAAATAGTAGAACTTTGCGTATTTCCTCTTTCCAGGATACTGTAATAAAATCCATGCAGGTGCATGGGATGATTCCTATCGGATGCATTAATAACCCGCCAATTTAAAATATCGCCAACAGAAGGTTTAATTCTTTTAGTAAATGGCCAGGAAAGTCCATTGATAGTTAGAGATTCCATCCACAAGGGTGAAGCTCCTTTAATATCTTTTTTATTACTAAAGATATTTATTACAAAAACTCTATCTCTGGGTGATCCATTTTCGGGATCCACAATAAATGCACCCGCCAATTGTTCATCCTCCTGCGTATTGAAACCTTCATCTTTATTGCCTTTTCCTACTTTTAGCCAATACATATATGTTCCGGGTTTTCCGGCCTTAAAAGTCACATCTCCCGTTTTACCGGGTAAAATAAAAAGGCTATCACTTATGGCGTATGGTCTTTTTTGGAGTCCATATACTGTGATAGTCGAGTCAACCAGGGTATTTGTTATTTTGGCATGAATGGTAGTGCCCTCAGTAATCCTGATCAACGGGGCAGGAATAGAGGCTTTTTTACCTACTTCTCCAATAGCTAGCATTTTCAGACCAGGTCGGTCAGGGGTTTCCATTCTAAAATCACCCCACTTAACTTCCATATTGAGTTCTAGTATTTTGTCCTGATAATTTCCGGCTGGAATAAGGTTGTCATTAGGAATAATTCGTGGTAATCCGGACTCCTTTCCAGCTGCCAAGTAGCGTGGGTGGTCAATCTCCAGGATCGAATCTTTATTAGGAATAAATGAAAAAAAATTTGCAGATGATCTCTCAGGAGGGCTGGTGGCACAGACTATATTTCGACTTCTGATAAAATCAAAATCGTAAGTTACCTGACGAGGAGAGTTCTGGCATCCAAAAATAACAATTGCTATTAATGATATTATTAAAACTTGTTTTATCACTTTTGATATGGTACGACAATTATTTTTTAATTTATAATATTTTCTATCAGTAAAATGGAGAAACAGGACGAAGTATTGCATTTAATGTCCGAATGAAAGTATTTATTTACCAAAGCGAAACCAGCAATGATTCATAATAAGTATTAAGAATATAAATGTATTGTTAGATAGATTTTAAAAGTGATATAAGTGAATGATAAAAAAAACTATTATAATTGTGACCAGAGTTTGAACCGTATTGATCCATGAGTTGCAAAAATAACCAGCCATAGAAATATGGCTGGTTTTTGAGGAGTAGTGATCTACACAATTTTTCCTTCTAATTCTAATTCTTCTACTTCCCCTTCACCTACAGGCTCTTTACCCGTTCTGATATAACCTCTGTTTGATGTTTCATAATAATAAAAATAAACAGGTTTTTCATTTCTTAAAATGTCTAGAATATGACCGTACATAGACATAGGATAACGCAAATAAACTAATTTTGAATTGATAGAATAATGATTTTCAGGAATGCGTTTTTTTCCTGGATAAAAATTTACCTCTAAAACAAGATAATCTTCATTATAACATCTGATTATTGTACGGGGATACTTATTGTCGTTTAAAGAAGGTCCTGCTTGAAAATGAACCCGATACTTCTTTATTTCATGAGTTATTTCATTCATAAGATATGTTTTAAAATTATCTTTTTAAATTATTCATTATAATTCTATAAGGCAATGATGATGATTAACAAAACAACTGATTACCATCAGTCACAAAAAGAATCAGTTACATCTTTAGTGCTGTTTTCAAAAGGGACATTAATTTAATTTAAATCAACTAATGAATTTAGTCGAAGGAATTTATAGTATAAGCTATATATAGAATAGATCCCAATAGGATAAATTATATGATTAAAAAAGATTGAATTTTGATCGAAATTTATAATAGTTTGTGTTATTTTAAAATACAAAACCTCCCTTGAGAGAGAGGTTCTGTATTTTAATTCTTACGATTACTATGAATTAAAGGGAATGAAAATTACCATCTTCATCGAGCCACATTAGTTTTTTCCATACTACAGATTTATAAAACCCGGGATTATCCATAGTTTTTGCCAATGCTGTAAATCCTTCTTCCGGATATGTAACCTCCGTATTCCAGGCATTGTATATGTCGCTTTGATTTTTGTACAAATCAGCCGTATAACAATTCCAGTTATAGTGATTACCTCTGGGATTTAAAACGCTGCTGTAATCCAGCCTACCTGTTTGGTGTTCTTGGCTTTAAATTGTTGATCAAAGAATGGTTTGAAGTATTTGGTTTGTGATTCTAAAAACGCAGTAACATTATTGGCCTTTGCATAATTGTGAACTATATAGTTAAAATCTGGAGAATCACTCCATACATTATCATTTCGATTCAATAAAACATTGGCTATTCTGAATTTTTTTTGTTTTAAACTTTCTTTAAGAAGTTTCTGTTTATCCTGGCTCAAAGAATTCATTACTTCTTCGTAAGCTTTAGGATAGTTTTCATTCATACTATCAAAGTTTTCATAGGATCCTATTCCTATAAAGAAATAAATATTCGGATCTGATTCCAATCCGCCAACTCTGGATAGCATGGCCCAACCGGTTATTTTTCCTTTTTTTATTAGGTTAGCATGTACTTTACTCCAAAACTCAGCTTCGTTTTGTTTGAAAGCATTCATTTCCTCCTGTGGAACGCTGCGATAGTCATACATAAATAGATTCTCCTGAGCGTAGGTAAATGAAAAAAAGTATAGTGCAAATAATAGAATTAAATGTTTCATAATATTTAGTTTATGGTTAATAGTTTAATATTAATTACTGGGGAAAATCTATGCATTATATAATTTTTTAAGAATTAAACATAATGATGTGGGACAAGGCACTTGTTTTATTGTCCGTAGTATCGAATTTATTTATCAGACCAATATTAAAACTGTAATATTCTGAAGGATAAAATGTAAATTTGCAAGAGAGAAGATTGTTGTAATAAAGAGATTTGAGTGAAATTTAATGCTGTAAAGTAAAAACTAATAAATGAGCAATAAAAAATATTTTATTCTCTCATTATTTAACATTTGAATCGAAGTGATTGCTATGACAGAGTAAAATACAAGCCTTAATAAATAAGTTGAATTGATAAGCTAAAGTATTTGATTGTGTTAATCATATTTGGTAAATTTGTTTACGAAAGAAAAATCGTTGACAGGTTATGAAATTGATATAAATAAATTTTTGAATACTTATCTTAATATTAAAAACTTAAATTAATAATTATGAACATTAAAAAGTGGAGATTGAAAATTTTATTCCTGATTGGAATTATTGCTATTATTATTCAAGGACTTACATCATTTAGTATGGAGTCAAAAGACAAGTATGCCGGTTTGCAGCTTTATTCGGTAAGAGATGATATGAAAAAAGATGTAAAATCAACTGTGGCAAAAGTAGGTGAAATGGGTTATAAATTCGTAGAGGCCGCCGGTTTTAAAGATGGTCAATTTTATGGAATGGATCCTGTAGAATTTAAAAATTTATGTGAAGTCAATGGCCTGCAATTTTTAGGATCACATACCGGGCAAAATTTACCAGATGCCGCTAACTGGGATAAAACAATGGCTTGGTGGGACATGTGTATAGAAGCACATGCTGCCGGTGGGGTAAAGTGGATTGTTCAGCCCTGGATGAGCAAAGAAGGTTATGAAAGTTTGGATGGCTTGAAAAAATATATTGAGTATTTTAATGCAGTAGGTGAGAAATGTAAAGCCAAGGGAATAAAGTTTGGTTACCATAATCACAGTAAGGAATTTACAACGGTATTAGAGGGTAAACCTGTATATGATTGGATGCTTGAATTAACTGATCCCGAAAAAGTGATGTTCGAATTGGATTTGTATTGGATAGTGGAGGGTGGAAAAAAGCCAGTAGATTATTTCAACAAATATCCCGGAAGATTTATGCTTTGGCATATCAAAGATGAAAAAGAATTGGGAGCTAGTGGGAATATGGACTTCCAAACTATTTTTGCTGCACAAGAAAAATCAGGAATGAAGTATGGTATTGTTGAGGTAGAAAGATATGATTTTGATCCTCTGGTAAGTTGTAAGAAAAGTTTGGAATATTTGAATACAACTAATTTTTAAATATTTAACTCATGATTTTAGGTTTAAAATATAATTAAAAATACATACGCTGAAAATATTTCAATGGTTCCTTCTAGAGGATTAAAGTCTTGTTTTAGGCATTGTAAATTGTATATAATACCTGTATATCAATAATATAAATTGCATATTATATAAAGTAAACGCCCGAAAAAGAGCCGAATACTCAAAAATCCGGATTTTAATTTATAATTACTACGTAAAACCTGCCTACCGCAGGCAGTTAAGAAAAATCTCTTGTTTGCAAAACTAATTTGTTTTGAAATAAACTCAAATTCTCATGTTTATTTTTAAAGAACGTATAAAGCCCTAAATACAATAAGTATATGAACACTTCTAAGATGTTAAGACGATTTAATAAAATAAAACGCTTATTATTTGTTAATTATATAAGAATAACCTTTCGAAAGAAAATTAAAAAAATGAATAAGGACCATCAATCTAAATCTTTATTAAAAACCCAAATAGAGGAAATATCAAAGTATCACAAATCATTGTGCGTAAAAAAAATGAAGACTTACTGGCACCAGTATTATACAAGTCTTAACGGAGTTTTTTCAACAAAATATATTCCTCATGACTATTTTTATAATACCATTAGTTATGCTCTCAATCAAAAAGCATATAGGTGTTTAATGGATAAAAATCTTATTGACAGATTATTCCAAAATATAAAACATCCGAATGCCATCATAAAACGAATCAATGGTTTTTATCATTGTGACAATTTAGTCATAACTGAGGATGATGCTATTAATGGTTGCAATACATATGAAAGAGTTTTAATTAAACCAACTGTTTATTCCGGAGGCGGTAATAGTATTGTTGTATTCTCGATTAAAGAAGGGCAGACCGATTTTAATAATTTATCCTTGAACGAAATATTTGAACATTATGGTAATAATTTTATTATTCAAGAAATTGTATTGCAGCATAAAAAATTGAGCCTGCTCAATAAAAGTTCATTGAATACATTAAGAATAATTTCATATATGCCAAACGAAAAAGTTAATATTCTTTCATCTTATATTCGCATTGATGGCGTTGGAAGTATTGTCGATAATATTTCATCAGGAGGATATGGATGTAGTGTTGATTCTAATGGTAAAATCAGTAAAACCGGATATTATATCAATTTTAAAAAACAATCCCTTAAAACGGAAAATGGAACACCCTTAGAAGATTTTGTTGTGCCTTGCTATAAGAAAATTTTACAGAAAATTGAGATATTGCACCAACAAGTACCGTATTTTAAAATTGTAGGGTGGGATATCGCCGTTGATGAAAACGAAAACATTGTGTTAATTGAGTACAACCTTTGGGAACAGGCAATTGATTTTGCACAGGTCATTAATGGCCCTTTATTTGGTGAATTTACAGATGAGGTACTAAAAATTGCTGCCGAATATGATACTAAATACTAAATAAATATCAAAAGTGAATAATTATTGTTCTTCAAACTTTTGCAGAATAAAGTTCCACTTATATTTATAGAATAATTCAATATACAAATAAGCTTTATGTGTTTGGAATTTAATTTCTTTTTAAATTTTATAGCAGGGTAATTAAAATAATCACTAATACTATATATTGTATCTATTCCTTTCCCATTTAATATATTGTATGATTGATATCTCAGATATGCAGCTAAATTTCGACCTCTATACGACTCTACTGTAAACATACCTCCTAGGTAAGCTTCATTATCTTTTAATAAAACTACATTTTTTCTAAAGTTCAGTTTTTTCAATTCAATCCAGGAATAGGCCGCAATATTACCTTTATGTAATAATCCTAAGCAAAGTTGGCCATCGTTTAGTTTGTCAAGTTTTTCATGTAAATTATATCCCAAACCGTGTGTGCAGATAAATTTCATATCTTCTGAATCTAAATATTTTATAGTGTAATCAGAGGTATCTCCCTTTATTTTTGGAGTTTCACAAGCTTCAACACATTCTAACTCCCAGTAGTAAGGACGAATTTCTATTCCCATTTTCGCCAGTCGATTAGTAATTCCGTAAATAACCAATCTATGTCGAACTTTGTTAGAAAACCATTTTTTGGTTTTTATTTTTATCAATTTGAGTTTTGTTTTAGATTAGTCTATTGTGCGGTTTTTCTT
>PVMK01128887.1_pt1 | contig 38597 bp, 31 predicted proteins | sample 1853481 | NCBI WGS metagenome assembly PVMK01 (sample SAMN08533507, study PRJNA380276) | Marine sediment metagenome, whole genome shotgun sequencing project.
CCTGGTAATGCACGTTGTCATCGCCGGTGCCATGTATCAGCAGCAGTTTGCCTTCGAGTTGAGAGGCGAAGTTGATAGGTGACCCTTCCCTGTAACCAATTTCATTCTGCTCCAGCAAGCCGGAGTAACGCTCCTGGTAGATGGAATCATAAAGACGTTGGTCGGTTACCGGTGCTCGTGAAATGCCAACGTGGTATTGCTGCGGGTAACGGAACATCATGTTCAGGGTCATTGAACCGCCACCTGAATGGCCCCACACGCCAACGCGGTCTGCGTCGATATAGCTCCAGCGTTCAGTCATCGCTTTCAGTGCATCGGACTGATCTCTTGAGGCCAGGATACCAACCGCGCCATACAGCGATCTGCGCCATGCCCTTCCCCGTGGTGCCAGGGTGCCACGATTATCCACTGTTGCAACGATGAAGCCGTGCTGTGTCATCAGCATATGCCACAAGTGGTTTGATCCATACCACTTGTCCTGCGCCGTCTGGCCCCAGGGTTCGCCATATACGTAATTGATAATGGGGTATCTTCTTGAAGGGTCGAAATCCAGCGGTCGCATGATGAAACCATCCAGCACCAGGCCATCACGGGCCTTGACCTGGAAAAACTCGTGCCCGCCCAGCGCGATCTTGTTCATTTTATCGATCAACATCTGGTTATCTTCCACTACTAGCCTGGTTTTGTGATCCGGCAACGAGACCAGGCGAGTCTGGGGTGGTTGGCTAAAGGAGGAATGTGTATGAATAGCCCAGCGTGCGTCTTTGGACATCTGGTAACTATTGCTGCCGCTGTATTGTGCCGGTGTTACGCGTTGCATATCACCTGAGCCATCCAGGCGACTGCGATACAGATAACGCTGCGTGATGTTCTCCGGTGAGGCGATGAAATAGAGCCAGCCACTGGTTTCATCGATGGCCCCCATTTCGGTGATGTCGAATTCACCCGGTGTCAGGTCCATGATGGATGTGCCATCTGCCGATACCCGGTGAATATGCCGCCAGCCACTGCGCTCGCTGATCCAGGTAAAGGCATCCGCCTCTTCCAGCCAGGTGACATCATCATAGATTTCGATAAACTCCTGCTCGCGATCGATCAGAACCGTGGTCAGTTCACCGCTGTTGGCGTCGACCGCATAGACATGGTTGGTATCTTGCTTGCGGTTCAGGTGTTGCACCAGGATGTGAGTGCTGCTGTCATTGGCCCAATCCATACGCGGGATATACATATCTTTGGCGACGCCAGGCAGCTTTGCCCATACCGTCTGTTTACTTGCCAGTGAAACCACACCCACACGTGCAGCAGAATTTTCCTCGCCTACTTTGGGATAGGGAAAACGGGTTACCTCCGGGTAGAGCCCATCGGTATTATTGATCATCATAAAGTCTTGCGCAGCAGCGGTATCCAGCTGCCAATAGGCGATTTTTTTACCATCGGGGCTCCAGCGAAAACCGTCCCTGGCGTGAAACTCCTCTTCATAAACCCAATCAAATAAACCGTTGATGAGGGTATCGGAAGCATCGGTGGTCAGTTGCTCGATATTGCGGGTATCCAGTTCCTGAACGTAAATATTGTCCTTGCGTACGTAGGCCACCCGACTTGCGTCAAAAGAAAACTTGGCAAACTGTAGGGTGCTTTCTTCGGTTTCACTGCCGCCGAGTTGCCACAAATCGCCACTGTCCAGATTCAACAGCCAATAATCACCACGGCTCTTGGTGCGCCACACCTTGACACTGTTGGTGTAGATCAGCAGCTTACTGCGGTCCTCAGACCAGCTGTAATCATCAATGCTCAGCGCCTTGTCTTCGCCCTCGGGGGTGAGTTGCCGGGCTGAGATCAGAATGCTGCGCTCCAGGGTGGCCGGATCGTAGAAAATGATGTCTTCAGCCCACTTGATGATCTCACCTTCTTCATCCCGTTCGGGTTTCACATCGCGGTACTCCTTGACAGTTTCCAGCGCGGTGTAACCACTGCCATCTTCCAACCAGCGAATCTGCCCCGGTTCTTTGGGTTCGTATTCGTAGTCTTTGAAGATTGCTTCCAGGTTCAGCATTTGATCAGCCTCCAGTGGTTTGGTCTGTTCGCGACTGGCTTGTTGGGCACAGGCGCTGAGTACCAGGGTGAGCGACAAAGCCACGAGGCTCAGAATATTGTAGCGGGAACCATGTAACAAACCGACTCTCCATCTTTGGTGGGGTCACGTAAACTTGCGTCGCCAATTGTGTCCGAAGGTACACCTCGGGCGCAAGTGGGGGTTATGTGAGCTAAACTATTCCCATACCAGAACCAGCTGAGAAAATTATGGCCAAAGGGACACACGACTACGAGAATGACCTGCGGAATGCGGACATTCTCATCAATATCAATGGTGATCTCTTTCCTCGTGCCGAGGCAAAGGTGTCGGTATTCGACAGTGGTTACATACTAGGTGATGGTGTCTGGGAGGGTTTGCGCGTTCACAACGGCAAGGTCGCCTTTCTGGATCAGCATTTGAAGCGGCTCTACGCAGGCGCAAAAGCACTGGATATGGACATCGGCATTAGTCCGGCAACGTTGACCGAACGCATCGACCAAACGCTGCTTGCTAATCAGATGAGAGACCATGTACACATTCGCTTGATGGTATCACGAGGCGAGAAGGCGACACCCTATCAGGATCCGCGCATCATGGTCACGCCTCCGACGGTCGTCATAATCGCCGAATACAAAGAGCCATTACCCGGGACGGTCGAAAAAGGGATTCGCCTTTACACCGTCTACGTTCGCCGTGGGCGTCCTGATGTACAGGACCCGAAACTCAATACCCATTCGAAACTCAATTGTATCTTCGCTTGTATTCAAGCGACCAAAGCGGGCGCTGACGAAGGGCTGATGCTCGACCCGCAAGGCTTCGTTGCCACCTGCAATTCAACACACTTTTTTATTGTGCGAGAGGGCGAAGTCTGGACCTCGACGGGTGATTATTGCCTCGACGGAATCACCCGGAATAATGTGATCGCGTTGTGTCAGGCCAACGGTATTCCTGTCTTTCAAAAGAACTTCAGTCTTGCTGAAGCCTACGCCGCAGAAGAAGCCTTCGTCACCGGGACGTTCGCGGGCCTCGTGCCCGTGCGGGAAATTGATGGCCGTGAACTTGGCACCGGCAAGAGAGGCCCCGCCGTCAAGCGGCTTCAGTCTCTGTATTCCGCCTTGCTGGAAAAAGAATGTGCTTGAACAATGAGAAAAAGAACAGGCGAACAAGCCTTGCGCATTGCGATGTGGTCAGGCCCGCGAAACATCTCGACCGCAATGATGCGTGCCTGGGAGAATCGATCCGATACCGTTGTCTGGGATGAGCCCTTCTATGGGCATTACTTGCACACGACCGGTTACGCACATCCCGGTGCCAGGGAGATCATGGCGGATCAGGGGGACTGATTGGCAGTCTGTTGTTGAGCGTTGCATCGGTCCGGTACCGGGTGGAAAGCGGGTTTTTTTTCAGAAGCAGATGACACATCACCTGCTTCCCAATATCAGCCGCGAATGGCTGGGCAAGGTCTCGCATTGCTTCCTGATCCGCGACCCACGCAAGGTTATTGCTTCATACGGGGAACGCATTGCAGACGCCACGCTCGAAGACCTCGGCTTTCCACAACAACTTGAAATCTTTGAATACGTTGTTGCCCAAACGGGTGAAATACCTCCGGTTCTCGATTCCCGGGACGTACTACAAAATCCGGAAGGGATGCTCCGGGCGCTTTGCGATCAGTTGAAAATCCCCTTCCAGACATCCATGCTCACCTGGCCGGAAGGATCGCGCAAAACAGATGGCGTCTGGGATAAACACTGGTATGACGCCGTTATCAAGTCAACCGAGTTTACCCCCTACCGGGAGAAAGTCGTCTCTCTTGATCCCGAACAGGAAAAGATCGCCGCCCTTGCAGAACCGGCCTATCGAACGCTCTACGAAAAAAGATTGCAGCTGTGAGCAGCTGCGGGTTCAAACCGCGCGTAAATACCACTCGTAGTCCCGGTTACTGACCTGGGAGTGGAAAAGGTCTTCTTCACATATCCGGTCGCTCCCAAGCGATGGGTTCAATGGCGTCGCCGGCATCGATATTTCTGGCACACTCGTGTCCGGAATACACAGCATGTGCAATAATGCCAGGCGCTCGACAATCACCGATACGGTGCAAAGAGGTGATTCCAGTTTCTGTGATTAGATCAGCGTCCGACTTCAACTGCTGATACAGGTGATCATTTACGCTTCTGATACCGACCACAATCAGCGATCCGCATTCGATGGAGCTGACATCACTGCGCTGATAGATGCTGGCCATTTGCACCGCCCCACCATTGAAGCCTGTCAGGTATTGCTCAAATATGGTGCCTACACCAAGTTCTGACATCCGGGTGCGGATATCACCCAGTTCGTTGTTCATCAGTGTCCAGGCGGATACTGCATTCGCCGGTGTGACTATCGTGACCTCGTTGCCCTGCTGACGCAATAATTCGGCCAGGCAACTGCCCATGTAATAATGATTGAAGTCGTATATGACAACCGGGCCCTCGGGCTTTGCACCGGCAAGGATATCGTCAGGTGTATAAATTGCATTGCCTTCAATATCGCCGGCAGGATACGCTCTTGAATCCAGGATTTGGCGTGTCCACCTGGCACCCGTTGCAATGACTACATGATCACATTCAAAATCAATGACATCCTCTGCTGACAAAGGGTTGGCGAGATAGATATCCACGTTTGACATCACCTGGATCAAGTTTGTCCGGTAGTCACGCACACGGGCCCAGCTGGCTAACCCGGGTAATTTCGATTCGAGGGTAACACGGCCGCCGAGCTGCTCACTTGCCTCGGCCACGGTGACTGCGAAACCACGCTTTCCGAGCGCAAGGGCGCATTCGAGTCCGGCAGGTCCCGCGCCAACGACCAGTACGCTGGTTGCGGGGTCACCAGGAGGGATGCGTTCCGGATGCCACCGACGTCGCCATTCTTCACCCATGGTTGGGTTTTGAGTGCAACGGACCGGAACACAATCATGATAAGCGGACACGCAGATATTACAACCAATACACTCGCGAATCTCGTCCTCACGACCCTCGTCGATTTTCCTTGGCAAAAACGGATCTGCAATCGTGGGTCTCGCCGCGCCGATCAAATCGAGTACACCGCGCTTGATTTGGCTGACCATTTCATCCGGCGATGTAAAACGACCCACACCCACCACGGGCTTGGAGGTTAATGGCCTGACGAAACTGTTAAAGGGTTCTTGTTCGCCCTGTTCACTAAAACGGGCCGAGATAGTTTCCACGGTCCAATCCGACGACTTCACATCCCACAGGTCCGGGATATCTGCCAACATCGAAATGATTTCATGGGCCTCTGACTGTAGTATCTCGCCTGGCAGTTTAAGCAGTTCGTCGGAGCTGAACCTCACGGCAATAGCACAATCCTGGCCGATGGCCTCTTTCATGTCCTCGATGATCTCACGTGTTAGCCGTACTCGATTCTGCAGGCTGCCGCCATACTCGTCGCTACGTTTGTTCATCCACGGCAGCAGGAACTGATAGGGCCCATAACCCATACCGGCATAAAGGTAAACAATGTCAAAGCCCGCCGATTTCGCACGCCTGGCCGCGTCGACATACCAGCGTCGAAGCTCACGGATATCATTCCGGTCCATGGCCCTGGGTTGTGTCAGGCTCATCCAGTTCGGGTAAGACGCACTATAGGAAATTCCCGAGGCCGTCATTGGTGTTATCCGCGTCAAACGATTGGCGGTTCCATTTCCACCGTGCCATAGTTCAACGCCCGCCAGGGCACCATGACGATGTACCGCATCGACCATCAATGCATGTACCTTTATGTCTTTATCATCCCACAAACGACAATATGGCAAAGGCGCATCATCGCTACTTGGGTGAATTGAACAATAGCCGGTGTTGACGACTCCCCAACCACCTTCAGCGCGGACTTCGCGCATTGCTGCACGCGTGTGAGGCATCTGATTTCCGGTCCCAAGCGCATGAGGTGTCGAGTAAAAGCGATTCGGCGCGGTCACAGGACCTATTCTGACCGGTTCGAAAAGAACATCGTAGCGGGGGTTTCTGCTCATGTTGGCTACTTCTCTGTTGTTGATTTCTAATACATATTCCGACACTATCGGCCATCTGGTTTTACACGAACTTCAGCCACTAAATTATATCTCTTACTGTCAATCGTCACGTGACAGATGTGCTTAGGTATTATTATCTACAATGTAGAACACATCTGAGTATTTCTAAAGAACGGTTATATTGATAAAGTGCATGATAATCAATTAGCATCAGAACTATGTGTTAGTTTTTAGCAGATTTTTTCACCTTGTTGAAATGGCGATCTAAATAACGTTGTATATTGTATAGTGGTTTTGGTGAGTGTATCATCTTTCATTCTGGACCGGTACAAGCTTGCCTGGAAATAATTTAAATGGGTAACAGAAAGAACCTTTCAGCGGAGACGATCAACGCTCAGGCACTGCACCAGATTGATGCGATGACGGGAGGGATCACGCCTGCAATTCATCCGTCATCGACCTTCCTGCGTGATGAGAACTATCAACTGATCAATGCCCGACACAGTTACGGACGTGACGAGAATCCCGGCTATGTTGTTGCCGAAAGAGTTCTGGCTGAACTTGAAGGGGCGCCTGCGGCGTTGTTGTTCAGCTCCGGCATGGCTGCGGCGATGGCCGTGGTGCAGTCTTTGCGGCCGGGCGATCATATCGTCGCACCCAAGGTTATGTACTGGGGTTTGCGTAATTGGCTGATCAAGTTCTGTGACCGTTGGGGATTGGGCCTCGATCTGTTCGATTCTGCTGATCCAGATGGACTCGCAAACACCATCAAGAAGGCCAAAACCAAGCTTGTTTGGATTGAAACGCCCTGTAACCCGACCTGGGATGTGATCGACATCGCAGCTGCCTCGGAAATCGCACATAGCGTTGGCGCATGTCTTGCCGTGGATTCCACGGTACCAACACCAGTGCTTACACAACCGATAAAACATGGCGCCGACATCGTCATTCATTCGGCAACCAAATACCTGAATGGTCATTGCGATATCATCGCCGGCGCGGTGGTGACAGCCAAACAAGACGAACTGTGGGAGTCTATCTGTGAGATTCGCTGCCAGGCAGGTGCAGTACTGGGTTCCTTTGAGGCCTGGTTGCTGCAGCGTGGCATGCGCACCCTGTTTCTGCGTGTCCGCAAAGCAAGCGAATCCGCGCTGGCACTTGCAAAATATTTCGAGGGACACGCCAATGTCAAAGCTGTCATTTATCCCGGCTTAGCCAGCCATCCGGGCCACCAGATTGCCAAGCGACAAATGGATGGTGGCTTCGGCGGCATGTTGTCGATTCAGGTCAAAGGCGGAGCACAACACGCACTGAACGTTGTCAAGCGATGCAAGGTGTTTGCCCGTGCAACATCATTAGGCGGTGTCGAAAGCCTGATCGAACATCGTTACACGATTGAGGGAGAGCGTAGTCCGATTCCCAAAGACTGGCTACGGCTATCCATTGGCATCGAATTCGTTGACGACCTGATTGCGGATCTCGAGCAGGCACTGGATTGATGCAGGGCCTTGATATCATTTTGACTTACGGCGATTTATCGAGTGCTTCTTCGCCCTCTTTACGCAATCTTTCAAGCTCGGATCTTTCATGGTCGCCTAATGGTTCTGGCTGATGGCTGTTGATAATATCGGCAAGTTTTTCTCTGACACGGTCCCTGGTGCTGGGTTTACCTTTTTCTACCCAATTGTCATGGTAATTCCGTTCCATCAGTTTCGGAAACCAGGTTTCATTTTTGAAATGTTGAAATGTGTGCCGACTCTGGAGAAAATTACCACCGGGACCAATCTGGTCAATGATTTCGGTTGCAAGCGTATCCGCATTAATATTAATACCGCGTAGAAAATGGCGGGTCATACCGCAAATTTCGTCACCCATGACCAACATCTCGGGAGAGCATATCATCCCGGCGCCCAGGTACCCTACATCATGAATAAGGTTGAGACCTGCAAGCCCCTGGGAGAGGATGCTGAAGGCGCTTTCCGCGCCGGCCTGGCCATCCACCATCATTGAGTCCGAGGCGCCCGCCAGTCCCCAGGTGGGCAAGCCCAAACGCTGCCCCATCTGTGCTTCAACCGCAAGACACAAACAGGTCTCCGGGGAGGCTATGGCACTGACCGTTGTAGCCATGTCAAAAAGTCCGAAGTTGCCGCTTAAGAAGACCTTTGATCCAGGCAGGTACAATTGAAGGACGGTAATGCTCATTAAAGCTTCAGCAAGCCAAAGAACGACCGCACCTGCAAGTGTAACCGGACTTGTTGCACCTATGATCTGGGATGTGCCCGGACACTGTGGGATTCCCCAGTCTGCTGCCAGCAGTGATCTTCCCACAACTTCATCCGGGTAGAACAAGGGTGTTATCGCTTCGGGATAGGCAATGAGAAACGGCTTTTCTCTCAATTTTTCTGGTCCACCAACACATGCAGCGGCCATTTGCTGAATAAATAGCGTGTCTTTAGTACCTCCACTTAAGAACATGACCGGTAAGCTTGTATTGGTTACACAGGCTTCAAAATCGTAAAGAAAAGATGCGTGTTGGGGTGTGTCCTGGGTCGTACCAAATGGCATAACCCAGTCAATGTTTGGCAGGGCATCACATACCAGTGCACCCATTTCAAGATCATGGAAACTTGTGTTCCGGATTTCACCTGTTGCAGCATCCAGTGTTTGGGGAGAACCTGTGGAACAACCGTAATAGCTGTTGCGTCCTCTTAAATCCAATGCCGGATTCCCCAACCTGTCATAGACCATGAACCCCTTCGGTGCCAGACGCAGACATTGTTCAACCACCTGTCTGGGCACACGAACCCGGTCACCTTCAATTTTACATCCTGCGGCTTTGCACAAGGCAACCGCCAATGTGTGCGACATTTTGAACCCTGTTTTTTCCAATACGGTTAAAGCGGCTTCATAAATATCATCCAACTGGTTTTCAGTGACCACCTTCATGGAGACAGATGAACTGATTCTTTCAGAATTGGTGTCTGTCATAAGTATGCTTCCCTTTTGTTTTCAAGTTTATATGTGCCTATACCATTGTCTGCTACCGGACCACGACTGGCATCTCTTTTCCTATACCCGCAGCCGGAGAAATTGGCTTTGCTTGATGCGTCCACCCGGGGGGATGACCAGGAATTGGTCATCCGATTCACATTGTGTATTGATGGCATTAACCAGATCGCGGATGTATGTGTCTGATCCGAGAACCTCTTCATATTTCATGCCCCAGCGCTTGCAATGCTCAGCCACTTCCAAAGCCCGGGGACGATACGTTTCCAGGTCCTCCCGGGTATGGGCAACGAAAACGAGACGCTTGTAATGCATGTACTGCTGATCCATGAACCATGTGCCATTCTCAGCACCGTATTTCTTCACCATTTGATGATGCTCTTTAAGTGGGTCACTGCCGGATTCCAACCAGCCTTTGGTCAAATAGTAGGTGCCGGGATTTTCGCTGAATTCCTTCAGGTAAGCCGGGTAAGAGCCTAGCAAGATAGCGATACAATCATCTGCCAGGGGAATAAACAAAGTATGCCGACCGGCCTCAATGCCATCCAGACCATTACCACACAAACCATAACCCAACAGGATTCTGCTTGGTTCCGCAACGGCACCAATTTGTTCTTGAACAGTCCTGGTTAACTCCTTGGGGAATTCGTGTAATCCGTAGTCAAGAAATGTAACGTGGTCCGCCACATCGGGTGCTAAGAAATGTTCCAGCAAATCCCGAAACACCTTACAGGCAATGACGACTACGGGCTGTTGGTTTATTGTCACCCGGAATCGTGCCCGGCTTCCTGCATACGCTGGCGGAAGGCTTTGATCCAACCCATGCCGTACTCGTCCCTGCCCATCGATAGATCTGCCCCCAGTACTGCAATAGCTACCTCCGGTACCAATGGGTTGGTGATAGGACAGGTCAGACCCGCATGAATGGCCATGGCCATGAAGGTCGCATTAATAAACTTGCGATCAGGCAAACCAAAAGAGACGTTACTGGCCCCCATGGTGATGTTGACGCCAAACTCCTTAACGACAAGTTCAATAGTTTTTAAAGTCGTATAGCCCGCATTGGGATCTGCTCCCATGGTCATTGCCAGTGGGTCGATGACTACATTTTCAATAGATATACCCAGGCTGGCGGCTCGTTCGATGATCCTGGCTGCCGCTTTCAGTCGAGCTTGAGGCGTCGCTGGTATGCCGTCGTCGTCCATGCATAAACCGATCACGGCTGCGTCATATTCCTTAACCAGGGGTAATACGGTTTGCAGTGACTTTTCTTCGCCATTGACGGAGTTTACAAGAGCCTTGCCTGTATAGATTGAAAGCGCAGCTTCCAGGGCCAACGGATTGGCGGTATCGATGCACAAGGGTACGTCGGTAACTTCCATCACCGTTCGCACAACTTGCTGCAGTAAGGCTGGTTCATCGACGCCGGGAACGCCGGCATTCACATCTAATACCCTCGCGCCAGCCTGTACCTGAGAAACGGCATCGATGCGCACAATTTCAAAATCCCCGGCTTCGAGTGCGGTCAGGACTTTCTTGCGACCGGTTGGATTAATCCGTTCGCCTATGATGACGGTTGGTTTTTCCCTGCAAATCTCGACGTTGGTGTTTTTTGAAGCAATGGTTGTAGTGAGGTTGCCTGGCATGATCTTCTATTCTCCTTTAGCAGCCATTTCAGAAAATTTTCAGTTTGGCATTATACGATCTGAAACGACGTTGAGTTTTCCAATAAGTCAATAATTGGTTACAATGATAGCTCTACTAACATCCGGCGCATAGCTATCGCACCTTTTTTGTCATGTTCTTTGCTTGATGTTGTACTATATGAAACGGCGCGGACTGTACCGGAGGCAGTAAACAAAGGAATTAGAATGGATCACGGCAATCGCGATATGGGCATCAATCGCATCAGAACACGTAAAAGACACCCCTGCTATGGGATGGGCCTTGGAATTATCGTCCTCGATGATCCTTATCCCGGTTTCCCCGGAGATGTTCGCAATGCCAGCGCCTTTCCTTACCCCATTCAATACGAAATAGCCGAGGGCGTTGACAACGACACGTTAGTTTGGAAAGAGGACAAAAGTCCGTGTCTTGAGCCCATAAAAAGGGCAGCCAAAAGATTGGAAAGCATCGGTTGTCGCGCCATTGCCGCTGAATGTGGCTATTTCGCCTGGTTTCAAAAAGAAATTGCTGCTTACGTGGATATTCCGGTGTTTATGTCAAGCTTGCTACAGGTGCCGTTTATTCAGCAGCTTATCAGCCCTCAGAAAACAGTCGGAATTGTATGCGCCCAAAAGCGGTTTCTGACCCCTATCCATCTGCAAAACGTGGGAATCGACCCGGACAGCAATATTCTTATTGCTGGCGCCCAGGACGAATACGGTTGCCCTGAATTTGACAAGCTGTGGGATCCTGAAAAACGACCCGAGTGCCCGGAATCCAATTACGATAAAGCCGAAAAAGATATGCTCCGGGTTTGTTCAGAGTTTTGCAGCGACCATCCAGATATCGGCGCGCTGATGTTGGAATGTACCGGTATGCAGCCCTTTGCGCGGGCAATACAGCGGGTGGTTGATTTGCCGGTTTTCAGCTGGGGCACCCTGCTGGATTATGCCTATTCGGTGGTTGTCCATCGAGACTACTACGGCCATGTCTAATCCTCTGCAGAGCCTCAAGGTTGCCTGCTATTATGGCTGTCTCATTACCCGTCATTGTATCTTTTGTGCTACATTATATAACTCTTTCAAAAAAGCTCCAAGTTAAGGATTGAATTGATGTTTCAAAGATTTTATCAGACTAGATAAGGTGCATATTTTGATATAGAATTCAACATAATTGAATGAGTGAATAATAATCAAAGTACAACAAGAGGTATCAGGTAATGGCAGACATGGTGCAGAGAATCGCCGAGAAACTATATGCTGGCGACATCGAAGCGGTAGCCGAATCGGTCCAGGATGCATTGGATGCGGGAATGGCGCCGGACAAGATTTTAAAAGATGCGCTGCTCGGTGGCATGGACACGGTGGGAGTCGATTTCAAGGCGGGTGTCCTGTTTGTGCCCGAGGTGATGTTCTCCGCACGTGCCATGCAGGCCGGTATGGATGTGCTGCGACCCTTGCTGGCCGAAGGTGACATGGCCAGTGCGGGTAAGTGCGTAATCGGGACAGTCAAGGGTGACCTGCACGACATTGGCAAGAACCTGGTAAGGATGATGCTGGATGGGGGAGGTTTTGAGGCCATTGACCTGGGTGTTGACCTGGAACCAAGTGCCTTTGTGGAAGCTGTTCGCGAGCACCAGCCAGACCTGGTCGGGATGAGCGCCTTGCTGACCACCACCATGTCCCAGATGAAGGTGACAATTGACGCCCTGAAAGAGGCTGGACTGCGGGACTCGGTCAAAATCATGATCGGCGGCGCACCGGTGACAGCCGCATTTGCTGAGCAAATCGGTGCCGACGCCTACGCCCCGGACGCAGCTGCCGCAGTAGATGTGGCCAGGAGGTTGCGAGTTTAGCATACCGACCTGTTATTGCCGGCAGGAACAGCCCTGTAACCACAGGAGTAAATATCTTGCGTCTTGAGCAAGGCATTCAGCGCGGCGCAGCATTCAAGATCAGCATTGACGGTGAAGCCGTCGTGGCTTATCCCGGCGAGACGCTCGCAACAGTACTGCGCTCCATCAGTCAACACAGATTTTATTGTGGCATGGGCATGTGTTTCGAATGTCTTGTCACCCTCAATGGGCACCCGAATGTTCGTGCCTGCGTTACGCCTGCCCAGCCCGGTGCCCGGGTTGAAAGACAATCGTGAAGCCTGAGATAAAGCCCACCCCCTTAACGGTAGTTGGTGCCGGCCCTGCCGGCATCATGGCCGCACGTGCCGCCGCCGACGTGGGTGTAGCGGTCACGGTTATTGACGAAAACCCACTGCCAGGCGGGCAATTCTATCGTCAGTCACCAGCGGAATTCGAGTTATCGGACCCGGTTGCGGCCCATTCGGGTCATCCGGAGGCTGCCGGATTGTATGCCAGCCTGGATCACCCAAATATCCATGTTATTCAGCAAATGGAAGTGTGGGGTGTTTTTAATCAACGGACACTCGCGCTGACGGATCATAAACAGACTTTCCTGCTGGAAACGGACCGGCTTGTGCTGGCGACCGGCGCATACGACCGCCCGCTTGCCTTCCCCGGCTGGACACTGCCCGGTGTACTCGGAGCGGGTGCAGCCTTGAGCATGCTCAAAACACAATGGATGTCACCCGGCAAACGTGTGCTGCTCGCCGGCCTGGGCCCGTTGCAGCTTTCACTGGCGGACCTGTTGTTAAAATCAGGTGTGGAGGTCGTCTGTGTGGCAGAAGCAGTCAATCTGTTTTCGGCCTGGCGATACCTGCCAGGCTTGTGGGGACATTGGAACCGCTTAAGTGAGGCTTACGGCTACCACCGGACACTTCGCAAACATCGCGTTCCGCTGCTATTTAATCATGCCATTATCTCGGCTGAAGGATCAGGGCAAGTCGAAAAAGCCACCATCGCACGCCTTGATAAGGATGGTGCAGCAATCCCTGGTACGGAGAAGACCTTTGAGGTTGACACAGTATGCCTGGGTTACGGTCTTCTACCTTCGTATCAATTACCCACAGCGCTTGGTTGTGAGCTGCGCTATGACGGCAAGCTGCGCTGGTTTGTACCCCGGCATGATGACAACATGGAAACCAGCGAAGCGGGTGTCTTTGTCGCCGGTGATGTGACAGACATGGGTGGCGCATATGTGGCCGCAGCTGAAGGTCGGGTAGCCGGGTTAATCGCAGCACGTCAATTAGGCAAACCGAACAGCAGCGCATTAGAGCCGGCGCGGGCTGAGTTGCGACGTCTCAATCGTCTTGCAAGCGCCTTACAAGGCATATATGCCATGCGCCCCGGTCTGGCCCATTTAAGCCATGACGATACGGTGATTTGCCGCTGCGAAGACATAACCGCCAGGGAGATTAACAACAGTCTGTCCTGCGGAGCCATTGATCTGCACCAGGTCAAGTTGCAAACCCGATGCGGCATGGGGTATTGCCAGGGCCGGATGTGCAACGTGCTCACTGCGCCGATCATCGCCGGTCAGACCGGCAGACCACTGAGTGCATTGAAACCCTACACTGCCCGTCCGCCAGTCCAGCCAATTTCGCTCGGCGAGCTTGCCGCAGGCAATTGTGTGAAATGAAAACAGAAGTCGCCATCATAGGTAGTGGAATTACCGGTTGCTCAGCCGCGTATTACCTGGCGAAACAGGGCAGAAAAGTCATCATACTGGAGAAAGACAACGGCGTCGGTCTGCAGGCATCGGCCCGCGCGGCAGGGGGGGTACGCCAGCAAGGGCGTACCGGTGCATTACACCTGGCGATGGCTGCCGTTGAGCTCTGGGATGGCTTATCTGAAGAACTGCAGACTGATCTTGAATATGTCCGTACGGGTAACCTGGTGATCGCCCTCGATAAGCAATCAGCTGCCACCCTGGAGCAGGAAACCGCCTGGGAACAGGAACGTGGTCTTGCTGATGTGCGCATGATAACCGCAGCGGCTTGCCACAAAATGATCCCCGGCTTGACTCGAGAGGTAGTAGCCGGCAAACACTGTGCCAGCGATGGCTCTGCAAATCCAATGTTGGTAACACCGGCATTTGCGCGCGCCGCACAACGCGCTGGCGCACAGATACTAACCAACACAACAGTCACTGGTCTGCTGCACTGCGGCAAACAGGTCGCTGGACTCGCGACAGACCAGGGTGAGTTTGAAGCTGATTTTGTGATCAATGCTGCCGGTCCGTGGGCCTGCAAATTTAATCAGATAGTGGCTTGCCCCACACCGATCAGCCCGGGACGCAGCCAGTTGCTCATTACAGAAAGATTTCCCCCACGGCTGCATCCCTGGCTGACCATCATGGGCAGTATTTACCTGCGACAGGTGGTCGCTGGGAATATCATCATCGGCTTAGGCGGGCTGGCGAACGATACTTACGAAAAATTCGTGGATTATCACTCACTGAGGCAATACGCACAGCTTGTATGTGAAGCGCTTCCCTGGCTTGAAGACGCCAGGCTCATACGTGCATTTGCCGGCATCACCGAGTACACACCAGACGGTGAACCTTACATCGGCGCGGTACCGGATGTGGCGGGATTGTTTGTCGCAGCGGGATTTCATGGACAGGGTTTTTGTGTAGGACCGATGGCTGGCAAGATCATTGCCGACCTGATATGTGGCCACAGCTCACCGGTTTCACTGATGCCTTTTCGCCCCGAACGTTTCGCTGCAGTCGGTGGAAAATTTGCCGATGAAGCGATAATCTATCCGGGAGAAAAGTCTTCTGATGGCGATTGAATTTTAACGGCTTGAAGCATGATGTGAGAGACAAAGGACGGGAGTGAATATGACAAATACGTTTAAGCTTGGCGGTGATATCGAAGTGGCACGTATGGGCTTTGGAGCCATGCAAATTACCGGGCCACAAGTATGGGGTTGGCCGGTTGATCGCAGTGCGATTGACACCCTGCTCCGCCGGGTCGTCGAACTCGGAGTCCAACTCATCGATACTGCCGATGCCTATGGCCCCGAAACCTCTGAGTACTTATTGGCCGAAACCCTGCACCCCTACGATGGCCTGCTGATCACCACCAAAGGGGGGTACGAAAGAAGTGGCCCCGGGAACTGGACCGTGAACTGCCGACCCGATCATCTTCGCATTGCCTGTATCAATTCTATGCGGCGCCTGGGGGTTGATTGCATCGACCTTTACCAACTCCATATCATCGACGATGACGTGCCTCTCGAAGAGTCACTGGGTGCGCTCAAGGAACTCCAGTTTGAGGGCAAGATCCGCCACATTGGAGTTTCCAATTTTTCTGTTGCAGAACTGGAGCGGGCACGAGAAGTAGTCGAAGTGGTAACAGTACAAAACCACTACAACCTGGCAAATCGGGAGCACGAGGCCGTCATCGACTACTGTACAAGGCATGGGATTGGCTTTATCCCCTGGTACCCGTTGGCCAAGGGGTGACCTCAATAGTGAAAAGCGCCTGGCGGTCATCGCTGCAGCCTACGGGGCAAGTGCAGGTCAAGTGGCCCTGGCCTGGCTCCTGAAACGAAGCCCGGCCATGTTGCCGATCCCCGGAACGTCCTCACTCACGCATCTCGAAGAGAACGTGGCGGCCCGGGATCTGGTGCTCAGTGACGAGGATTTTGCATCCCTAGCAGATGTGATGGCTGGATATACGGCTTCATATGCATAAACCACTATCCAGGCCATATCAATTGTCGGCTTCCGGAAAGCATGAAGACTGTTTTAAATAGTACAACACTAAGCCCGTAGTATTTGAGAAAGAAAACAAAATGATACTAAATCACGACTAATTTCAAGTCCGGTTGTCCTTAAAGCTATGGTGTTGATCAATATTTGATAAAATGTGAGAGATGTTTCATATTATATAACAGGTAAGCTAGTAATATGCCGAAAAATAGGTGCGACGGCTATGCGCCAGATGCTAACAGCGCTATCATCTCGGTAGAATGAATTTTCGCTGAAGGTGCGGATCAGCAGCTCGTAGCAAAATCAGAAATATCTGAAGAAACAAGTAAAGAGGAGATAAGCCGTGGCAAAAGGACAGAAATGGGGCAAGGGCACAACTGCTTTACACGCGGGTTATAGCCCGGTTCCAATGGACATGACAGCTTTCAGATCCTTTGTTCCACCGATGATCCAGAGCGCAGTCTTCCCTCTCAGTGATGTCGACCACTACACCAGGATAGTGCATGGTGAAGAACCGGGTTTCGACTACGGTCGCAACAGCAATCCCACCGTTGATGTCTTGCAGCAACGACTGGCTGCACTTGAAGGCGGCGAGGCCGCCCTGGCACTGCCTTCGGGTGTGCATGCCTGCTTCGTGACACTGCAACACCTGACAAAGACTGGCGATGAGATTCTCACCAGCCACAGGATTTTTGGCGAGGCCTACGGGATGTTCTATAAAATGGCCCCAGAAAAGATGGGGATCACCACCCATCTGGTTGAAGACCCCGGCGACCTGGATGAGTGGAATGACAAGATCACACCCAAAACACGATTCCTGTGGGCCGAAACACCCAGCAACCCCACCTACTTCGTGATGGACATCGCGGGCCTGGCCGAGGTCGCACACGCCCACAACATCCCCTTGATCGTCGACAACACGCTCGCAACTCCATGCCTGCAACAACCACTCGCCCTGGGGGCCGACATCGTGGTGCACTCGTTGACCAAGTTCATGAGTGGACAAGGCGCCATTGTCGGTGGCTCGATCGTGGCCAAACAGGAGTTGATACGGGACATGGTCTCCACCATCGCCCGGGTGGGCTCAATCATGTCGCCCTTCGATGCCTGGTTAGTGCTGATGAGCCTCGAGACATTGCCACTGCGCATGAGCCGGCATTCCAGTAACGCGGAAAAACTGGTCGAGTACCTCAGTCAGCACCCAAAAGTGAAGGGTATCAACTATCCCACCGCAGAAAACTATCCCCAGCGGAAACTGGCGAAACAGCAGATGCCGGATGGTTTTGGTGGACTTCTCTCCTTTGAGGTAGAAGGCGGCAGGGCCGCCGCCGTGCAGACTATCAATTCTTTCGAACTTATCCCGATAATCCCGAGTTTTGGGACCAGTCGCACCATCGCGACCCATCCTGCCACCCATACCCACTCCAACATGAAGCCCGAAGAACGCGAAGCGGTAGGAATTTACGACGGAATGATCCGCCTCTCGGTTGGTCTTGAGGACCCGCAAGATATCATCGCCGACGTCGACCAGGCACTTAGGAAATTGTGATCATGACGCACCCGCAAACCAATACCACCACATTCGCCGGGCCACATTGTCGTAGTATGTCAGATGACCAATGCCGCACCCTGCACCGTGCCAGCCTGGATGTACTCGAACGCACCGGTGTGTTTGTCAATTACCAACCGGCGATCGACCTGTTGAAAAAAGCTGGCTGCCTGGTGCAGGATAACCATGTCCGAATCCCGACACACCTGGTGGAGTGGGCCTTGCGTACCGCCCCCAGCCGCATCACACTTTACAATCGCAATGGCGAGCCGGTGATGCCGATGGGGGATCGCATATCGACCTACGGTATAGGCTCCGACTGCCTGCATATCCTGGATCACCGCAGCGGTGAGAGACGCACACCGGTGTTGCAGGACATCATTGAGGGTATCCGCGTTTCAGATGCCATGCCAAACGTTGACTTCATCATGTCCATGTTTCTTCCCAGCGACGCGCCCGTCGCCGCGGAAGTACGGCAGATGGAAGTGATGCTGACCTACAGCGATAAGCCTATTTGTTTCGTCACCTACGGCTGGGAAGGAACGACCGAGATCGTCGAGATGGCCGAGCTTGCGTCAGGTGGCGCGGAAAACATGCGTATCAACCCCTCTGTCATGTGTTATCTCAACCCCACTTCCTCGTTTGTACACAATGAAACAGCGTTGCGTAAACTCATTTATTGTGCCGAAAAACGGCTGCCATTCGTCTATCTGCCCGATCTGTTACGAGGTATGACCGGCCCGATGACACGTGAAGGTTCAATGGCCTGCCACAACGCCGGCGTATTGGTGGGTCTGGTCATTTCCCAGTTGGCCAATGAGGGTACTCCAATCATCATCAGTGGTGCCAGACCATCGATGCTGGATATGCGAACGATGGTCGCACCCTACGGTTCCGGATCAGGCGGTGTAAGCGCCATTGACATCAATCATTACTACAATCTGCCGGTCTTCACTACCGGCGGTGCCTGTGATTCGAAGCTGTTGGATGAGCAGGCGATTCTTGAAGCCAGTCTGACCCTGCAACGTGCCACACTGGGCGGCGGCAACATGATCCACGATATGGGCTACATGGAGTCGGGGCTGCTGGGCTCGCTGGAACTGATCGTCATCGAAGACGAGATTGTGTCCATGATCAAAGCCGATAGTACCCCGTTGGAATTCAGTGAAGAAAACCTGGCCCTGGACCTGGTCCACGAGCACGCCCTGAAAGGGGATTTCATGGGCACCGAGCACACCAGACGTCACTGTCGTGAAGGCTGGCAGCCGCGTCTGATCGACCGGCAAAACCATGACCAGTGGCTAGCTGCAGGCGGAACAACGATGCGTGAACGGGCCAGAATGGTGATTGACGAAATCCTGGCCGAGGAACCCCGGCTCGCGTTAGCACCTGAAATCGCGCAGAAAATCAAGGCGATTGCGGACAAAGCCGTGGCTGACCAGACAGAATAAGGACACGAGATCGTGACTGCGGCTGAATACGATGTCATCGTCATTGGTGGCGGCCACAACGGTCTGACCTGTGGTGCCTACCTGGCCCGCGCAGGCAAAAAGGTACTGGTGCTGGAACGCCACCACCAGATTGGCGGCATGGTGATTACCGAGGAATTTACACCGGGCTTTAAGGCCTCAACCTTTTCCTATGTCATGAGCTTGCTGCACCCAAAGGTCATTCAGGATCTGGAACTGCGGCAACTGGGTCTGACTGTGCTACCGGCGAATGACATGTTCTGCCCCCTGGGCAGTGACGATTACATCATTTTCAGTGGTGATGTGGCCAGGACTGCGCAACAGTTTGGCCGTTTCTCTAAACACGATGGCGAGACCTATCCACAATTCGATAAGTGGCTAAGCGAAGCAGCTGAAATCGTGCGCAAGCTGTTGCTGGATACACCTGTCGACCCGACACGTCGCGACCTTAAAGGCATGCGCGAAACCTTCAGCCTGTTGTGGAAATACCGCAAGATTGGCAAGCGTTTCTATCGGCTGGTTGACCTGATGACCATGAGTGCCGACGATTTGCTGTCTCGCTGGTTTGATCATAGCGTCACCCGCGCCACGCTGGCTTACTATTGTTCAATTGGCACCTTGGCCGGCCCCGAGACACCTGGCTCCGCTTATGTCCTGCTACACCACCTGATGGGCGAACACGAAGGCGCCGGTGGCTGGGGCTTTGTCCGTGGTGGTATGGGCGCCATCAGCGATGCAATTGCTGAGAGCGGGCGCCGCCATGGCATGGAAATACTCACTGATGCCGAAGTGACACGTATCGAAGTGAACGGTGATCGTGTCGCCAGCGTGGTCACAAGCTCTGGCAATGAATACCACGCACGGGCCGTGGCCGGCAATGTCAGTTGCAAAGTGTTGTTCGAGCAACTGCTGGAACCGACCCATCTGCCGGACGATTTTCTCAGGCACATACAGAATTACCGAACTTTTTCCTCCGCCTTCAAGATCAATGTGGCTGCGGATGCAGCGCCCAGTTTCACTGCTTTCGACGCCACCAAGATCGGCTATGAAGTGCCCAACTACATACACATCGGCCCTACCGTGGAGTACCTCCAGGACGCCTATAACGACGCCTGCGCTGGTCGTTACTCGTCCCGCCCGTTTATCACTGCAGTGGTACCGACCACGGTTGATGACACCTTGGCACCACCCGGAAAGCATGTGATAAACCTGTTTGGCGGTCATGCCCCCTATGAATTGAAAGGGCACCACCTGGGAGCGTGAACGAGACGATTTCACACGCAACGTGTTCAACACCATGGATGAGCTTGCACCGGGGTTTCAGTGACTCGATAATCGATGCGCAAGTACTATTGCCACCCGATATCGAGCGTATGACCAACTCGCCGCATGGGCACATTTTCCACGGTGAATTGGCACTCGAGCAGCTGTTCTTCCAGCGCCCTGCCCCACACTACGCGGACTACCGCTCACCCATCCGCGGGCTCTACCAGTGCGGTTCATCCACCCACCCAGGCGGTGGTGTATCGGGTATACCGGGTCACAATGCGGCCCGCGAAATCCTCCGGGACTGGTCTCGTCTGCCACGCTGATGGGATCAAATGTATTTAAAGTCGTAACCGTTTCCGCGTCGTATGATGTGTCCGATTGAAGGCGATGGGAAGTGCGCCGTGAGAATAAGTGAGTCACTATTGCAGTACTTATCGAGAAACGATCTACGTGTGTTGGTCGAGGCTGCTAGATCGAATTCGAATGTCGGGCTCCAGCCAGGCTCTACGAGTTGCAACGGTGTGTGTATCAGATCCCCACACATTACAGCATGATGTTGATTCGACTTGATATGAACCGCCACGTGGCCGGCCGAATGGCCCGGTGTGGATTCCAGCCATATCTCGTCATCCAGGGCGTAATCCAAGCCAACCAGGAGCGCCTGCCCGGCCTCCATGACCGGCTTGACGTTGTCGATAAATATTTGGTGGTTTTCCTCTTCCATGGCCTGGTATTCAACCTGGGTGAACAGGTACTTTGCATTTGGAAATGTCGGTACCCACAAGCCATCAACGAGACGGGTGTTCCAACCACAGTGATCCGAGTGCAGATGGGTGCAGATCACGTAATCGATTTCTTCTGGCTGCACACCAGCGGCCTTGAGATTGGCAAGCCAGACCTCGTTGCCACTTGGGTGCCAAACAGGCGGCTCTGCGTAAGTCTTGTTGCAGCCGCAACAGGTGTCTATAAGAATGATATGGCATCGGGTCCGCACCAGGTAGGATTGAACGGGCATAACCATGCGACCGGTGTGTGGACATAATGCTTTTGGTTCCAGCCACTGACGGTAAGGCTCAAGTGCCTCAACCGTCGCCTCGGCGAAGAAATCAGAGGGATAGTAGACAGGAACCTCGTGCTCGAGGATGCGCTGAATGGCAATATCACCCAATTGGAGTACGCCCATGATTTTCTTCCTTCCACACCAGGCTTCAGTATATCAGCTGCCGCACCCACTCCGAACTTGCCTGGCTCGCACCCATATGGCAAATATGCCACTATTACAAAGCATCCTGGAGGGAATTGAAAGCATGAATGAACGGGGCATTATCTCGGTCCGCGGAGTCTCAAAGCATTTTGGCTCGGTGCGTGCCGTCAACAACGTTGACCTTGAAATCCAACGTGGCGAATTCTTTTCCCTGCTGGGTCCATCAGGCTGCGGTAAGTCCACCCTGTTACGCATGCTGGCAGGTCTGGAATCCCCCGGCGAGGGCGAGATCTACATCGACGACCAACCCATGTCGGCCGTACCCGCATACCGCCGGCCCGTGAACATGGTGTTCCAGAACTACGCGATCTTCCCACACCTGGATGTGGGCAAAAACATCGCCTTCGGTCTGCGCAAATCGGGTCTCTCAAAAGCCGAGATCAGCACCCGGGTCGAGGAGATGCTGGAATTGATCAAGCTACCGGGTTATGCCGACCGGGGCGCCACCCAACTCTCAGGTGGTGAACGCCAGCGCATCGCACTGGCCCGAGCGCTAATCAAGCAGCCAAAAGTGCTGCTGCTCGACGAGCCGCTGGGCGCGCTGGATAAAAAACTGCGTGAACAGATGCAGTTTGAACTCAGAGCCCTGCAGAGGTCGGTGGGTATTACCTTTTTCTTCGTCACCCACGATCAGGAAGAGGCACTAACACTTTCCGACCGCGTCGCTGTAATGGCCAAAGGCCAGATACTACAGGTGGAATCACCAACGGGTCTCTATGAGCGACCCAACTCCCGCTTCGTAGCGGATTTTATCGGCACCATGAATTTCTTCGAAGGCCGGGTGCGAAAATCAGATAATCTTACCGCCATCGTCGATGCTGGCCCCCTGGGTGAAGTCAAGGCTACCGCTGAACAGATAGCGCTCGGCGCCGGTACCGATGTGCTGGTAGCGATTCGTCCTGAGAAATTGAAGCTCAATTTCGAGGAACCCGCTGAGGGCGCCAATATCATCAAGGGCCGCATGGGTCCAGTGGCCTACCTGGGCGACCGCAGCCATTTCCATGTCTATCTTCCCGGACGCGAGCAACCGGTGGCCGTGGCCGTACAGAACATGGAACGGTCGACGATGGGGTCAGCCGTGTCTAATCAACCGGTCTGGCTGAGCTTTGCAGATGAATCTGTGGTTCTGCTCGACCCCCGGCTATTCCCTGACAATCAACACCTCTGAGTCCAGGTGGCTGGTCCACAGCCAGAGCGCTAACAAGGGTTGTTCGTTGGTCTGCATGGCGTGACGCGCGCCTGACTCATGATAGATAGAATCACCCGCTTTCACTGCGAACCAGGGTTTTGCACCAACCCTCCAGTCGCCATCGCCGCCGATGATCCAGTAGCTTTCCTCCGCATGATGGGCGTGTGGCGGATAATAGGTGTCACGCCCCTGCAGGCTAAAACCTGCTATAACTTTGTCTGATGGCAATATGCCACCTACTCCGATGACGGTTGTGGCAGTGAAATTTCGTGCAAAGCACGCCACATCGGGTCCATCATCAGGGTCTTTGGAGGATGTACGCCATTCCAGTTTATCCGCTACTGCCATCAGGGCTTCAGCAACCCTGTAGGAACTTGAGCCTCGCAGTCCTGAATGGGCGCAGGCTTCTGTCAAGTGGGTATCCACCATGGGGTGACTCCCCGGCTCTGGCTTGCTCAGCTGACCCGCCCAGTCCGTATTTTCCAGGACGAAGTTTGCTGTTCTCGCCAAATTTCCGCCAGAACCGGAGACGGCGGTAAATAAGCCTTCAAAGGCATCCATTAACCACTTCATGCTGACGCTCGTCTCATTGCCAACGGCTTACACGTCCTTGCACAGGCGCCGCGAATCAAGAATGGCGCTATGGATATCTCTGCACGACACGGCATCACCAACCCTGAAGAGTTCAAAACCATCTCCACGCTCATCCTTCGTGGTTTGTGGCTGTCCTGCCAGCAGTCTGTCCATATCCACACTGCCGTTGTTGCATGACCCCGCTCTTAACTCCTCAAACAGATCGTCAAGTGGAACAGTACCGCGCTCAACGACAACTTGATCAGTAAGATGTTCTTCCACTTGCCCGGTCAGTTCGTTTTGAAATGTTACGCGTAGTTGCTGGCCGCATTTCTCAACTTTTTCCAGACGACGATCCGGTGTCAGTTCAATACCCTTCTCATAGAAATGTTTAAGATACATGGGGTAGTTGCAATAGCCTGTTCCTTGCGCAGCATGATGGCCCCTGAAGGCGAGCTCCACCCTGGCGCCTTTATCGGCCAATACTTCGGCACAGGAAGCTCCTGCATGGTCGCCGAGTTCATCGTAAAGAAGAACTGACTCCCTCACTTTCGAACTACCACTCAGGATATCCCAGACACTGTCACAGTGCTCATGGCCTTCAAGCCATTCGAGGTCGGGTAGCCCTCCCGTGGCGACCACAACGACATCCGGGTCCAACTCCATTACGGTGTCATGTTCGGCATAGACCGAGTATCGAACATCTACACCAAGGTGGCGTATTTCTTCAGCAAGCCAGTCAGTAACCGCCAGTAGGTCGTGGCGCCATTTTGCCTTTGCCGCCAGAACAACCTGGCCACCGAGACGGTCAAGCGCCTCGAGAAGAATAACCTCGTGACCACGCAATGCACATACGCGTGCTGCCTCAAGACCAGCCGGGCCGCCACCGACAACAACCACCCGTTTGCGGGCATCTGCTCCCGGCACCGTGTGAGGAAGAGATGCCTCACGACCGGTTGAGGGGTTATGAATGCAAAGCCGGTTATCCATACAGAACGTGGCACCCACACACGGGCGAATGCGGGACTCCTGCCCGCTCATGATTTTTTCAACAATATGGGGATCAGCTATGTGGCCTCGCGTCATGCCGACCATATCGATGATGCCCTCGCGTATCGCATATCGTGCCGTGGCTGCGTCAATGATCCGACAGGCGTGAAATGTCGGTATTTTGAGCTCACGGGTAAATTCCTGAACCAGACCGAGATAGGGTGCAATCGGCGCGGACATGCCAGGCATCAGGTTGATGTAGTTTATTTCCTGATCAACACGGCCATAGTTCAGATTGAGAAAGTCTACCAGGCCCGATTTCTCATGTAGCTGGGCTATTTCAAGACAATCATCCTTTGACAGGCCACCGACCAGGTTCTGATCAATTGCGATCCTTATACCAACGATGAAATCGTCCCCCACCCTGCGGCGAATTTCTTCAAGCACCATAAATCCGAATCGCAGGCGATTCTCCAGCGTGCCACCAAACTCGTCGTTTCGCCAATTCCATACCGGTGACCAGAACTGTTCAGGAAGATGGGCCTGGCCAACGACTTCACAGCCATCCAGACCGCCTTGTTTGCAACGTAACGCTGCTTCGCCATAAGCCCTGACGATGCGGTGGATATCATCGCGGTCCATGACCTTGGGGAAGCCACCGTCAACCTCTCGGCTGCGAGATGCCGATACGGTTGGTAACCAGTCCCAGGTCTTTGCGTTGGCCCGGCGGCCCAGGTGAGTGATCTGGCACATCAGCGCACAATCGTATTGATGGATGCGCTCTGCGAATTGTTGAAAATGCGGAATCACTGAATCACTGGTGAGGTTGATAACGCCAGTGGCGGTGGCCGAGTCCTGGGTCACAGTGGATGAGCCACCAATCATGGTCATGGCCAGGCCACCCCTGGCTTTTTCTTCGTGGTAGATCTGGTAACGCTCCTGGGGAGCACCATCGACGGCGTACAACATCGTGTGGGCGGTACTCATGATCCGGTTTTTGAGCGTCAGATGACGCAACTGAAAGGGTTGCAACAGAGGGTCTTTGGAATTCATAGTCACAGTCGCGTTTTTATTGATATAACCATGCATAAAGGGCCAGCATGGGTTCTTTTCCAGGTCGCTTGCCTTCTGCGCCGTTTGCCGGACGGCAAATGATGTTGCCGGCTTCAACACGCCGCCAGGGTTCGTCACCACTTTTCCATTCCGGCGATCCGCCAATGACGAGAAATACACCCTCCGACGGATAGCTGGTCACGGGATAGGTGATTCCGGGACCGAGCAACATGACACCAACATACAGACTAGTGCTGCCGGTCAGACCCAGGTCGCTGTATGCGTAATTGTCCATAAAGTCAGCGCCCATGTTGTCTGCGTTGTAACGGGGGTTCTGGACCCATGGGAGCGCGGCTTCGAGCTCTCGTATGGCCATTACCACAGATGCTGCCGGTCCGGTTTCCCCGAGTTCAAGGGCACGGGAAAGGTGACAGCAAACTGGCAGTTGCGTCGCTTCGGACCGTTTAGAATCCAGCCTGAGCTCAGACAATTCAGCGAGCACACGTTTCAGTTGTGGGGCCTCAACAGTGTCTTTGGCTATTTCTGCTTCGAAGATCACACGCACAGCGCTTAACAGATCCATTGTCGAACGATTAACTTTATCCGTTTCCATCCAGAACCTCCAAATACCGCGGCATCGGGTTGGGGACATGGTCGTTGATGACATCACGCGGCCTGTATAACCCATCGAGTATCTCGATCTCATCCATTGTGAGTTCGAGATCAAGTGCCATCACGTTATTTTCCAACTGGCTCACCGAACTGGCGCCGATAATGGGACAGCAGATGGTCTCTTTCGCGTAGACCCAGGCCAAAGCCACCTCGGCCATTGTCGCATCGTGTTCTGACGCCATCGCCTCCACCCTGGAGATCATCTCAAGGTCCAGCGCATCGCCATGGAAGGCAATAAAGGAGGCATCAGTTTGCGAACGGACCTTTTTGCTACCTGACAGCCAGCCTCTGGCAAGCGGGCTAAAAGCCGTGACAGCAATCCCCTGGTCACGGCAATAGGGCAGCATTTCCCGTTCCTCTTCGCGGTACAGCAGATTGTATTGGCATTGCATATTCACGAAGGGCGTCCAGCCATTTAGCCGGGCCACGTGATTCATTTGCTCGAACTGCCAGGCAAACATTGTCGAGGCGCCGAGGTAGCGAACCTTGCCGGATCTTACGATTTCGTTAAGGGTTTCCATGGTCTCCTCAATCGGCGTATCAGGATCAAAGGCATGGATTATGAACAGGTCGATATAGTCCGTACCCATGCGGTGCAGGCTCGCGTCCACCGATGACAGCAGGTGTTTGCGGGACAGTCCCCGGTCATTTGGGTCGTCACTCATGGGGTAATAGGCCTTGGTGGCAAGAACCAGCTGATCGCGTGGCACCATGGAGGTCAGAACCGATGCCACGACACGTTCGCTTTCACCGGTGGAGTACCAGTTCGCCGTATCGAAGAATGTGATACCGAGATCAAGGCATCGTTCAAGAACCGGTCGTGCATCCGGCTCGTCAAGTACCCAGGGTTTCCATTTACTGGAGCCAATTGTCATTGTACCAAAACACAGTTTGCTGACTTTCAGTCCGGTGCGCCCAAATGAAATTGTTTCCACGATGCTTCTCTCTGGTTATAAATCAATTACTCACGGTAAATCATTCTGGCCCGCCTTACTCTGTCTCGAAGGCTAAATTTCGTACATCGGTCGAAACATTTCTCGGTGCAACCGCGACGTAGCGGGCGATGTTTATCATACTGGTGCTGTGGATTGCAGAATCACCACCCATACCACTTTCCGAGTCATAGCCGTAGAGGTGGCTGTCGTCATCCTCGGTACCCACACTACCTCTGTTACCTGCCAGAAACTGTATACGGGTCTGGGGTTGATCCGGATCGATATTATTAAATGGGTGCCAATGCCCCATGATTGCCGTGCTGTGACGGTCTCTGGCCTTATCGAGATACGCTGCTGCCGCCTCGCTGCCGCCAGCGCGGACAATCATCAACGGATCAGCCTTCAGGTCATCGAAAGTCTCGTACCCACATTTGCATTTTCTCGCCATCTCAAAGTCCATAACGACACCATAGCGCCGTGGCAGATCCGTGACATCCCGCTTGAACTCTGTGAACGGGAAAATCGGAATTTCGGTGCCATCGGGTAACTCGCCGTCAAGCATACTATGGGCTTCGTGTGTGGTGATCTTGGCGGAAAACAGACCGGTAAAGCCAATCTCGCAAGAGCGGTCAACGCTCGCGTGGAACAGTTTCAGAAACCGCGCAGGTGTTGCAAAAATACCGCCGCCATGGACCACTACCACGACCCGTTGACCATGCTTGGTGGTGACCACGCTTTCCTCGGAATTCGGCGTGAACCAGGTGTTCCAGATGATATTGTCGTAGGCGGCGTTTGCCCGGGCGTGCAGCAGTTGTGGCATCGATGCTACGAAGCCATCGTCTCCCGCGTATGTCAGGGCCCGCTGCAAGGCGTCGGCGAGGTGTGATTCGTAGATGATCGCCGCTTCCATTTTGATGTCTGTCATTTTGACAACTTCCTGTGCTCAAGCCACAAAGGACAGATCTCGCACACCCGTCGATACATTCCGCGGTGCGACCGCGACATAACGAGCCATATTGAGCATGCAGGCATAGCCGCCTATGCCGTAATCCGAGTCATAGCCATAGTTATAGTCGCCCTCGCTGCCCACGCCACCCTTGTTGCCGGCCAGGAACGGTACACGGGTCTGGGGTTGATCCGGATTGATATGGTCGAAGGGGTGAAAATTTCCCATCAGTTTGGTGTTGTGGCGGGCCTGGAACTTGTCGAGATACGCTGCCAGCGGCTCGACGCCACCAGCACGGACAATCATATTGGGTTCATCCTTCAGGACATCGAAACTCGTGAATCCTTTTTCCGTTTTCCTCGCCAACTCGTAGTCCACGATGACACCATAGCGCCATGGCAGATTCGCAACTCCCCGCTTGAATTCTTCATAGGGGTAGATGGGGATTTCGCTGCCGTCAGAGAATTTACCTTCCAGTACATCATTGGCTTCGCGCGTGGAAATTTTGCCGGCATATTGGCCGGTAAAGCCCTCCGCATGCGAACGGGACTGGTTCGCGCGATACAGCCTCTCAAACCGGTTTGGTGAGCCATATATGCCGCCACCGTGGACCGCTACTACGACCCGGTTTCCCTGCTTTGTAGTGACCACGCTTTCCTCAGAATTCGCGGTGAACCAGGTGTTCCAGATGATATTGTCGTAGTCAGCGTTTGCTCGCGCGTGCAACAACTGCGGCAGCGATGCCACGAAGCCATCGTCTCCCGCATACATCAAGGCACGTCGCAACGCGTCGGGAACATAACTTTCGAAGATGACCGCTGCTTCCATCCTGATGTCTGTCACCTTGATGTCTTCCATTGCTCAGACCGCGAAAGCCAGGTTTCGCACACCCGTTGACACATTCCGCGGTGCGACCGCGACATAGCGTCCCATATTGATCATACCGGCACTGCCACACAGACCAAATTCCGTATCAACACCCCTGAGATGAGGCATGCCTTCATTGGCATAGACCTTGGAGCGAACGCCGCCGGGGCTGCCGTACAGCAGCAATACGCTGGCCTGGGGCTGATGCGGATCGATTTCCGGGAATATGTGCCAGTTCCCCATCGTCTCCAGGTTGCCGCGCGCTCGAGCCCTGTCGAGATATGCCACCGCCGCTTCGCTCCCGCCGGCGCGCAGGATCATCAGCGGGTCGTCCTTCAGATCATCGAACGGCTGATAACCATTCTTGCATTTCTTCGCGGTCTTGAAATCCAACACCACAGCGTAGCGCCTCGGCAAGTCAGCGATGCCCTGCTTGAACTCGTCGAACGCAAAAACCGGGAGCTCGCTGCCATCGGGTAAACACCCATCCAACACATCACTGGCCTCAAGTGCAGAAATTTTGCCTGCAAACGGCCCGGTATAACCCAGTTCAGAAAAACGGTCCACGCTTGCGTGGTAGAGCTTCAGGAAGCGTTCTGGTGTTGAGAATATACCGCCACCATGGACCACCATCACCACCTGATTTCCCTGCTTTGTTGTGGTCACGATTTCCTCGGAGTTCGAGGTGAACCAGGTGTTCCAGATAATATTGTCGTAGCCAGCGTTTGCCCGGGCATGCAGCAAAGCTGGCATCGATGCCACGAAGCCATCGTCGCCAGCGTATACCCGGGCCCGTCGCAGCGCGTCGGGAAGGTGTGATTCGTAAATGACCGCTGCTTCCATTTTGATGTCTTCCATTTTGTTGTTCTCACCAGGTTCCATTTAGTCGAGACCAGCCTTGGCTTCGAACCAAAGCTGAAACAGCCTGGCTTTCGTCGCTGGCGGAAGCGCGGCGGTGTAGATGCCGCGCGCAAAGGTTCCCACCGGGTCATCGACACCGGCGACCATGGCTCTGTCTGGATCGATAAGATCCACCGACTTGGAATTGCCGTGTCCGTAACCGTATTCATCGAATAACGCCGCGCCGCTGCGCGGGTCGAGCATGGCATTGATATAATCGTAGGCCTCGTCTTCGGACGCCTCACCGCTGGTGGTGATGGACAGTCCGCACATCCAGGTCAGTAGTGGCTCGACCACCACCACGGGCAAGCCTTCCCTCGGCATTCTGCGCGAAGCACTACCGAAAATGTAGGAGATGCCGACATCGCCGCCAGACCAGGCTTGTTCGAGTTGGGTGCTGTCGGCCCAGATAAAGCGCGCGTTACCTAGCATCTTTGTGAATATCTCAGGCGCCGCCTCAATTTCCGCTTCGGTCGGATTCACTGGATTCGCCCAGCCACCAATGACCCCGGCAATAATCAGATTGGTACTAATATCCGAGGTCAGCGCCGTTTTACCTTTGTAACGCGGGTCAACGAACATATCGAAGCCCGGGTTCTCGACTTCGATCATTTCGGGATTGTAGCCGACCGTCGAATAACCCCATTCCCACGGAACGAGCATGTATTTGCCGTCAATCTTCACATCGGGCACATCCAGCAAGAGGGGGGTGATATCGTCCCAACGTTCAATCCGGTCGGTGTCAATCGGCTTGATCAGCCCTGCCTCCCAGGCCTCGTTCATTTGACCGGTGCACAGGTGCACCAGGTCGGCCTTGAATCCGGTCCGCAGCCTCTTTAAGGCAGCATCCGACTGAACGAAAAACGTGAACACTGGTTCTTCACCGTATTTGGCCATATAGTCCGGATAGTATTTGGGTTTTTCGTACCCGTTCCATTCCAGTAACGACAGTTTGCCTGCCCCGGGTTCTTCACTGGCTGGCTGGCATGATATGAGCAGCCCGACCAGCAGGCTGATGCTGAGCAGGCTTCCTGACAGTACAAACTTGTTTTTGTATTGCATGGTGGCTGATGTTCGTTCAGGGTTCGAAGTCCAGGTTTCGCAAACTCGTTGATGCATCCCTCGGTGCGACCGCTATGTAGCGGCCCATGTTGTGGATACAGGCATCCCCTCCCATACCGTATTCGCAATCGTAACCCCAATCCTGGTCATCGTCACCCTGTGTATTCACACCTCCCTGGTTACCGGCCAAAAATGGTATGCGGGTCTGGGGCTGATCCGGATCGATCCGGTTGTACGGATGCCAGTTTCCCATAACGCTCGTGTTGTGACGGTCCCTGAACTTATCGAGGTACGCTGCGTTCGCCTCTGCGCCCCCGGCACGGGCAATCATATTCGGTTCATCCTTCAGGGCTTCGAAAGTCTCGTAACCCCGCAGGGATTTCCTCGCCTTTTCGAAGTCAAGAATGACGCCATGGCGTATCGGCAGATCCGCGATACCCTGCTTGAACTCATCATATGGATAGACCGGGAATTCGGTACCATTGGGCAATTTGCCTTCCAGAACATCATGCGCTTCCTGCTGGGAAATTTTGCCGGCATATTGCCCGGTAAAACCTTGCGGGCTTGCACGGTCTACACTGGCACGGTACAACTGCTCGAAGCGTTCCGGTGTGCCGTATATACCGCCACCATTTACCACCACAACCACCCGGTTTCCCTGCGGCGTTGTCACCACGCTTTCCTCGGTATTGGAAGTAAACCAGGTGTTCCAGATGATATTGTCGTAGGATGCGTTGGTGCGGGCGTGAAGCAACTGCGGCATCGAAGCCACGAAGCCGTCGTCTCCGGCATATTCCAGGGCGCGTCGCAAGGCATTGGGAACATGCGGTTCGAAGATGATCTCTGCTTCCATCTTGATGTTGGTCATTTCAATCTCGTCCTTACTCAGGTATTATACAATGTACACAACAGGCTCGTTTACAGTTGTAAAAGAGGCAGTATTTTTTTATGTAGCAACGACAGCTTGATGGATTACATTACATTTTGTCAACAATTATGGTGCTTTTCTAATGCCACACACCTGTCATACATTATGGAACTCTAAAAACAACCGCTCATCATGACTATTTCAGTATCCCCCAAACCCCCACGAATTCAGGCATTGGCGCGTGCCAGCGCAATCATCGATGTGATCGCTGCTGGTAGTGAACAGGGCGTTGGCCTGAGCGAAATCAGCCGGGCGACAGAGCTCAATAAGACAACGGCGTTTAATCTTCTTGCATCACTCGTCACGCTTCGTTTTCTTGACCAGGATCAGCATTCGAGACGCTACCGGCTAGGATTGCGTAACCTCGAGCTCGGACGGATCGTCCAACAGCGCATGCATATCTCGCACCTGGCACGGCCCGTACTCGCCGATCTTTGCAAGAAGACAAACGAGACGGTAAACCTGGGACTGCCCCACCTCCTCGATCTGTCTGTGATCGACAGCTTCCAGGGATCAAGGATATTGCACGCCACCTCTTACGCGGGTTGGCGGTCTATGTATCACTGTACGGCCCTGGGTAAGGCCTTCATGGCGAGCTGGGACGAGCCAATGCGACGCACTGTGTACCGGTCGTGTGGCTTACCGCAACAGACACCGAACACCATCACAGACATCAATGCCCTTGAAGCGCAACTGGCCCAGTTTCGGTTGCAAGGATACGCGCTTGATTTTGAGGAGAATGAGCCTGGGGTTAATGGCATCGCTGCATCAATCTTCAATGGCCTGGGTGAAGTAGCCGCTGCGATCAGCGTGTGCGGTCCCTCGAACCGCTTGACCGAGCCTGTTTTGGAGCAGATCGCGACCCACGTCATGGCTGCCGCTGACTCAATCACCACTGCGATCAGTTATGGTGAACGGCCAGATGACCGGACCCCCAAGCGTCGCAGGTGACGATGAGACCGCCAGCGGACACCATCGCCGGCCAAGTGGCGAAACCGACCTGGACTTCCGGGGTACGGGCTTACTTCCTCAAACACGAATGGCTGCGTGGTTACACACTGTTGTCGCCGGTGTTATTGGTGATGATTTGCGCGCTCGCGCTGCCGATCATCACTCTCATTGTTTACAGCTTCTGGACACAGGACTGGGTTCACATCGACGAGACCTTCACGCTCAAGAATTACCAGACATTTTTTGACAAGTGGATCTATGGCAAACTGCTGCTGAGATCGATCAGAAATTCAGCGACGGTGACCTTCTTCACCATCGCGATGGCCTACCCGGTGGCCTATTTTCTGGCCTTTAAGGTCAGGAAAAACATCATGACATGGCTGATCCTGATCAACCTGCCGCTGTGGATCAGCTACCTGCTACGGGTGCTCGCCTGGAAGATCATGCTCGGCAACAACGGTGTGATCAACTCCACCCTGCTGGAACTGGGTTTCATCCAGGGGCCGCTCGAGTTCCTGTTGTACAGCCGGTTCTCGGTGGTCCTCACGTTGATCCACGGCTGGGCAGCGTTTGCCATCCTGCCCATTTACCTGTCGCTTTCAAAGATTGACCATTCGCTACTGGAGACCTCGGCCGACCTCGGCGAAGGCCCGGTCAGGACGTTCCTGCGGGTCACGCTGCCGCTATCGATGCCCGGGGTAATCGCAGCAGCTGTCATCCAGTTCATTCCAGTGGTCGGCGACTATATTACACCGATGATGGTTGGCGGCCCCAGGGGTATGATGTTCGGCCAACTCATCGCGGCCCAGTTTGGCGAGGCCAACAACTGGCCGTTGGGGGCGGCGCTGACGCTTATCATGATGATTACGGTCACGGTCATCGCCTGTACTTTTGTCTGGCTGGCGCAACGGGGTACGGTCAAACGCCGGGAGATGGATGTTGTGCGGGCTCCAAAAGACGAGGCTGTAACCGGTGGGCGCCGTTTCGGTCCGCTTTTCATCTATGTGATTTGCTACCTGGTATTTCTCTATACACCGTCCCTGATGTTGCCGATCTTCTCTTTCAACGACAGCATTCACATGGCACTGCCATTGAAGGGGTTCACCCTCGACTGGTATCTCCAGATCCCGACCCGGCCAGGCCTGTTGGAGGCACTCGGCAACAGTTTCAAACTGGCCATTCCGGTCGCCATCATTTCAACCACGCTGGCGACGCTCGCGGCCAGGGCGATGACCCGTTATCGTATGCCCGGTAAGGGACTGGCTATGGGGTTCATCCTGCTACCCATGGTGATGCCCGGCATTATCCTGGCCTTCGGCCTGCTCGTGCTCGCACTTGCGGCCGACGTGACATTGTCGCTGAGGACCATCGGTGTCGCGCACGTCGTCATGACCATGCCGTTCCTGACACTGGTGGTGATGTCGCGTCTTGAGGGCTTGGGCAAGAGCCTGGAGGAGTCCGCGATGGATCTTGGGGAGAACGCCTGGATGACCTTCTGGCGCATTACCTTTCCGCTCATCCTGCCCGCCATAGCCGCATGTCTGATTTTGTCGTTTATCTCTTCATTCGACGAATTCATATACGCCCTGTTCCTGGGTGGCAACCAGATGACCCTGCCAGTCTACATGTGGACACAGGTTCGGTTCCCGGACACGCTGCCGACGATACTGGCGCTTGGGTCCTGTATATTCATGGGTTCTGCGATCCTGATCCTTACCGCCGAGCGGTTACGCCGCATGGGAACTCAGCAGGCCAAGAGTATCGCGTGAGTGGCAGGCGCCAGGGTAGACGATCTGCAAACAGACGCAGGTCTGCGGGCACCTTAAGGCAAGCGCCATGGTCATTACCGTTAAATTCTGACCCACCCACTCAACCACTCGATGAGAGCGCAGTGCATGCCGTTCACGATGGGGCCATGCGGGTACTCGAAGAAATCGGTATCGATTTCCTCCACCTCGAAGCGCAGCGCATCCTCGCCCAGGCCGGTTGTAGGGTCGACCCTGACTCCAATAAGGTCCGAATGGATCGTGATTTTGTCATGGAGCAGGTGCGAAAAGCACCGTCGAAATTTCACATTACACCGAGAAACCCGGCCCATGGAGTCAGCGTGGGTGGGGACCACATGCTGTTTCTGAATGTAGCCAGCCCCCCCAATTGTTCGGACCTGGACCGTGGTCGCCGGGTGGGCGACCGGGACAGTTTCCAGGACTTGATCAAGCTGACCCAGTATTTTAATTGCATGCACATGGTGTCCGGTTATCCGGTTGAGCCAGTGGACCTCCATCCGTCCACCCGTCACCTGGATTGTTTACATGACATGTTGACCCTGACAGACAAGGTGGTGCAAGCGTACAGCCTTGGCAAAGATCGTATTGAAGATGCGATGGAGATGGTACGTATTGCGGGTGGCCTGACCCAGGAAGAGTTCGACGCAAGCCCCCGTATGTTTACCAACGTCAACTCAACATCCCCCTTGAAATGGGATTTCAATATGCTGGATGGCGCGATGCGAATGGCGCGTCGTGGTCAACCGGTGATTGTTACGCCGTTCACGCTCTCCGGTGCGATGGCCCCGGTGACGATCGTTGGCGCGGTCATGCAGCAGACTGCGGAAGCCCTGGCGGCAATCGCTTTGCTGCAGACCATCAAGCCGGGATCCCCCGTCATGTACGGCTCATTTACCACCAATGTGGACATGAGCAGTGGTGCTCCGGCGTTCGGTACACCGGAATATATGCGCGCGACACAGATATCCGGCCAGATGGCACGATTCTATGGATTGCCGCTACGCGCTTCCAACGCATGCGCAGCCAACTGTACTGACGCCCAGGCTGCGTGGGAGAGTGCGTTTTCCCTTTGGTCTTGTGTGTCGTCCGGGGCCAACATTGTTTTCCACGCCGCTGGTTGGCTGGAAGGTGGTCTGTGTGCGAGTTATGAAAAATTTGTGATGGATTGCGAAACCATCCAGCAGCTCATCCACTATATGCGGCCTTTGAGCTGCGGCACCGAAGAGCTGGCTTTTAATGCCATAAAGGAAGTGGGTTCAAACGGTAACTTTTTCGGCACCAGTCACACGCTTGAGCGGTATGAAACCGCTTTTTACAAACCCTTCATCAGTGATTTGAGAAACTTCGAGAGCTGGGAGGAACACGGCAGTATTGCCACCCCCGAGCGCGCTAATAAGGTGTGGAAGCAAATACTGAAAGCGTTCGAACCTCCACCAATGGACACTGCCATCGGCGATGAACTCGAAACATTTGTTGCAATACGCAAGGAACAGGGAGGTGCTCCGACCGACTTTTGATCAAACTTCGAAGTTCAGGTACTGCAAGCTCGTAGATACATCCCGTGGCGCGACCGCGACATAGCGGGCCATGTCGGTCATGCCACCATTGCCGCTGATGCCGTTATCCGAGCCATATCCCCAGCCAAGGCCTTGGTTTTTGCCCTCACTATCTTCACCACCCCTGTTACCTGAAAGCTCCAGAATGCGTAGCTGTGGTTGGTCCGGATCGATCCGGTTGAAGGGGTGCCAATTCCCCATCACTTGCGTGTCATGACGTTTCTGTGCTTTATCAAGATAGGCCGTCAAGGGTTCAATGCCACCGGCGCGCACGATCATGGTCGGGTCGTCTCTAAGGACATCGAAACTCTCGTATCCACTCTTTGATTTCCTCACCAGCTCAAAGTCCAGGGTTACGGCGTAACGCATCGGTAAATCTACGACGCCGCGCTTGAACTCATCATATGGGTAAACCTGAATTTCGCTACCGTCAGGTAATTTGCCATCCAGTACTCCGCGAGCTTCTTGTTCAGACAGTTTAGCGGCATATTGTCCGGTAAGGCCTTGGGTATTCGAACGGTCCAGGTCCGCACGAACACTCCGCTCATAACGCTCCGGTGACGTAAAAATACCACCACCATGTACTGCGACCACGACATGATTCCCCTGGCTTGTGGTGACCACGCTTTCCTCCGAATTCGCAGTGAACCAGGTATTCCAGATAATATTGTCGTAGTCAGCGTCCACCCGGGCGTGCAGCAATTGTGGCAAAGATGCCACGAAGCCATCGTCACCTGCGTATCGCAGGGCTCGTCTTAATGCCATGGTGCAATAGGAGTCAAAGAAAATCGCCGCTACCATTTTTGTACCATTCTCGTGACTGACCTCCCCGGCAGTCGTCACCCGTGGCAACAACGGACTGGCTACCAAGCTTGCCGTGCCTAACACCTGGATCATGCGGCGGCGCGTGAGAGTCATTTTTCCAGGCCGTGTCATCGGTTCCATAAATTTCATGCGAATTCCTCAGATATCGAAGTCCAGATCTTGCAGACCGGCCAACACTTCACTTGGCGCGACCGCAACATAGCGGGCCATGCCGACCATGCTGGCGTCGCCACCTAAGCCGTACTCTTCGTCGTAACCCCAGCCGTGTCCCTCTTCGCTGCCCTCACCACCCTTGTTACCTGCCAGGAAAGGTATGCGGGTCTGAGGCTGATCAGGGTCGATACGGTTATATGGGTGCCAGTTTCCCATCAGCTTCGTATTGTGACGCTCCCTGAACTTGTCGAGATAGGCAGCCAGGGGCTCCACGCCTCCGGCACGCACAATCATGTTTGGCTCATCCTTCAGTACATCGAAACTCTCATAGCCTCTTTTGGATAATCTCGCCATATCGAAGTCCAGGATGACGCCATAACGCCGTGGCAGGTCTTTGATGCCCCGCTTGAATTCGGTGAAGGGGTACACTGTAATTTCCATGCCGTCGGGTAGTTTGCCGTCCAGCACGTCACGTGCTTCCCGTGCAGAAATCTTGGCCGCCGTTTGCCCGGTGATACCCTCCGAATTCGAATGATACAAATCCGCATGAAAACTCTTCTCAAATCGATCCGGTGACGCAAAAATGCCGCCTCCATGGACGGCCACTACCACACGATTACCCTGCGGTGTAGTGACCACGCTTTCTTCGGAATTTGCAGTAAACCAGGTATTCCAGATGATATTGTCGTAGGGAGCGTTCGCCCTTGCGTGCAGCAATTGCGGCATTGATGCCACGAATCCCTTGTCTCCGGCGTATTGCAGGGCTCGCCGCAGAGCAGTTGGTATATGCGGTTCGAAGATGATCGCCGCCTGCATTTTGACTTCGGCGACCGCCAAGGGTGATAGTAGTGTGCTTGCCAGCACACCGAGACCGGCTGCCGCCAATCCCTTGACCATTTCACGGCGCGTGAGTGTTCCACATCCTGGCAGTTGAGCCGTCATACCTTGTCTCATAGAATTTTCTTAAAATAAGCCCCGCATATGCGGGGTTCTCCTTCTCATGTGCCGGTAGACACTTCTTCTTGGCTTACGGTCAATTGCCCCATCGGCTTGAGAAACGAATACCGAATTCCCGTGGTCGAACGGTGTAGACTCTGTGAGCGTGCTGGTACTCGCCCGTTCTTCCCCACTGATACTCGTAGTTGCCACCTTGATAGATCTGTGCCCGTTCGTCGGTAACATTGTTGACAAAAAAGTCAATCTGCCAGGAACCATCGGGCGCGGTCAGGCCAAGACGCAAATCAG
>PVMK01127948.1_pt1 | contig 38589 bp, 39 predicted proteins | sample 1853481 | NCBI WGS metagenome assembly PVMK01 (sample SAMN08533507, study PRJNA380276) | Marine sediment metagenome, whole genome shotgun sequencing project.
CCATATACACCAGGCCGCCCGGGTTAATTCTCGGTGTCACCGTCAGGGTTATACCGGTGGAGACATACTGGGCGCTGCTGATTACATTGTTGTTACCGGTGGAAATACTGGAGGACTGCACGGGCACCTGTACTCCCACTGTGATGGTGGCCGTAGCATTGTTACGTACCAGCAAGGACGGAGCGCCTAATGAGCGGACATCGGTCACGCTATCCAGTGCACTAATGGTTGCCTGTACAAATGATGAGCCTATGGGCCCGGTGATGCTGGCAAAGAAATTGGTACTGCCACCAAACTCATAAGTATCGAAAGCGCTGCTGATCGGATTTTCGCCACCCGGCGCAATGGCGTCGGGATTATTGGTCAGAAACCAGTTGACGCCAAATTGCAAATCTTCAGTCAGTTCAACGTCCAGAATCTGCGCCTCGATCAAAACCTGTAACGGTTCCTCGTCGATGCGCTCAATGGCCGCCAAAATAGCTGAGTACTGGCTCTGGGATGCCTGTATCAACAGGGAGTTGGTCTCAATAACAGAGGTAATGCGTATTTCACCCTCTTCGGTGGAAACCACCCCGTCCGTACTGAGGTTATTTGAAATACCGCGGTCATTTGCGGCCTGGCGATTTGAATTGAAATCACTGATTGAACTTCTCTGTGCTTCCTGCAGGCCTGGCGCCAGGGTCCCGCGACTGGTGCTTTGCCTGGGGGCTGATGTCGTTCCACCAAACAATTGTGTCAGATAATTAGCCAACACTTCAGCCTCGAGGTTTTTTACGCGGTAAACATATAGCTGCACACCGGCACCAGCCGCACCACGATCAAGTGTCTCAATCCATTTGCGGGCTTTTTCAAGATAGGCCACCTGCGGTGTGATAACCATGACAGATGCCAACCGCTCCAGCGGCACAAAGCGGAACATCCCGGCCAATGGTGATTGCGATTCCATACCGAATATTGTGGATAATTCTGCAGTAATGGACCCCACATCCACGGTTCGCAGGGGATAGATTCCGACGGACATACCCGCCAGCCAATCGACATCAAAAATGTCAACGGTCTTTTGGTAATTACGTAACTCTTCCTGGGTACCGGCGAGAAATATCATGCTTCTGCCCGGGTCAACCTTCACCATGGCACCACTACGCATATATGGCTCGAGAATGTTGGACATCTCAAGCGCCCCGATATACTCCAATGGCACGACCCGTACTTCATAACCCATGGCCTGAGCCTGCTTACTCAGAACCGGCACCAGGTTGCCACGAATAGCCTCCGAAACAGGAAGTATGTGGTAGCGGCCTTCGGTATACACCATTGCGGCACCGTTCCAGCGCAACAACAACTCGAGAATTGGCATCAGTTGATCCCGGGACACCGGCTTGGAGGTGGAAAATGTCACCTGCCCGCTAACACCCGGTCCAATAACAAACGTTTCCTGCAAAACCTCACCCAGGATGGTATGAACAACGGATTGCAATGACTCCCCTTCAAAATTCAGTACGATCTCGCCGTCTTCTGAAACCTTGCTATAAGTGCGCTGTGCTGCTTTTTTATTAATAAATGAACCGCTACCCCGCCTGAGCTCTACATCCTCAACGCCTCCAGCCTGGGACGCATTTACCGTCGTGGAGTAAATTGGCCCGGCGTTCTCTTCGGTTTCAAGCTTGATTAATCGTTGATGGGGCTCCTCCCGCACGCTCGGGGTCGTTGTGCAACTGCTTACCAGCAACAGGATAGCCGTAGCATAGATCCATGCTTTCATCTGACAGCGCTCCCGTTGTTGTGTGCTCTATCCATCTTTATTGTCATCACTGCTTTTGTCCTTACTATTGTTTTTCATCATGGCGCGAATCGCATCCTGGTATTGATTCCGGGGCTTGGCTGCCTTGGCCCCGCTTTGTGCCTGTTGCTCTTCCTGTTCAAGACGCAATTCCTCCCGTCGCTCAGCAATGCGCTGGCGAATTTGCTCCGCTCTGCTCAACGGTTGTTCATCCTCACCGGCCGCTTGACTATCCTGGCCGGCCTGGGCCGTCTTTGCCGGCGCCGCAGGTTTAGGTGGCGTTTTTATCTTGATGTCATGCACCTGTAAATCCAACTCCAGCTTTTGACCGTCGCGCGATTCCAGGACCACGCTGCGCGGGTGAACCACGCTGACCTGCCAACCCACAAACTCACCCGTCAAAGACTCTCCTTCGTGCGCCATAACGTTTTCAAGCTTTGCATCAGCAGGTGTCAGCGATGCAATCTTCATGCTGGGTGTGATAATGACACCGGTCAACCTGACATCCGGTGCGTCTTTAACTGCAACCGTCACGTGCTGCCACCAAAGGTTCAGCTATCTTCAGATCTGCACTATTACCGGGAGCGCGTCTCATTGAACACCGGCTCTCGTTGATGACCTGGAAGCTGCTGATGGCGGCAACCTGGTGAGCGGCCAAAACGGTATCACTACTGCCGCTTTCATCTGGCTCTATCTCAGCTGTTTCTACTGCCAGCGGCAAATTCCAGACAATAGCCATACCCAGCGCAAGCAGGGCAAATACACCGCTAATGGCGGTAAGTGCCATGCCCAGCGGATTATCCTGCAACCATTTCATTGCAAATACCCTGAAACATTGAAGCGTATATCCAGCACGCCCAGCGTTTCGGTCTGCGCATTCCGTGTACGGCGCCGCGTTCGTGGCCGGATAATATTCAAATCATCAACCAGCATCAGGGGTGTGCCGGTTTCCATTCTGTACAGGATTTGCAGAAAGTCCTCGGCATCACAACGCATCCGTACATTGACCGTGACCTTTTGAAAACGTTCCTGCACACGCGACCGCACCGGCTGTCGGCTAACGATCTGGCAGGATTCATCAGCCTGGGTGCGAACCATGTCTCCAATACTACCGGACATCGCAGCAGCCGCTTCGTCAAACTCGGGGTAGTCAAGAAACAGGTCAGTGTCTTTTTGCGAACTGCGCAGCCGGCTTAAACGCATTTGTAGTGATTCACGCCGGGAGGCCACGGTCTGAAAACGGTTTAATTGTGTACGCAAATCCCCAATTTCTTCCGCGTATTCCCGGTGGCGCAAAATGAACCAGTGGAATACCAGGAAATACACCAGCAACATGGCAATCACCAACAACAGGATAGCTGTTGTTTTTGAATTGCGTTGATCAGGTATGATTTGCATCAGCCTGCATCCTGCGGCGAATTATTTGCACTCAAATCAAAAATCTCCTTACGGCTGCGGTTATCCAGACGCGTGGGTCCGCGGAAGGATGCATTTTCAAAATATGGAGAATTATTGATCAGCTCAATCAGGCTCTGGGCATTATCCGATTTGCCCTGCATCTGAGTGGTCTCCGCATGCATGGACAAACGGTCCAGGAAAGTGTCTGCCGGCAGAATACGGGTCAATTCAGCCAGCACCTCAACCTTGTATCCGTTTTGAATCTTACGGCTCTGTAAAAAACCCGCAGCCTCGGCGGCATCATCAATCTGTTTGCGAATTTGCTGTACAACCAAAGCCTCGGCACGCACATTGTCAATTGCTTCGCCGATTGCCTGCAACTGGTGCTCCCGTAACCACAATGATTGTGTCATAACAAGTGCCAGCAGAATTACTGTAGCTGCGCCGATTGCCCAATTCACACGAACCTGTTTATTGACTATGTGATAACACAAGGCATCCGGCAGCAGGTTAATACCCAACGACCCGCCATCGGCAGCCACGTCAACACCGGTGGGTGCCAGGCCCAGACGTTTGAGCAGTTCAATCTGCGCCTCAACGGGCTCGCGCGGTGTGACGAATAATTCAAAATGGAGCTGTCCCGCCTCACGATCGCGGCTCAAAATACGCCAGTTGTAAAAAACATCCTCAGCCTGGAACGGTGTGTGCCGATCCATTTCATAGGCCAACGCCTGTCTGAGGTTGGCTTCAGCAGCCAATGGCATCACCACTTCCGTACGTAATACGACCGCCTCAGAAAGAAGTAAATCACGGCTTACTTCCGTAAGCTCGTGTTGTTGCAATAATTCCCTTATTCGTTGCTGTTGTAACTGGGGGTCCTGGTCGGTAGACAATATTTCCAGTGACTGAATCGCTTCGGCATCATCTATGCTCAAGGCAATTTCCCCGCCACTCATCTGCAGCAACAACCTGCGTCGGGCGTACTGCATGCGCGCACGCAACTGCGCCGGCATTAAATTGCGCAGTTCCTCGCTCCACCATTGAAAGAACTGTCCGGCCTGACCGTTTACAAGTCGAAGGCGAATGTTCCGCAAGGTGTTGTCAAGTGCGATAGCCATTAGTACTGAAATCCTTCACGCCAACGCAATACACGGTAGGGACTACCGCTGCGGGTTCCCCCAAGGCGGATAGTGGCTTGCAACTGTTCCCAAACGCCATTGGGCATCGTCGCCCTGGCCTGAATACTATACGTGACCCCTCTGCCTTGTTCCATGACTACAAGACCATTGGGCAGTTCGGTGCCGATATTATCACCGGGTTGATGAGAGTTCCTTTCTTCCACAAAGTTCAATGCTTCTTCATATGTAATATCCGGCAAGGCCATCAATGCTTCAACCGGCGCAAAAGCGGGATCGGGCTCACCGGCGCGGGAGAATACCGTGATGCCCGGATCCAGCTTACGAAACAACTCATAAGGCATGCCAATGACCTGCAACAGCTCTTCGGTCATCATGAACGGTCTGTTGGCAGGGCCAATAGCCAATCCTGCCGCATAATAAGCATCCTCTTCAGCTCCATTCACACGTTCCAGCTCATCCTCATCACGCCAATCCAGTACAGCGGCAGCCAAAAACTCGGCTTCACCCAGTTCCATTCCGTGGCCACTGAAAAGATTGACCAGGGTTAATTCGTCTGTTGCATTGATATCCAGTTTGCCGCGTTCATCAATTGCGCTGACTTCCACCAGGACACCATCGATGACCTGCTGATAAAGCCGGCCGTCGGCCCGCATTCGACTTTCGTCCTCAGGATCACGAAGTGCCAGCACGGCAAGATTGATTGCAGCCTCGGCACTCAAGCGCGCCTGTGTTCCTGACAACAAGGCGTTGGCCTCTAACCTGTCCATGCGTGCCATCAGGGCAAATGAGCCTGTAATGATGGTCAGTAACAACAATACCCATAAGACCAGCACCAGGGCTATGCCACGCTGAGAGCTTATGCGGCAGGGTGCGATCATGACTTGGCCTTGCCTTTAATCAGGTCTTGAATTCTCTGTTTATAGTTCGTGTTGGGCACCCTTCTTCCCCCTCGACTAACCGCAGCTCATCCACACGGACTCCGGCCACAAGATCCGGCCAGCGGAGATTCAGATCCCCGGAAAACTTAATATTCAGACGCACCGCGACCGGCAACCGATCCATCTGCTCCCACGTGGAGGTCCAGCCGGTCAAATCGCCCTCCTCATCCCCGGCCCAGGAATTCAAAACCGGCAGATTCGACACTTTCCAGCAAAATGACCGGATCGCGGGCATACAAATGGTCCTGTTCAAAACCCTGCAGCAACGCATTACTGAACTGCAGAACACCACCGTCATTACCATGGGCCAATTCCAGTAACTGCACCTGCGGACCGCCGGCGCCAAGGTAACCCGGCATCGGTGCAACATACTGGATGCGGTTTGCACTGCCTTCAAAAACGATGCGCAGCTCCTGCACGTCATCCGTTACTTCAAAAGGCAAAGGCAGCATCTGGTTCAATTGCCGGCGCACAAACTGGTGGGCAGCACGCAACTCCCCGCCGGCAGCCAGTATGGCTTCACCACGCACCGATGAATGTGTGGCAGCCCGTAGCCCGGAATAGGTCAGGCCAAGCAAAATACTCATCAGGGTAATCGCAAGCAATAACTCGACCAGTGTAAAACCTGTTGCGCGCCCCGGTCTTTTAATCATCGGAATTATCATCATCGGTTCGCCAAAATGCTGCGTATGGTACTGAAGTGTAATTCCCGCTGCTTTTGACCGGATTTCCAGTCAATATCCAGATCAACCTGGTACAGCTCGATGCCTGACATATCTGCCAATTCCAGTGAATACGTGTCCTCGCTACTGGACGCATACAGGAACAGGCCCAGCCGCCAATTGTAGCGACCCATCCCTGTCCCGCTGAATTCGCCTTCTTCTATCGGAATCTCGGTACCGACCAGGTCAATGATCGACTGCGCAAATAAAGCAACTTCTGTATCATCGCTCGCCCGCCGGACACTACGCATCGAACCGGCCATAATTTCCAGCACGGTGGCGAAGCTCAGAGCAAATATGACAAAGGCCAGCATCACCTCAAGCAGGGTGAAGCCCCCGCTCCTGCGCCGCCCTTTGCTTAACGAATGTAACTTCAGAGGCCTCATCCCTCTGTTTTCTCCATTTTTGTTGCACCGGTCAGCCAGGCGACATTAACCCGGTATTCGCGACCATTGACGGTTAACTCAATATGGCCGCCGGTAGACCCGCCATCGGGGAAAAAGCGTATACCGGATACGTCTTCGGATGTCATTTCTGAACGTGCGGTTGTGATTGTCACGTCCACGCCCTCAGGCAAATCAACCTGCTTGCGGCCCGGTGCCTGGTAACTGCGGTTTTCGGTATTGACCGCGAAGACCTGCTCTTTTTTATCAATGATCGCCCGCGCCCTGGTATAGCGCAACGAGGCCACCATTTTACGCGTCGCCATCCGCGCCTCCGCACCGCTGATACTGCGTGACATTGAAGTCCCAACCAGCCCCATGATCAAGGCAATAATTACCATCACAACCATCAACTCGACCAGCTTGAACCCCCGCTCCCAGCCATGCTGCTTGAATTTATGGAGTCTCACACCAGTCCCGGTACTATTCCCAACTGGTTATGTCTTTGTTATTTCCATCACCACCCTGTTGGCGGTCGGCGCCATAAGAGACGATATCAAACTCGCCATGATCGCCTGGCGCCTTGTAATGATATTGCTGACCCCAGGGGTCTTTCAGCAGGGAGTTTTTGACATAGGGTCCATTCCAGCCGTCAACACCTGATGGTTCATTAACCAGCTCATCCAGGGATGAAGGCGTAAAACCGGTATCCAGGTAAAACGTTTCCACTGACATCGAAAGCCGGCTGATTTGCGATGAGGTGGCCTTGACCTTGGCCTTTTCGCCCTGGCCGATGATGCCCGGTAATACCATGCCCATGATCAACGCCAGTATCCCCAGCACCAATAACAATTCGACCAGCGTGAAGCCACGCTGCCGGAAATTGTGCCGTTTGTTAAATTTGCTGCTTTTCATTACCCAAGTCTCCTGCCGGGATTTTAAAGTGTGACCGGTTAACACGAACCGGTTCCCTAATTCTGTAATCTATGACCGTTTACTTAACCAACCAGTTCATTAATACCCATAATTGCCATCAATACCGATATGACGATGGTACCGATCATCAGGGCCATCAAAAGCGTAATCACCGGTGTGAATATTGCCAGTAAACGGTCAATGGTGACGCGAACCTCTTTGTCGTAAGTGTCTGCAACTTTCAGCAGCATTTCATCCAGCTTGCCTGTTTCTTCACCTACACTGACCATTTGTAAAGCCAGACGCGGGAAGTGCCCGCTCGCAGCCAGGTTGTGGGCCAGGCCGCCACCTGTTTTAACTTCCTGCGTCGTATCCTCGACGGTCTGCCGTAGCATGCTGTTATTCATCACGTTGCGTGCAATGGACAGACCGGACAATAGCGGTACGCCATTAACCAGCAGTGTGCCGAGCGTGCGCGACAGCCGTGCGATCTCCATCTTGGCCACCAGGTCACCCACCCAGCGCATACCGAGCACCCGTGTATCCCATTTCAGACGCTGTTCCGGATTGGCCAGCATACGCCGGAATAAAACCACGCCCCAATACCGCCAGACCAACCAGGCCCCACCAGAAATTCTGCAGAAAACTGCCGACTGCCAGTACTATCTTGGTAACCATCGGCAGGTCGCCTCCCAGTTCTTCAAATATGGGGTGTGAATTGGGGGATCACGTAAACCAGCAGCAGGATCAACGATCCGCCAGCCAGCAACATCAACATAATGGGGTAGATCATCGCCGAAACAACGCTGTCCTTCAGATCCTTGGAGCGTTCCAGGTAATCCGCCAGGCGCAGCAATGTTTTGTCCAGCGAACCGCCGATCTCACCGGCACGCACCATGTTGATGTACAAACGACTGAACGAACCGTGTTGTGCATCCAGTGCATCCGACAGGCTTCCGCCTTCCCTCACATGATCGCGGATGTCTGTCACGGTTTTTTTGACGCGATCATTTTCGGCCAGGTCAAGCAGTACGTGCAAAGACCGGTCCAGCGGCAATCCGGCACCCAGCAATGTTGCCAGCTGCTCGGTAAACTGGCCGACTTCCCGCACGTTCATACCACGTCTTTTCATACGCAAGGTATCAAGATTGAAGCCGCCCTGGCCTGCTGCATTCGCTGATATGGGTATATTGCCGCCCTCCTGGAGCTTGGCAATCACCAGTTCCTCGGAAACGGCCTCCATGGTGCCGCGCACAGTTTCACCGGACGGGGAAACCGCCTTGTATTCAAATAACGGCATCAGGCTTCCTGCGTCACTCTTAACACTTCTTCAATCGTGGTCACACCACGCAGACATTTCAGCAAACCATCCTGGTACATGGTCCGCATGCCTTCCTGTACAGCCAGTTCGTGGATCTCACCCGAAGTGGCCTTTTGCATGATCAGGCGGCGGATGGCATCCGTCATCTGCAACAACTCGAGGATACTTGTCCGGCCAAAATAACCGGTCGGGTTGTCTTCAGTTGCTACAGGCCTGTATACCATATAGCTGTCCTGCTCCAGGAACTCCCCAAAACCCATTTCTGCTGCAACTTCCGGCAACAACTGCACCGCCTCCCTGGCGCTCTCACCCATGGTTCTCACCAGGCGCTGCGCGAGAATGGCGTTGACAGTTGAGGTCAACAGGTAATCTTCCACACCCATGTCCAGCATACGGGTGATACCACCCGCTGCATCATTGGTATGTATTGTAGACAAAACAAGGTGACCGGTGAGTGCGGACTGGATCGCGATACGGGCGGTTTCCAGATCACGCATTTCGCCAATCATGATGACGTCCGGGTCCTGGCGCACGATGGCTCTCAGAGCATGGGCGAAATCAAGGCCGATGGATGACTGCGCCTGGATTTGGTTGATGCCCTCAAGCTGGTATTCCACCGGATCTTCCACCGTGATGATTTTTCTTTCAGGCGTATTGATCTGGTTGAGTGCCGTATAAAGCGTTGTGGTTTTACCCGAACCGGTGGGACCGGTGACCAGGATGATGCCATGCGGCATTTCCAGATTCCTGACGAATTCTTTCTTCAGTTCCTCATCAAAGCCCAGCGAATCAAAATCCAGCACAATGCTTTCACGATCGAGAATACGCATCACCACGCTTTCGCCGTGTGAGGTGGGGATGGTCGAAACACGTAAATCCAGTTCCTTGCCCTGCACCCGGTGCATGATGCGGCCATCCTGCGGCAAGCGGCGTTCAGCAATATTCAGACGCGCCATGATCTTGACACGGGAGATGACGGCGGCGGTGGAACTGGCAGGCGGTGCCTCTACTTCCTGCAGTACGCCATCTATCCTGTAACGGACCTTGAGCCGGTTCTCAAACGGTTCGATATGGATATCCGATGCCCGGGCTTCCACCGCCCTTTGCATGATCAGGTTGACCAACCGGATTACCGGGGCCTCGGAAGCCAGATCCCGCAGGTGCTCGACATCCTCCAGCGCATCATCCCCACCCTCACCGAGGGTATCGATAATCTGCCCCATGGCGCTGCGGCCACCGCCGTAAAGTTTCTCAATACCGTTTTCAATTTCAGACGCTACGCCTACCTGCGGGGAAATGGTTTTTGCGCTGGCCATGGCCAGCGCCTTGAGTACGGCTTCATCCCTGGGATTGGCCATAACAACAACCATCTCGGTATCGGTAGCACTGACCGGCAACAACAGGTTCTGTTTCAGGTAGCGTAATGACAGCTTGCCAATATCCGGCGCTTCTTCCGGAAAATCCGCAGTGGATATCAAAGGCAAATCCAGAAGGCTGGATTCAGCCTCGGCAACCCCGCGTTCTGAAACCAGCCCAAGACGAACCAGCAAGGTGATCAAATCGCCGCCATTCTGGTCGCGAAATGCCTCGGCACGCCTGAGGTCGGTTTTTTTCAGACGGCCGCTTTCGATCAGGTGTAGACACACCTCGTCCACAACAGCGTCAGTTTGTTGTGTGTTTTCGTTTTGTACTTCTTCAGTTGCTTGCACGTAATGTCCCTGCGGAGCTTCATCCCTGGTGGAAATTATAGCCCGATCTGTCGATCCATATCTCCGGACCCTTTAAAGTGACCACTTCCGAACACAGAGACCACGACCATGTACCGTCAGTTCCCGGCGGTCATGCATCCGTGTTCCGTTGCCATCCTGTAAACTGCTCGATCAGCGCCCAATTAGCCAACACCCACAATACAACGGGCACCAGCGGCGGAAATATCAATACACCCAACTGATAGCACAGGGCTATCAGCTCATCCGAAATTCCGGCATCAATTATCACCTGGTGGGCGATCTGGCCCGAAATTGAAAGCCAGCATCTTTAAGGTCTGCCAAACCACGCCCCACACCTGTATCAGCATGACACATATATAACCGACCAGCAGGATTCCGATCTTCCTTAAAAAGGGAACACCTGAGGCCATCACCAAGCCGAACAATAATGGCAGACCAAAACCATAGACCAACGGGTTGACAATAAAGCCCAATGCCTCACGACTCCCATCGGGAAACTGGAATGGAATCCGTGTTTGCACCTGGAATAAATAATGGCGATCAGGATTGGGAATGATATTCAGAAATTCACTGCCCAGCCAGCGCGACAGGATCTCGTTGGCCAGCAGACGTACCGGTGTACCATGAAATGCGCTCAGGTAATACCAGAGCATAAAACCGAATATCATCCACAGGAATGCGAGGATCAGCAATTCGCTCAGCCGTAGCTCCTGGTTGTTTGCCTGCTTGCTCATTAATTCACCCAGTGGCGTGCGTTGCGGAACATACGCTGCCAGGGGGAAATCTCCGGCCAATCATCCGGCGCCCAGGAAAAATTGACCGTGCGCAAGGTTCTTTCCGGGTGGGGCATCATGATCGTGATCCGGCCATCGGTATTACACAGTCCGGTAATGCCCTCCGGCGAACCGTTAGGATTCTGGGGATATTCAATCGCGGTGTTGCCGGTCGCATCCACATATTGTAGTGCTACCTGGGTCTGTGGCAGCAATTGCCCGGTGTTGTGTGCGCGTCCTTCGCCATGTGCTGTTGCCACCGGCAGTAGACTGCCGGCCATGCCAGTGAAAAACAAGGATGCCGAATCGGCCACTTTTACCAGGCTCAGACGGGCTTCAAACTGGCCCGAACGATTGGCCACAAATTCCGGCCAACTGCTGCTTCCCGGGATGATGTCCTTAAGTGACGAAAGCATCTGGCAACCATTACAGACCCCGAGGGCGAAACGGTCTTTGCGCTCAAAAAATGCCTCGAACTGGTCCCTCAACTCCGGTTGGAATAAAATGGATGCGGCCCAGCCACGGCCTGCGCCCAAAACATCACCATAGGAAAAACCACCACAGGCCACCAGACCCTGAAATGCCGACAAATCCGAACGCTGCTCCAGTAAATCCGACATATGGACGTCAATTGCCCTGAACCCTGCCGCATCAAATGCCGCAGCCATTTCAATCTGCCCGTTGACACCCTGTTCGCGCAATATGGCTATTGCAGGTTTTGCACCGCTGTTTATGGACGGGGCGACAGGGTTTTGTTGCGGGTCGAAAGTGAGTTCCGTCCTCAGGAAGGGCTGTTCCCATTCCAGGGTCTGGGTGAATTCCTCATCTGCACAATCCGGATGGTCACGTAATTTCTGAATTTCAAAGCTGGTTTCACTCCAGGCCTGGTGAAGCTGACGCAAATCACTTTGCAGGCAATTGCGCCCACCCGCATCAATATTGAGGATATGGCCGTCAACCGGGCTACCGATATCCTCCACCAGATTTTCCAGTCCATGATTTGCCAGGCATGCCAGCACGCTTTGTAATTGCGATTCGGCAACCTGGATGACCGCACCCGGTTCTTCAGCAAACAAACGCGCGCGCAAGCGATCTCCGTTACTGGCCAGGGATTCATCAAATGACAATGCCAGTCCGCAACGCCCTGCAAATGCCATTTCGCAGAGTGTGGTGATCAGGCCACCGTCAGACCGGTCATGGTAGGCGAGTAGTTGACCATCTGCCATTAATGCCTGGATGGCTGCAAAAAAGCCCGCCAGGTCGCGGGCGTTGTCCAGGTCCGGAACCTGGTCACTGAAAACGCCATGCACCTGTTCCAGGCAGGAGCCACCCAGGCGGTCTGCACCATGGCCCAGGTCTATCAACAACAGGTGGCTGGCCTCACCGCCAGGATGCAGTTGTGGTGTAACTGCCAGACGGGCATCAGTGACCGGCGCAAATGCAGTGATCGCCAGCGATACCGGCGCGAGCATGTGTCTCGCTTGACCGTTGTCCATCCAGTCGGTTTTAAGAGAGAGCGAGTCCTTGCCCACTGGAATGGCAATACCCAGTGCCGGGCACAATTCCATACCTACCGCATGTACCGCCTCGAACAATGCGGCATCCTGGCCATCCTCACCCGCGGCTGCCATCCAGTTGGCAGACAGACGTACATCCGCCAGGCGGGCTATCGGTGCACTGGCAATATTGGTAATGGCCTCGCTGACCGCCATCCTGGCAGCGGCCGGGCTATTGACTACCGCCAGTGGTGTTCGCTCACCAACCGCCATGGCCTCACCTGCATAGCCATGAAAACTGTGTAGTGTCACCGCCGAATCCGCCACCGGTACCTGCCAGGGCCCGACCATCTGATCGCGCGCCACCAGGCCGCCAACCGAACGGTCGCCAATGGTGATTAAAAAAGATTTGCTGCCAACGGCCGGGAAACGCAAGACGTTCAGAAGATCACTTTCCAGGCGGGTATCGGGGAGTGCGGCTTCAGCCGGTTTTACATCACCGGAAGTCGCGTTACGGTGCATTTTGGGCGTCTTTCCGAACAGGATCTCCAAGGGCATATCGACCGGTGGCTCATGCAACAAAGCATCGTTCAGGTACAGTTTGCGTTCACTGGTGACCGTCCCCAATATCGCATAAGGACAGCGTTCACGCTTGCACAAGGATTCAAATTCCTCCAGCCGGTCACGTTCCACACCGAGCACATAACGTTCCTGTGACTCGTTACACCAAATCTCCATGGGTGACATGGCACCGTCCGCACTGGGGATTTTACGCAGTTCGAGTTGGCCACCGCGCTTACTGTCATTCAACAGTTCAGGCAGTGCATTGGATAATCCACCGGCACCGACATCGTGGATGGAAACAATCGGGTTGCGATCGCCCAATGCACAACAGCGGTCAATAACTTCCTGGCAGCGACGTTGCATTTCAGGGTTACCGCGCTGGACCGAGGCAAAATCCAGGTCCTCGGAGCCCTGCCCGCTGCCGACCGAGGATGCTGCCCCACCACCGAGGCCAATCAACATCGCCGGCCCACCCAAAACGATGACCGCAGATCCTTCGCTCAGGCGTAGCTTTTCAACATGCCCGGTGCGGATATTGCCCAGTCCGCCGGCCAGCATGATGGGCTTGTGATAGCCCCACAGCCGGCCACCGATAGTCTGTTCAAAGGTACGAAAATAGCCCGTTAACGCCGGGCGGCCGAATTCGTTATTGAAAGACGCGGCGCCAACCGGCCCTTCGATCATGATATCCAACGCACTGGCGATGCGATCGGGTTTACCCGAGTTTTCCTCCCACTCACGTGGTCTTTCCGGCAACAGCAGGTTGGAGACTGAAAAGCCGGTCAGACCGGCCTTGGGTCGCGCACCGCGGCCGGTTGCGGCTTCATCGCGGATTTCACCACCGGATCCGGTTGCGGCGCCCGGGAACGGCGAAATCGCCGTTGGGTGGTTGTGGGTCTCAACCTTGATTTGAATACCTACTTCTTCATCCAGGTAAGCATATTCTTCACTACCCGGTTGCGGGAAAAAGCGCTCGCTGCGGCGCCCTTCAATGACGGCAGAATTATCGTGGTAGGCAGACAACACACCCGCGGGGTTTTTGGCATGGGTGTTTCTGATCATCGCAAACAACGAAAGCGCTTGCGGCTCACCATCCAGTGTCCAGCTGGCGTTGAATATCTTGTGCCGGCAATGCTCGGAATTGGCCTGGGCGAACATCATCAGTTCTGCGTCTGTCGGATTCCGGCCAAGTTTTTTGAACGCCTCGATCAGGTATTGAATCTCGGCTGCTGATAGTGCCAGGCCAAGTTCGCGGTTTGCCTTCTCAAGCGCCTGCCGGGCATCCTCTGAAAGATCCGTGGTATCCAGGGGCCTTGCCGGGTGATGATCGAAAAGTGCCCTCGCCGCCTCCAGGTCACCTAGAACTGTTTGTGTCATGCGGTCATGAATCAGTGGGCTGACCCTTGTGAGCATCGACGGCTCAACAGCCGCTGCCGGCAGATGAAACAAAGTACCCCGTTCAATTCGGCTGACCGTATCCAGGCCACAGCGGTGTGCAATATCGGTGGCTTTGCTGGACCAGGGTGATTGTGTCCCCAGGCGGGGCACCACAAGCAATATCCCGTCGGGGTCAACCTGTGTTGCCAACTCTGCCTGCAGCAAGGCTTCAAGCCGTCCCCGTTCAGTTTCTGAAAGGGCTTTTGGGCTTTCAACAAAATAGATGAATTGCGCTGTGAATGAAAACTCCTGACCCGCATGCCGGCGCAATCCAGCAACAAGTTTTTGCCTGTGGAATTCAGAAAAAGCTGGGCCACCAAGCAGGCAGGTAAACTCGGTCAAAGCGTCACTCCCGTATTAGTAGCCGATATTATAGCGGCTGACCACGGTCAGTTGAGCAACATTTTGGTCTCAATAAACTTTTTGTTTACTCGGCAGGTGCGTCCAGGGATTCCAGCCGTTGTCGTAATTGTGCAGGCGGCATATAACCCGGTATCAATGTGCCATCGGTGGTAACCAGTGCGGGAGTGCCGGTGACACCGATTTCCCGGCCAAGCTGATATTGATCCGCAACCGGGTTCGGGCATATTTGCGGTTCAGGGTCATTGCCGTTCTTGGCCAGTGTCAATGCCAACCTGTTATCATCAGCGCACCAGACAGAAATAAACTTGTCGAATGAAGCCGAACCAGGACCAGCCCTCGGAAATGCCATGTAATGGATGGCAATACCTTCTTTATTGTATTCCGCTATCTGGTTATGCAGTTTACGGCAGTAGCCGCAATCAAGATCTGTAAACACCAGTAAATCGTACTCTGGTTCTGCCGGCGAAAATGAAATCTGCTCATCCTCGTCCAGATCGGACAGCAATCCCAGGCGAATTCCGGATTTTGCCTGATCGGTGATATTGGTGCGGGTTTCAATATCCATGATCTGACCCTGTACGAGGTAATGACCATCTGCAGTCACATAGACGATGTCGCTGTTAATCTGCACCTGTAATAGCCCTTCGATGGGTGTTTCTGATATCGCAATGGTTTTTGCATTGGGTGCCAGGGTACGAATTGCTTCTTCTACAATGCCCACGCCGGTCTCTTCTGTCGTGGCAGCGTAAGCACTTGCCACCAAAAGGTTGGCAAGCAGGGCCGCGATAATCAGCGGTGTACGATTCATTATAATTCTCCGATCCAATATTTAATCTGTGCCTTGGTTGCATTTGACATACACACCCCGAAAAGTTCAACCCGACACTACAAGATGCCGGCTAGCCACGGGGGTGATGAACCTCGTGCAATCGTTTCAGCCCCTCCCGGGCAATGTGAGTATAAATCTGTGTGGTGGAAAGGTCACTATGGCCCAGTAAAAGTTGAACGACACGCAAATCTGCCCCGTGATTAAGCAAATGCGTCGCAAATGAGTGCCGCAACATGTGCGGTGACAGCTTGTGCGATATGTCGCAATGGGACGGCGTATCGCCGCACCATATACCAGAACGCCTGGCGTGTCATACCGGCTTTGCGTGTGGTAACAAACACGCTGTCGGTTTGCACACCCTTTAGCAGTTCAGGCCGGCCGCTGGATAGATAGATTTTGAGGCTTTCATGTGCTTCGTCCCCAATCGGCACCAGGCGTTCTTTTTGCCCCTTGCCAATGACCCGGATTACCCCCTGGTTCAGGTTTAAATTGGACAGCTCCAGGCCCACCAGTTCGCTGACTCTCAAACCGGTGGCATACATCAACTCCAGCATGGCCTTGTCGCGCATCCCCAGCAAGGTGCCGGTGTCAGGCGCCTCCAGCAAGGACTCAACCTGTTCCTCGGTTAATGCCCTGGGCAGTCCGCGGCCGGTTTTGGGGCTTTCAATCAAGGCCACCGGGTCGCTACTGATGGTTCCTTCACGGACCAGCCAGCGATAGAACTGACGGTAAGCAGACAGGTACCGGGATATTGAACGGGGACTTTTCCCCTGCTGGACTTCAGCAGCCAGTACCGCCAGGAGGTCTTCACGGGTGGCATCTTTGAGGGTCCGGCTGCGAACGGTCAGACGGTCTTGTAAATGCAGCAGGTCATGCCGATAGCTTTGCAAGCTGTTATCACTCAGTCCGCGCTCGGCCCACAGGTTATCCAGGAACCGTTCAACAAGCGGGTCCTGCTTCATGGCTGCCCTAGGACTTCCTGGCCCGTTCTTCACGCATATGGTTCATCCATTGCTGGGCGGACTGTTTGGCTTTTGGATATTTGCTTGCGCGACCCCAGGCGGTACTGGCCTTGTTGTAATTGCCAAGGTTGAATTCACTCATACCCTGGAGCACATAGGCGTCACCGGTTTTGCGTTCGTTGAATCCCCCTTTATCAAGCGCGGCTTGTATTGCTACTGTAGCTTCGCTCCAGCGCTCCATGTCCACCAGGATATAAGCGCGGCGCAAATCTATCTCTCCGTCATTGGCAGCCTCCCCTGCTTTCTCATAGGCGACAAGCGCTTTTTCCATTTCCTCAGCGGCAAACCAACCATCAGCAACTATCGTCCAGTGTCTTGTGTTTAACTCAACGAAGCCATCTTCCATGCCTTTTTGCATGACCGCAGCACCCTTGAAAGGCACATCGTTATTGGAGTACATGCTGGACAAAAACATGATGTCAGTCTGCTTATTCAACATATTGCGACGGTAGGCCAAACCAAGTACGGAAAGCGCTTTATCTTCCATTTTAAGCTTGTAATAAATCTGGGAAAGCTGGATCCAATAGTTCTTCACATCCGGCCATGACTGGATCATGATTTCCAGTGTTTGAGCTGCTTTTGGAAACTGCTCCAGTTCAAAGTGGGAAGCCAGCTTTAACTGATACCAGAATTCCTTGGGCTCATCGGACAGGGAGATTGCATTTTCGATCGCAAGTATGACTTCCTTCCAATCCTTCTTCTGTGTATATATTGAAGCTTTCAATACATAGGAGGCCGCTGTAATTTTCTCCTCGGGGACCTTACACATCCACAAGGCAAGCTTATCCAGGGCTTCGTCGTAGCGTTCCTGCATGTAATACAACTGTGCGATCTGATACATCAGGGAAAAATGCGCGAGATCAGGTAATGTATCTAATTTGACAGCTTTCTCAAAATATGCCAGCGCAGGTTCATAATTTGAGCGAGCCCACTCAACCTGGGCCAGTGCCTGGGCCAGCACTGCCTTCTGATAGCTATCACGAGCCCTTGCTTCAATCTTTTTTAATTTGGCATATGCTTCATCGTAAAGCTTTTCGCCAACATCTTCATAGGCGTCATTCAGTCTTTTCCAGGTAACTTCATCCAGTGCTTTGGCTGTCTTATTGCGTTTCTTTCCGCATTCTGAAACCTGTGAAAAAGCCTGGCCCGGCAGTGAAGCGGCCATGATTGACAATAAGGTGTAAAAAAAGAACTTTCTAAACAAAACCTGCATCCACCTAACTCCCGGACTTGTCCAGGCTGAAATCAATAATCTGTGTCGCCTGTCGGTCAACAGCCACTCCATCAATAACCCGTGGTTTGAATTTCCACTTCAGAATGGCCCTGAGGGCTTCACGGTTGAATACCCTGGGCGGTTTTGCCTCAATCACCCGCGCGCTCTTAACCGTTCCAATTGCGGTGATCGTGAATTCAATTTTCACCCAGCCTTCCAGACCTTTTAATGCTGCATCACGGGGATACATGGGCCGGATAACAACAATCGGAATAATGTCACCCTCTTCGGTCTTGTCTATGCTGGCGAAATTGCCAATGTACATTCCTTCACCGCTGGACATTGGAACATCCAGGTTTGGCAGGTCCAGCGTTGGCATGTTCTGCACTGTCTGGTCCATTTTGGAAACCTGCAGCTTCGGCGGTGGCGGAGGCTTTTTAGGCGGCGGCGGCTTTTTGGGTATCCGCCGGTTCTTGGTCATGATGTCGTCAGGGATATCAACGGGACCGAAATGAATGCCGGCAATCGCTTCCAGTTCTTCATTATTATTGCCGCCGGATGAAATCAGCTTGAACATGAACAGGAACAAACCGAAGGTCACGCCAACGGCAAGTATTGCAGATATCGGGCTTCTGAACCTGTTCATGATGTCAAATTACCCATCGGGGTTTTCAGCAGAAATCGCGATGCCTTCCACACCCGCCATTTTCACCTGGTCCATCACCTGGGTGACAGTGCCGATGCGGGAATCCTTGTCGGCAACGATCACCACGCTGCCTTTGGGGTTCTCCGCTTTGGCCTGCTCTACCATGGAGCGGACCTCTCTTAATTCAATCAGGCGCTTGCTCATCCAGATATCATCATTCGACTTGATGCCGATCAGGATGGTTCCGTTACGCAGCGAAACCGCCTGGTCAGCCAGCGGCTTGGTAATGGCGGCACCGGTTTCCTTGGTGAAAGAAGTCGTTACGATAAAAAAGATCAGCATGATGAAAACAATATCAAGCATTGGCGTGATATTGATCTCCGCATCTTCCGTGTGTGCATGTCGTCTAGCCACGCATTAATACCTCGTGTCCTGTGCGCAAACTGTATTGTTCACCGATATACCGCATCAGTGGGCCTGTAGCAGGTCGCCAAGTGCTTCGGTTTCGGTACCGGCCTTGTGCTCAAGCCAGGTGCCGAAATACACGCCGGACAGTGCCGCTACCATGCCGGCCATAGTCGGAACTGTAGCCATGGACACACCCGCAGCCATGGCGCGGGCATTGGCGGAACCCGCATAGGTCATGACGTCAAAAACGCTGACCATGCCGGTAACGGTACCCATCAGGCCCAACAACGGACAAATCGCAATCAGCGCCTTGATCAGGCCAATATTATGTTTCAGTGCAATTGACGTGGTTGAGATCATTTCATCCCGAATGCGCTTGGCATACCAGGAATGGGTATCCGCACGTGCTTCCCATGTGGATACGATGTTGCGCTTTTCACCCGGATGGACCCGGTAGAAATACCACAGACGCTCAAGTATGAAAGTCCACATCAGGAACAGCACCAGCATGATGGCGTACAGGACGTCACCACCCATTTCCAGGAAGCTCCGGATAGAACTCAGCGCGTCATAAAACCAGATCATCCATTGCGCTCCGCAAGCCTGGCAATAATGCCGGCCGCCTGCTCTTCAAGTACCTGGATCAATGCCTTGCTCTTGCCCTGCAGGAATGCGTGCAGCAAGGTCAACGGAATGGCGACCACCAGGCCCAGTACCGTGGTCACCAGTGCGGTTGAAATACCGCCGGCCATCATACGGGGATCACCGGTGCCAAACAGGGTAATCATCTGGAAGGTCGCGATCATACCTACAACTGTGCCCAGCAGACCCAGTAATGGTGCGACGACATATAACACCTTGATGAAACTAAGACCGGTTTCAAGCGGTGCGGATTCCCGCAGAATAGCCTCATCCAGTTTTAACTCAAGTGTCTCAATATCGATATCCGGGTTGTCGGTATAAACAGCCATGACACGCCCCAGCGGGTTGGCTTTATTGGCGGTCTCATTCTTGAGTTGTTTGCCCATCCTGCCGCCGGTGGTATACAGCACGAATGCTTTCCACAGACACAGCAGCAAACCGAAAATACCCACACCGATAATGACATAACCGACGGGGCCGCCATCTTCCTTGACACGTTCGATCGGTGTCTTGCTTTGTACAACGGCACGAAGAATCTGTCCGCGAGTGAAATCCACCGCCATGGCGACAACTTCACCGGGGGCTGCAGCCTGCAGATCTTTGGCCATAGACTGGAAACGGGCGGTCGGTTGGCGCGCCAGTTCAATCAGGTTCTCAGTACTCTTGGACGAATCCCAATCAAGAAACCTTCCGTTGCTGACCGCATTGAATACACCAACGCGCACAACTTCCAGCTCTTCCTTGGCGCCATTGGCACGCTCAACCGTGGTATTGAATTTGACCACTTTGCCGGACTCAGCAATTTCCGTGACCATCCTCGACCAGACGGTGCGCAGTTCCTGGACATTGGGCAGTGCCTTGCGTTGTGCCAGTTCGGACAGGAACACATCGCGTGCGGGCAGTTCAGCCGAAACCATTGAGTCGTTCAAGGCCGCCTGGATATCACCTGAAGACTGCCGGACGATACCAAACAATTCACCCAGGTTACCCATACGTTCCTGCAGTACCGTGGTCAGTTCGGCCAACTCGCGTTCCAGGCGGTCGTATGCAGATTTCAGATCATCACTGCGTTTTTCTTCACGCTTCTTTTCTGCCCTGGCTGCCGCAAGCAGCGTGCGCTGGTTATCACGCTCACTGAGGAACTGGTCTTCCCTCTGCTGGTTAATCTGTCCTTCACTGCTGGCCGCGCGGCGTACGATTTCTGCCAGCTCATCAAGTGTCTGTGCAGAAACTGCAACAGAAAATATCAGCATGGCAGCGGCAATAATGATGTTTGATTTTTTCATTTCGCTACCTCCGCGCCGGGTACGGGTAGCACGACGAGATTCGGTGCTTTTTCATTCCTGGCAATGGACAGACCTTCCTTGACTTCCAGGCGGTAACGGTCCGGCAGGTCTTCGTACTGGCGTGTGGTGGGATTAAACCAGCCCGTGGTCACCTGATCGCTGCTTTGATATATGAGCAAAGTCCGTCCAACACGCAGAAAATCCACAGTCTGACCGGTTGAAGGCAAGGCTTCAGAATAAGCCTCGGTGGTCCGACCGTATTCCATTTCACCCTGGTAAGCCTCCATGACCCGGCGATATTTTTCCGAAGCGGTGACATCGGCCTGGTCCATCATATCGCGCAGGCGAAAAACCCTGGCACGGCGCTCTTCCAGTCTGAACGGCATGTCGTTTTCAACAATTTTGCCAAGCGTGTCAATCATCTCCAGCATTAAAGGCACGATGCCGCGGTTGGTTGCTTCAAGACCACCCAACTGCTGGTTGATGGACACAACCTCTTCACGTTGATCCATAACCACTTTTTCAAGATTGTCGTTATAAATCTTCAAACTTTCAGTCTCGCGAACAACTGCGCGGTACTCGGCCAGCAATTCAGACGTCTGCTGAGCCAGGCTGGTGACGCGTTTCTGGGAAGTCGATGCTGCCTTGTTGATACCGGTTTCTGTTTTTACCGAGACGTCAAGTACCTGGGCCTGCGCACCGGGCAGCAGAAGTATCAAGGCCACGGCGCTTACAACCAGGCCTGAATTTCGTCGAATAAATTTATCTGGCATTGCCTGTTTCCAATTTGTTTGTGCGAAGAGTTTAATGTTCATTGGTTATGCATTCCCGAAATACGGGCGGCTCAGAATAACCGAGGGCAATACGATGTGCCACAAAACTGCGATATTTTTTAGCAAATATTCAAACCTGACCCATGCCGGCCACGGATAAAGGGGCTATTATATAACAATCAAATCAACCCCCTGACTTCAATGCCCGAAATTTCATATTGCCCGTTACCACGCAGATTGCTGGTCATATTGTATGACAGTGTCATCATACTCGGACTGCTGATACTGGCCTCGGCGCTTGCCTTGCCATTTGGCAACATCGACAAGGTGGTTTTCCGGGATGTCTGGTTTACGCTCTGGTTGTTTGCGGTCTGCTTTGCCTATCTCGGCAGTTGCTGGCGATACGGGGGTATGACCGTAGGCATGCGTGCATGGAAAGTCAGACTTGTCAGCAGCGATGGGCAGATCATTTCCTGGTCAGGCTGTTTATTGCGGTTTTTGGTCGGCATGGTTTCACTGACAGTTTTTGGTCTTGGCATTTTTTGGGCACTGGCGGATAAAAAAAACCGCGGATGGCATGACCTGGCCGCGCGTACCCTGCTGGTCAAACTGAACGGCGTAAGACCGTGACCGCAGCAATCATCAGTATGGCCGAAGGCAGTGCTGTGCTGAGTGCCACCGGTAGTGAATAGGCCGTTGCAAGGTTTTGCACCGCTCCATTGACGAGCATGAACAAACCACCCATTGTCATCCCTATAAAAAGCCTGAAGCCAAGATTGTGTTGCCGGGAAGCGCCAAAAACGAAAGGCATGCCAGCCAGTACCAACGCAACGATTGCGAACGGGTACAAGACCTTTTCCCAAAACGCAGAAAGATAGATGCTGTCATCCAGGCCATTGCTTTGCAGGTACTTCAGCTGGTCCCACAATACCCGAATTGACAGGTAAGGCGGACGTGTCACTGCCGATTCAAGCAACTCGGGTTTGACCCCGGATACCCATGGTGTTCGCTCATAAACCATGGGCTTCACTTCCAACTGACCTATCTCTATTTCAGTAACGCCTTCAAGCGTCCATTGCTCACCATCAAAGAATGCACTTTCAGCGCGGGTAATTTTCCGTAATCCCGAGAAGCCGTCAAAATGGTGAATTTCCACGTCCTGGAATTTAATTGATTGCTGCCCCCTGTCCACGGTGAGCAGAGGACGCCGGATATTGACAATGTCATTGCCATCCCTCATCCACATTCCGGACGGCCCGCCAATAATCACCTGGCCGACAAGCTGGCTCAGCCTGAATGCACGGGCCTGCTGTTCGGCATCGGGTGCAACCCATTCCCCGATTGCCATCACGGGAATTGTGATCAACAAGGCACCTGCCATGCCTGCCGCCGCCAGCCTGAGCCGCGATACACCAGCGGTTCGAAATGCAACCAGCTCGTTTGCACTGGCCAGGCTGCCAATACCCAGTAATGAGCCCATCAGGGCCGAAACAGGAAAAATCTGATATGCGAGCCTGGGGCCCGTTTGCAACACAAACCAGAAAACGTCCGCAGCCACATAACTTGTCGTGGTATCGCGCAACTCGCCCAACAGGCTGAACATCATCATCAGCGCCGTCAGGCAGACCCACACCAGCAGGATGCCAAGAATGGCAGCCCTGCCAATGTATCTATCCACCGTTTTTATCATTGCCTTGACGTTCTCACAGAAAACCGCCCTTGCCGCCGAACCCAGACAAAACTGATAAGGAGAAAAATTATATGCACCCACCACATCCCGATATAAGTGGGCAGATCACCATCTGCCACCCAGGTACGGCACAGGTACAGCATATTGACATAAAGCAGATAGATCAGGATGCCCAATATTATCCGGATACCCCTGCCTTCACGGGGTTCCGAATGGGCCAGCGGAACAGCCAGCAATCCCAGCACAATGACGGTGATGGCCGGGGCTAAACGCCATTGCAATTCAGCGATGGATTCTGCACTGCCGTCATTGAGCAATTCCGGCGATGGTTTTGAATTAATCCTGGTCTTTTTTCTTTTGCGGGATTCCGGTTCCGGCAAACGCAGATCATTACGGGCAAAATTCAGTACCCGTAAATCAAGTTGCCCGGGGGCAACATCCACCACCTTGCCCTGCTCAAGAATCAGGTAACGATCGCCGCTATCGCGATCCATCCAGTAGTGCCCTTTTTGCGCCACCCAGATCTGCTCTCTCTCGTCCTGGCGCTGCTTGATAAAAATATTACGCAGCGTGCTGCCGTCTTCCTCAATGGCCTCGGCATAGATCACCAGTTCACCATGCCGCAGCACATGAAATTTACCTGCCTGTAAACCCCACACGGCGGCAGAGCGAAACGCCTGCTCCAATTGTTGTTCAGCGATCTGTGCGGTCCTGGGGGCAATCGCCAGGCTCAACACCAGCAATAAAACTGCCAGTGGGAGAACCAGGCTGAGCAATGGTTTCAGCAATTGCTTCCAACCAAAACCGCTGGAACGCATCACCGCCATTTCGTGATCCTGGTACAAACGGCCCAGGCCCCACATGACGGCAATAAATCCGGCCAAAGGCAGTATATTCCCCAATGCTTCCGGCATCAGCAGCAGTAGCTGTTTACTGATTAACCCTGCCGGCATCCTGCCATCTGCAATATCATTGAGCATATCGCTGAGGTAAGCACCCAGCAAAACAACGATAAGCACAATGCTTACAGCCAGTGAAGTCCAGAACCACTCACGCAATATGTATTTTTGCAGTATGCTCAATATAGGTATCTTTACGGTTAAATCGTTGTAGAATGCCGGATTCGTCAGCATTCTAGCAGTGTTAAACCACTCACCGGCTTTTTTTAGGGTTGGGAAATCCAGGGAAGGACCCGAAACAATGAAATTTACACTCGACACAACATCGGCACCAGAGATTATCGCAGACTGCCTGGTCATCGGAGTATTTGAGAACGCGCCCTTGCAGGGGTCGGCAGATCTGATTGATAAGGCCGGCAATGGCGCACTGCAGCAATTGATCGACAGCGGTGATATTGAAACAGACTGGAAGCACACAACCATGCTGCACGGACTGGATGGCGTAGCCGCCAAACGCATCCTGGTCATGGGTTGTGGTGAAACTGAAAAATTCGATGCCGTGCGCTATGACAATGTCTGCCACAGCGCCGGCAGGTTCCTGCGCGATCATGCCACCACCAGCGCCCACGTTTGTCTGCATGAACTCGAGGCTGGCGACATGGATACCCGTTGGCGGCTTCGCCAGGCGGCTGTGTGCATGGACCGGGCCAATTACCGCTACACCGCCACCAAGCCACCAAAGGAACATGACAACGAACCCTTGCTCAGCGCTTCGTTTAACGCTGGCGATGAAGGGCAGGCCGCACTGGATGAGGCGCAGGGTCTTGCCAGGGGTTACCTGCGCTCCAGGGAACTGGGCAACATGCCACCCAATATCTGCAACCCGGCCTACCTGGCGCAGACCGCGCACGAGATCGCCGGCAGCTATGAAAATGTCAGTGTCGAAATCCTTGAGCAGGATGAAATGGCCGCTCTCAAGATGTCAGCCTTGCTGGCCGTAGGCCGGGGCAGCGTAAACGGACCCAGGCTGATCATCCTGAAATACGACGGCAAGGATGAAAGCAGCCAGCCCATCGTCCTGGTTGGCAAGGGCATCACTTTTGATACCGGCGGTATCTCGCTGAAGGCGGGACTCAACATGGAGCAGATGAAATTTGATATGGGCGGAGCAGCCAGCGTCATTGGTGCTTTTGAGGCCTGTGCAAAGATGCAACTAGCCATCAACCTCGTGTGTGTCGTCGCTGCCGCCGAGAATATGCCGGATGGAAACGCTTACCGTCCCGGCGATGTTTTGACCTCCATGTCAGGAAAAACCATTGAAGTTCAGAATACCGATGCGGAAGGCCGTCTCGTATTATGCGATGCGCTCACCTACAGCCAGCGATTCAATCCGTATGCAATGATCGATGTCGCCACGCTGACCGGTGCTTGTGTGGTTGCCCTCGGACACCATGCCTCGGCGATTATGAGCAAGCATGATGATCTTGCAGATGAGTTGATCGAAGCAGGCCAGAACGCCATAGACCGTGGTTGGCGCTTACCCTTATGGGATGATTACCAGCCCCAGCTCAAATCAAAATTCGCAGACATGAGGAATGTCGGTGGCATGGCTGCCGGCAGCATCACCGCTGGCTGTTTCCTGTCACGCTTTACCACTGACCAGCGATGGGCCCATATAGATTGTGCGGGCTCGACCTGGATATGGGGCAGCGATAAGGGCTCAACCGGCAGACCGGTGGGCCTGCTGACCCAGTACCTGATCAACCAGGCCTGATAAGCCTGGCTTCGAACTATATAAACCTTGTCCAGCGAAGCCATCAACACAGAGTCTTGCCAGGTTGATTTTTACCTGCTGGGGGAGTCGTCACCGGGGGCCGGCAACCTCGCCTGCCGCCTGGCGCTGATGGCCTGGGAGAGAAAGCAGGGGATTTTCATCCTCACGGCAAACGAATCCACCAGCAAACAACTGAACGAGCTAATGTGGCAATACCCGGAGGGGCGTTTTCTGCCGCATGCCGGTGTAAAAGATGAGCATTCCGGCAAAGCACCGGTCAATATTGGTACGCTCTCCAGCTTGAATCAATCTGACGTCGTGATTAACCTTTGCCCCGAGGTTGTGCCGCAACCGGAGAGGTTCAGCCGGGTATTGGAAATCGTTTCATACGCCGAAAATGAAAGGCAAGCCTCCCGGGCAAAATATAAAACCTACCGCAACCTGGGGCTCAAACCCCAAACGCATGAGATCAATCACGAGATCAACAAATAATGGATAAGAGTTATCAGCCAGACGCAATTGAGGGGCGTTGGTACAAACTGTGGGAAGAGAACGGCTATTTCTCACCCGGTGAACAGACACAGCCGTACAGTATCGTACTGCCACCGCCCAACGTGACCGGCAACCTGCATATGGGCCATGCTTTTCAGAACACCATCATGGATGTGCTGACACGTTTTCACCGCATGCAGGGCGAATCCACGCTTTGGCAAACCGGTATGGACCATGCCGGCATCGCGACCCAGATGGTGGTGGAACGCCAATTGGGAGAACAGGGTTTATCCCGTCACGATCTCGGCCGCGACAAGTTTGTTGAGGCCGTATGGGACTGGAAGAAAACCTCCGGTGGCCAGATCGCCAACCAGATGCGCCGCCTCGGCGCGTCGGTGGATTGGGACACCGACCGGTTCACCATGGATGAAGACCTGTCACATGCTGTTACAAAGGTTTTTGTAGAGCTTTACCACGAAGACCTGATCTACCGGGGCAAGCGACTGGTGAACTGGGATCCGGTTTTGCACACCGCACTGTCCGACCTGGAAGTCATCTCAGAAGAAGAAACCGGCCACCTGTGGCATATCCGTTACCCGCGGGTTGATGGCAAGGGTTACGTCGTGGTCGCTACCACCCGACCGGAAACCATGCTCGGCGACACCGCGGTTGCGGTGAACCCGGAAGACCCGCGTTACACCGACCTGGTCGGTCTTGAACTGGAACTGCCATTGACCGGACGCACCATCCCGGTAATTACCGACAGCTATGTGGACATTGAATTCGGTTCCGGTTGTGTGAAAATCACCCCGGCGCATGATTTTAATGATTATGACATGGGCAAACGCCACCAACTGCCGCTCATCAATGTTCTCAATGATGACGCCAGCATCAACGATGACGCACCCGAAGCCTACCGGGGTCTTGACCGCTTCATCGCCCGCAAACAAATCGTGGCGGACCTGGAAGCCGCCGGTCTGCTGGAAAAAACCGAGCCCCACAGGCTGATGATCCCACGTGGCGACCGCTCCGGTGCCATCGTTGAACCTTACCTGACCGATCAGTGGTACGTAAAAATTGCACCACTGGCCAAGCCGGCGATTGAAGCCGTGGAAAACGGTTCTATCCGCTTTGTCCCCGGGAACTGGAACAAAACCTATTTTGACTGGATGCACCGCATAGAAGACTGGTGCATCTCCCGCCAGTTATGGTGGGGTCATCGAATCCCGGCCTGGTATGCCCCCGATGGTTCGATCCATGTGGGCTTTGACGAGACCGATGCACGTAAGCGCAGCGGACTGACAGAGGATATCCCGCTGCAACAGGATGAGGACGTGCTCGACACGTGGTTTTCATCTGCCCTGTGGCCCTTCAGCACACAGGGCTGGCCGGACAAGACCCAGCGCCTGGAAAAATTTTACCCCACCAATGTGCTGGTGACCGGCTTCGATATCATATTTTTCTGGGTGGCGCGGATGATCATGATGGGCCTGAAGTTCATGGGTGACGTGCCTTTCCGGGAAGTGTATATCCATGGCCTGATACGTGACTCCCATGGCCAGAAAATGTCCAAATCCAAGGGCAATGTACTCGACCCCATCGACCTGATAGACGGCATCGAGCTGGAACCGCTGGTCAAAAAGCGAATGACCGGCCTGATGCAACCCCATATGGCACCCGCCATTGAGAAAGTCACCCGCAAGGATTTCCCCGACGGCATCCAGGCATTCGGTTGTGATGCACTGCGCTTCACGTTTGCAGCCCTGGCCACCAACGGTCGCGACATCCGTTTTGATCTCGGCCGCATCGAGGGCAACCGGAATTTCTGTAACAAACTATGGAATGCAGCACGTTACGTATTGATGAGCACGGCGGATCATGAAGTCAGCGCCGTAGCACCCGCAAGTGCGGCCGACCGCTGGATTATATCCCGCCAGCATAAAATGATTGCTGATGTGCGCACGCACATCAACGAATACCGACTCGATCTTGCCGCCCAGCGTCTGTATGAATTTATCTGGAACGAATACTGCGACTGGTACCTGGAACTGTCCAAGCCGGTACTTCAAAAAGGTAGCAGCGACGAACAGAATGCGACCCGTTATACCTTGCTGCACGTGCTGGAGCGCAGCCTGCGTACGCTGCACCCGATCATGCCATTCATTACTGAAGAAATCTGGCAACGGCTAAAGGCTCCGCTCAATATCGAAGCCGAAAGCATTATGCTGCAGGCATTTCCTCAAGCCGGTGAAAGCGATAGCCAGGCGGAAGATGAAATCGGCTGGTTGCAGTCAATTTTGCAGGGTATCCGGACCATACGTGCGGAGTTGAATGTCGCACCTGGTAAAACCCTGGATATCGCATTCCAGGCAGGTACCGCCACTGACCGGGAGCGCCACAAACAGTTTACCAGCCTGCTGCATGGTCTCGGCAGAATCGGTAGCAGTGAGTGGCTTGATGATGACGCCGATACCTCCCAATACTCCGTCGCGCTGGTCGCTGACCTGAAGGTGCTGGTGTCGCTGAAGGGACTGGTAGACCTGGAAGACGAACTGGCCCGGCTGGGTAAATTACTGCAACGGGAACAGGTGGATCTGAAACGTTCTGAAGGCAAGCTGGGTAACAGCCGCTTTGTTGATAACGCGCCGCCGGCCGTGGTCGAACAGGAACACCAGCGCCTGGCTGCACACAAAACAAAGGTGGCGGGTTTTAAAGAACAAATCAAGAAACTGGAAAATCTGCGCGACTAAACTTTTTCCGAATGAAGCTCTAATCGCATGACAATCGCATCTTCACGCCCTTCACCGGCCTTGTAGTACAGAGGCCTGCGTCCGATGATCTTGAACCCCCTGTTTTCGTACAGGCTTACAGCATACGGATTGCTGGCGCGCACCTCGAGAAATATCGCCTCGCTCTCAAGCCTTGCCATGTTATTGATTGCGTATTCCAGCAACAGACTGCCATAGCCGCGGTGTTGCCAATCGGGGTGTATACAGAGATTCAGCAAATGTGCTTCACCGGCAGCCCAGCTAAAAATTGTATAACCAGCCAGGGCTTGGCCTATTTGCAGGCCAAAACAGGCATAACCAACACGCAGACAATCCTCAAATATCCCGCGGGACCAAGGGTAGGGGTAGGAAAGTTTTTCTATCTCATGCATCACTTCGATGTCTTCGATACCAAGACGCCGGATCAGGGGATGTCCTTTTTCAGGCATTGTGGTTAGTTCGGGTTGACCATACCGGACCGGCACAGGATGGACCAGAGTGTCTGCCGTGTCCCGGCCGAGTTTTTTATATCCTGCATTGGCGGTAACAACACCAGCTTCGCCGAATTCAACCCGGGCGGCAATTCACCGTCAAAAAAATGTGCGGCCAACTCATCGCCAAAAATAGCCACCGTGGTGAAAAGCTTGTCTTCAATGGCATTGGCCAGGTTTACCGAGTTGTCATCCGCATGCGGCCACGCCCAGACAGGGGCACTACCCAGCGAGCGGCTGATATCATTGGCCAGGCGGGAAGCTGAATCAGTATCAGCAGCACATATCAGCAGGATTCCACCACCACCCGGGCCCAGTTTCAATCCCGGCGTGTTGACCGGCACAGGTTCTGCAGCACATGCGGATTCGCGCAAACACCAGACCCCGATGTCCATGGCATCAAGATAGGCCTGTTGTCTGTTGTCAATCATGCGGCTTGTCCGCTCCGGAACCATCACTGTCTTCATCATCTGTTGCAGAATCCGGGCCAATCACCGGATCTGTCCGCTGGTGTTTTTGCGGCCGTCGTTCACGTTTCAGCTTCCAGTTACGCCGCCCTGCCACCGTAATAAACAATCCGGACAACACATAGGCACTGCCGAAGATCATTCCCATGATGGGTGGATCAAGTGCCAGTAGAACGATGATCAGCACCGCGAGCAAAACCCAGTATGCGGGTACCTTGTCACCGCTGGGGCCGGCTTTGAAACTGTAGTAGCGCACACGGGAGAACATCAATATCCCAAGCACGACGGTTTCAAAGAAAATTAACCAGCTGACCGTAGCACCAGAGACACCGTTATCGATAAAAAACCAGATCGTAAATACCAGTGTGCCCGCCGCGGCCGGACTGGCCAGGCCCTGGAAATACTGTTTGTCGACAACGCCAACCTGGGTATTAAACCGCGCCAGGCGCAAAGCAGCACAGGCCACGAACAGGAATGCCGCCAGCCAGCCAAGCTTGCCGGTCATCGTGCTGATTTCGCTGAGGCTGGATAATGACCAGTTGAATGCCAGCAATGCCGGTGCCAGGCCAAAGGATATTAAATCCGCAAGGCTGTCGTATTGCTCACCAAAATCACTTTGCGTGTTGGTCAGGCGCGCCACCCGACCATCCAGCCCATCCAGCAGGCCGGCGACAATTATGGCAATTGCGGCGGGTTCAAACTTACCGTTAATCCCTGAAATAATGGAATAAAAACCGGCAAACAGTGCGGCTGAAGTCAACAGGTTGGGTAACAGGTAAACGCCCCGTCTGCGTATTGATTTATCCAAATTCATTTGTAATTCCACAGCATGATTTTGCTGTCAATAATAACACGCAATACCTCCAGGTTATTGGGGCGGACAGGCGTACTGTGATATAAACCAGATAGGATTTCTTCGAAAAAGGACACGAAGATGCGTATTGCAATAATTTTTATGGCTATTCTCGTTACCGCGCTCGGATTTTCGGCACCGGATGCCGTGGCAAAGGATGAAGTTTATCGCTGGGTTGATGAAGATGGCGTGGTTCATTACAGCAACCTGCCCAGCGAGCAGGACAACGCTGAGCCGGTAACGATCCGCAAGAGCCGGGGTCTGAGCAACCAGCCAGCTTCAACGCCTGCAGCGGCAGATCCAACCCAGTTGGAAGAACCGCAGCCGTCATATGCCCAGCAACAACGTGATGAACGTGCCAAAATCCGCAAGGAAGCCGCCCTGAGATCGCAGGAAATTGCTGCGGGTTGCGCCCAGCGACGACAACTGGTGGCCCGGCTTGAGCCCTCGACCAGGGTGATGATCACATTGGAAGACGGTAGCGTCATCCGCATGGACGACAATGAGCGTCTCGAAACACTGGCCGAAGCCAAGGATTATATTGCCGAGAAGTGTGACAAATAAGCCCAATCCGGGGCCTGTCCAAATTGAAGCGTGTACTGACCCGCATAGCAGGCTAAAATGTCGCCTTTTAGCGTGGCAGACCAGCCTGTAACACACGGATTCAAAATGAAAGCCAGTAAATTCCACCTGTTCACAACCCGGGAAACTCCGGCCGAGGCTGAAATTGTCAGCCATCAACTCATGCTGCGCTGCGGCATGGTCCGGAAACTCACTTCGGGAATTTACACCTGGGCCCCACTGGGTCTGCGCGTACTGCGTAAAGTCGAAGCCATCGTTCGTGATGAACTGGACAAAGCCGGTTACCAGGAACTGCTGATGCCGGCCGTGCAACCCGCCGCGCTGTGGGAAGAAACCGGTCGCTGGGAAAAATTTGGTGGGCAGTTACTTAAGATCAAGGACCGTGCCGGCCGCGATTATTGCTTTGGCCCGACGCACGAAGAAGTCATGACCGATTTTGTCCGTAACGAGATTCGCAGCTATAAACAGTTGCCGATTACTTTCTACCAGATCCAGACCAAGTTCCGCGATGAAATCCGGCCACGTTTTGGCGTTATGCGCGCACGTGAGTTTTTAATGAAGGATGCCTATTCCTTCCACATTGATCACACCAGCCTGGATAAAACCTACTGGGAAATGTACGACGTATATTCACGTATCTTTACCCGCACGGGCTTACAGTTCCGCTCAGTAGAGGCTGATTCCGGCGCTATCGGCGGCCACAAGTCACATGAATTCCATGTACTGGCGGATTCCGGTGAAGACCAGATCGCCTTCTCGGACCAGTCGGATTATGCCTCCAATGTAGAAATGACGGCCGTCGCCAAACCAACTCATAGCCTGGCTTCACCCGGCGAGGAAATGCGCACGGTGGACACACCGGACGCTCACACTATCGATGAGTTGGTCAACAATTATGATGCGCCGATCGAAAAGACCATCAAGACTCTGATCGTACACGCGGCCGACGACCATGACGCTGATTTTATCGCCCTGCTGGTGCGCGGTGACCGCACACTCAATTCACTCAAAGCGCAAAAACTCGAAGCAGTCGCAAGTCCGTTGCTGTTTGCCAGCGACAAGGACATACGCGATGCCATCGGTGCAAGTCCAGGGCTCCCTGGGGCCGGTCGGTCTGCCCCTGCCCGTCATCGCAGACCAGGAGGTTGTGCTGATGTCCGATTTCGCAGCCGGCGCCAACAGCGATGACCAGCATTATTTCGGAATCAACTGGGGCCGCGACCTGGAGATACCAGCGACGGCCGACCTGCGCAGTGCCATCGAGGGGGATACAAGCCCGGATGGCAAAGGTGTTTTACAAATGGCGCGCGGCATTGAGGTCGGGCATATTTTCCAGTTGGGCACGGCCTATTCCGAATCGATGAACGCCGTTGTGCTTGGTGAGGATGGCAAGTCCCACGTGATGCATATGGGTTGTTACGGTATCGGCGTTTCCCGCATCGTGGCCGCCGCCATTGAGCAGAACCATGATGAAAGAGGTATCTGCTGGCCGGAGCCAATCGCACCTTTCCAACTCGCCTTACTGCCCATGAATGCCAAAAAGTCCCATCGTGTACGTGAAGCGGCAGACAAACTGTATGCGGAGTTACTCGATGCGGGTGTGGAAGTTTTCTATGATGACCGCAACCTGCGACCCGGTGTCATGTTCAATGACATTGAGTTGATCGGCATCCCGCACCGGGTGGTTATCGGTGAACGCGGCCTGGACAGCGGCGCACTCGAATACCGCTACCGCAAGGATTCAGAAAATTCTGAAATCCCGTTAGAAGGCGCATTGGAAGCAATTTTGGAAAAACTTGGTATGGGATAGACCCTAGGGGTCGTCTTTTTCCGGCACGCTGCGTAAGTGAATATCCGTTTGCGGGAAAGGGATCACGATTCCGTTCTGATTGAAGGTCTTGTATATATTTTTCAATAGCTCGTGTCTTAAACGGCCACGCAATTGTGGACGATCGATCCAGGCCAGTAATTCGAAATCGAGTGAACTGTTGCCAAATGCCCGCATCCGCACCCGCGGTGCCGGGTGTTTTACGATTTCAGGATGACTTTTGGCCGTCTCTTCCAACAGGCTGCAAACCTCGTCCACATCACTGCCATAGGCCACACCCACCGGCACCCGTATACGGTGCTTGACCCATGGCCCGCCACTTTCGTTGATAATTTTTGCATTGGCGATAACGCCATTTGGAATGGTCACCTCGATGTCATCACGGGTCAGCAAGCTGGTCGAGCGCATACCCAGGCGGGTAACTTTTCCACGTTCACCGGTATCCAGGACAATATAGTCACCAATTTTATAAGGCGCATCGGCAATGATGGATATCCCGGAAAACAGGTTAGCCATCGTATCGCGTGCGCCAAAACCTACCGCAATACCAATGACACCGGCGGAGGCCAGCCAGGCCGTCGGGTTGATATCCCAGATCAGTAAAAAGATATAGGCGCCCAATCCAACCAGCAACATCTTGATGGTCATATCGAATACCGGAATGGTACGTTCCTGCACGATCTCGAAACGATGATGATTGCTGGCGATCAGTTCCAGCACGATACGTGCAGTGCGGAAGCCTGCCCGCAGCCATGAAAACAACAGCACACTCGCCAAAACAGAGAGTGTTGCGTCTTGCAGACCCTGCGGCGGGCGGAAGACGGATACCACCATCATCAGTGCCAGCGTGACAGTCGTCAGTACCAATGGCCGGGTCATGTATTCAACCAGGAGGTCGTCTGCCTTGGTAGTGGTTCTAGCGGCTACTTTCATAACGCTGTGATAGATAACCAGCCTCAACAGCTTGCCCAGGGCGTAAGCGGCTGCAATCAGCAATATGGTCAGCAAACCCGGGTAAGGGGTGAAGAATTCCCACAGCGGTTGTAACCAATCCGGTATGTAATGCGACAGATCCAGGTCCGGTCTGAACACGTTGCCTGGAACGCTTGTGTCTGCTGCTTCAGTTGCTTGCATGGGTCTCTCCCGGAATATGCATTATACCAGTGGCCGGATTCCTACCGCATCGCGCAGTTGCCGGATAAATGGTACTGCAATTTCGCGCGCCCGTTCGGCACCTTCGAGCAGGCGGGATTCAATCCTGGCAGGTTCTGAAATCAGCTCTTCATAAGCCGACCTCGCCGATGACAGTTCTGAATTGATCAGCTCGAAACACTGCTGCTTGGCAGCACCCCAGGCAATACCATCGGCAAATGCCTGCTTCATTTCCTGCCGTTGTCCCGCATTCGCGAAAGCGGAGTAAATTGCAAACAATGCGGAACCCTCCACCTGTTTGGGTTCACCCGGTTCCAGCGAATTGGTCACAATCTTCATGATTGATTTGCGCAGTTTCTTTTCCGGTAACCACAGGGGAATTGTGTTGTTGTAACTCTTGGACATCTTGCGCCCATCGGTCCCTGGCAATAGTGCGACATTGTCATCCACTACGGCTTCCGGCAACACAAAATGCTCACCAAAATGATGATTGAAACGTTGTCCGATATCGCGCGCCATTTCAATATGCTGCACCTGGTCACGGCCCACAGGTACATGATGCGCATTGAACATCAGGATATCGGCAGCCATCAATATCGGATAACTGAACAGACCCATGGCAATGGCAAAATCCGGGTCTTCGCCCTTCTCCACGTTAATCTGAACGGCAGCCTTATAGGCGTGGGCACGGTTCATCAAACCCTTGGCCGTGATACAGGTCAGCAGCCAGGTCAATTCAGAGATTTCTGGAATATCAGACTGCCGGTAAAAAATTGCCTTGTCGGTATCGAGACCCAGCGCCAGCCAGGTGGCAGCGATCTCGAGGGTGGACCCGTGCACAACTTCTGGTTCACGGCACTTGATCAGCGCGTGGTAATCCGCCAGAAAATAGCAGGACCGGACCCCGTCGCCATGGCTGGCTTCGATGGCGGGCTTGATGGCGCCAACATAGTTGCCAAGGTGGGGGGTGCCGGTGGTTGTTATTCCGGTCAGAACCGTGCGTTTGCTCATATTCGGACTAGTTTGCCTGTGAAAATTTCGGATGCGCCATTTTAAGCGAATCGGCAGCCCAATAGTTGCATTATTTGGACAGTCCGGAAATATCACCCGGACAGTTTTTCAGGTCATCTTTAATGCTTCCTGTATCCCCCGAGGCCCCGGCCAGTCCGCGGATACAGGCCAACATACCGGGTAAATCCTTTCGCAGACTGCGGCGAACCAGCCATTTGGGTGCCGGGATGCTGGGCTGGATCCTGATTTCATGGACAACGATCACGTTATTGTCGTCCATGAAAGGAAACAGCTTCCAGCGGCCCTCCAGAACCTTGAGGTCACCGCCAACAAGGTGCGCCTGTCCGTTTCCGCCGGGCTCCCGGCTGGCCTCAAATGTAAAATCCAGCGTAGGGGTATACCAACTGTTACGCAAACGGTGATGCATCGTCATCTGAAACTGATCTCCCTCCAGCATTTCGCATTCCTTCAGTCCGCGCATATAGATAAACTCATATTTGCAATAACCAATGATGTCCCAGACCGCATCAGCATTGCTGTGGAACAAAGCTGTAACCCTCGCCGCACCGCCCGGCTTGTCTGCATGTATGGTTTGCAGCAGGATTTCACCGTGCATCAAACGTGTCATATCGTCATCACTCAGGTCAGACGGTGCCGCCGCCGAGAGTTGCATACCAGCGATCATAACCAGGGTCAACAGGACCAATGTATGGAGCAGTGCTCTCACTGTGCAAAATCCAATGCGATCCCTGATGATTTTTTTTCCATACAAACCTGATTATAGATTGAGAATACAAAAGACGACCGACCGCCAGGCCAGTTGCGTTCATTATTACCGTATATCACCCGCGCAAATACCATAGTTACAATCTATAATACATATATGAATTTTCGGGCACTACAATATTTTGTCAAACTCGCTGAAATGAAACATTTCAGCAAAGCCGCCGAAGCCTGCTTTGTGAGCCAGCCGACCCTGAGCACGCAAATCCGTAAACTTGAAGAGGAACTGGGTGTCTCCCTGGTTGAACGGGCGCCGCGTAAAATCATGCTGACACCGATTGGCGAAGATATAGCGCACCGTGCGCGGCATGTTCTGCGTGATATCGAACATATCAAAGACGCCGCAAGGGGCAGCAAGGATCCGGAATCGGGCACCATAAAACTGGGTATTTTCCCAACCCTGGCACCGTACTTGCTGCCACATGTCATTCCGGTTATCCGGCGACGGTACCCGGAATTGAGACTGCAACTCGCTGAAGAAAAAACCGAAGATATTTTAAACATGCTTGACCAGGGGCGCCTGGATGCAGGTTTGCTTGCACTACCGGTAGAAGAGCATGGATTGGAAGTCGAAATACTGTTTGAAGAACCATTTGTCATGGCCATGCCGGCCTCGCACCCGCTCTGCGATAAAAAATCCATCAGCTTGCATGACCTTGAAGGTGAAGAGTTATTATTGCTGGAAGAAGGTCACTGCATGCGGGAACACGCACTGGCGGTCTGCGAACTGGCCGGCGCTCACGAGCGTGTTGATTTTCATGCCACCAGCATGGAAACCCTGCGTCAGATGGTCGCATCCAACGCCGGTGTTACCCTGATGCCGGTGCTGGCCGTCAAACCACCGATACCATCGACGGACAATATCGCTCTTCGACCATTCAATTCGCCAACACCGAGCCGTACGATTGCGTTGGTCTGGCGTAGCAGTTCACCACTCGGGGGCTTTTTACGCAAGCTGGCCGATAGCCTCAAAGTGAAACCGGTTTCTCTGCTTGACCCCGGTGATCAGGGTGCGTAACGATTTACGCACCCTGCTATTAGAGCCCTTCCAGCAACTCGTCGTCACCACCTTCTTTCACACCTTCAAATAAAGGTGTCGACAGGTAGCGTTCACCGGTATCGGGCAGCATCGCCAGGATGCTCGCTCCCGCTTCAGCACCTGCCGCCACTTTGAGTGCAGCTGCGAAAGTACCACCGGCAGAAATACCACAGAAAATACCTTCTTCCGTAGCCAGCTTCCTGGCAATTTCAATTGCTTCATCATCACTTACCAGAACGATCTCATCAATGACGTCCCGGTCCAGCACTGAAGGAATCAGATCCGGCGTCCAGCCCTGGATTTTGTGTGGTGCCCAATCATTGCCGCTCAGCATCGCAGCAACTTCTGGTTCAGTTGCGATAATCCTGACTTCCGGCCGTGCCAATTTGAGGATGTCACCGACACCGGAAATGGTGCCGCCGGTACCCCAGCCGGAAACGTAATAATCAAGCCGCCGCCCGGTAAAATCACGGATTATTTCCGGTCCGGTCGTGTTGCGGTGGTACTCCGGGTTGGCCATGTTGTCGAACTGCTCAGTCATAAACCAGCCATGCTTTTCAGCCAGCGCCTCGGTCACGCGAATCATACCGGTTGCGCGTTCTGCCGCCGGGGTCAATACCACGCGCGCACCCATTGCGCGCATCAACTTGCGTCGTTCAATGGAAAATGATTCGGCCATTACCGCCACAAACGGGTAACCCTTGACCGCACAAACCATGGCCAGCGCGATACCGGTATTTCCGGAAGTAGCCTCAACCACGGTCTGCCCTGGTTTCAACAGGCCTTTGCGTTCAGCATCTTCAATGATACCAATCGCCAACCTGTCCTTGACCGAAGCCATTGGATTAAAAGCCTCAACCTTTACATACATGTCGATGCCCTCAGGCGCCAGGCGGTTGATACGAACTACAGGTGTGCTGCCGATGGTTTCCAGGATATTGTTATAAATCACAGTGAAGTCCTTTTTTTGATGGGTTCTAAA